>Ga0075158_10002438_pt1 | contig 13498 bp, 16 predicted proteins | sample JI91814BDNA_FD_70968 | JGI IMG/M metagenome (GOLD analysis project Ga0075158, IMG submission 70968) | Wastewater effluent complex algal communities from Wisconsin, to seasonally profile nutrient transformation and Carbon sequestration -... | ecosystem: Engineered > WWTP > Effluent > Algae... | reverse complement strand
ACCTTGGCTGCACTCTTTTTGGGAGGGGCTCTACTTTGAACGAGGAATTAACACCGCTTGAGGTGTCACGGTACGGCAAGCACAGCGTGTTCAATTCGCTGGCACGCGCCAATGTGGAGGGCCAGATCGCATTTGTCGGCTGCAAGCTGTGGAAGCAGATAATCGACACCAAGCGATATGTGCGAGCCAAAGCAGAAGCGACAGCCTAGTGGGCAGGCACACGCCAAAAGGCGCACTGAGCGGAGCAGAGCTTGACGTAACGAAAAAACCCAGGCCGATATATCGGCAAGCACAGGGCCGAATCGCTGATCGCATTGCTAGATGTAGGCATGATCGGTAGCTATATGTATTTTGACAATGGAAAAGACTGCGCATATGTCGGTTGTACACACGGCTGGCGGGTTACATGGAAAAGCGAGGACAAAGAAGTATGAAAAAGATTCCGTGCCTATTTGAGCGCGAGGTTGGCGAAGCTGGGCAATTCAACCGGCTGGTGATTGACCAGCCAAACAGTCAAGCCGATGTGCAATGGGTGTTCGATGGCGAGGGGATTGCCACGAAGAAATACGATGGCACGTGTGTGTACATCAACCCCGCTGGCAAGCTCTACAAGCGGTATGACGCCAAGATCGATAAGAAGACCGGCGATTTCAAGACCCCGCCCGAGAACTTCCTGCCTGCGCAATCGCCAGACAAAGTGACCGGCCACTGGCCTGGCTGGGTGCCTGTGGATTTCGACGCCAAATCAGATCAGCGCCACGTGGAAGCATTCGACAACCTCATTGGCATGAGCAAGCAGACAGATAAACGCAGTCTATTCGGCGCTGGTGTGCGTCCTGGCACCTATGAATTGATCGGGCCAAAGGTCAACGGCAACCCCGAGAATGTCGATAGCCATATTCTCGTCTACCACGGCGATGTGATCTACAACAGCTTCCCGCGTACTTTCGATGAGATTCGCGAACGCCTCATTGTGCTCAACATTGAGGGCGTGGTGTTCCATCGTAAGCCGAATGCAATGTTTGGCAATGACATGGTGAAGATTCGACTGGCCGATTTCGGTCTTGAAAGGAAAAAGCATATCGATGTCTAAGAAATTTGATCTAGACGATCTGGTGTATTTGATGAGCGCATTGCTGCCTAGCGTGACTGGCGCTGCCCTAGCAGTAATGCAGGGCGCAAGCGAGACACGCAACACACACATTGAAGAACCCAATGTGTACAAGGGTGTCGGGGAAGACCCGCGCGAGGCATATGCCCGTGGCTACGCTAATGGTGAGACCGAAGCCTATGACAACATGGCCGAGCACGCAGCAAGAGTTGATGAGGCCGTGTACGCAGCCAATTCGGCTGGCAACCACACCGATGACGCGCACGGGCAATTCCTGGCCGATATGGATAACGCTGCGAGTCGCGCTAGCGATGAGCAGCCTATTGCCGAGGACTGCGACGATTGCAGTGTTAATGACGATTGTTCAGAATGCGATGCGCTCAATAATCGGTCTCGTCATATGTTTAAGAACGAAGCTGGTTCCTGGTATGCCAACGTTCAATTAGATGATGGTGAACGCGATTATGGTTTCATCGTGGACGGACCACACCGTGGCAAGAGAGCACATCGTGGCAATCATGGGCTTTGGGTTGTCGAAAGCGCGGTAGACGATCGGTTTCGCAATCTGGAACACGATGAACACGAAACCGATATCACGCACAAGGTAACCCCATCTGTAGGTATGCGTACAGATGAGCTGTGGCAGTTGATGTTCGACAAATACCACAAGCTTGACGTGAGCGAATTGCTCATGCGCAAATCAGAGTTCGAGTCACTCTTTGCGGAAATGGTGAACATTCGACAGACCGGTGCAATTCCGGGGCCAAATTGGATGAACATTTGGGTGAGCAACGCGCACAAAATGGCGCAAGCAAGGCTAGAGGGTAACGCCACTCTGGGCCAGATCAATTTGCGTCGGGCAATACGCGACAACCCCCAAGCGTAAATTCAATATGTAGTAGGTGACTGTGCCGGTGTGTCCCAGGGGTTGTGTGGCACACCGGCACACACGTTTTGGTCGTTGTCGCAGGTAGGCAGGGTGTAGCCTGGTAGGTCTGCGAATCGGCGTGATGGCGTGTGTTTTTCGTAGAGAAATGTGAGAGGTATTCGGTGAGTTCAAGTGGCGACCAAAATGATGGACTGGGAACAAGCGAGAGCGGACCTGGAAACGATACGCAATCACCGGCAAATGCAGCCGATGAAAAGAACGCAACTACAGATGATGCAGTCGGGGTGGGAACAGATACGCAAACAGGTAGTACACGGGATTTGCTCTCTGCCAGGCCATTTGTCCGAGCCGCAAAGCTCTGGCGGGATGCCGGTTGGCTTGGGACAATTCCACTGCCCGCTCGAAGCAAAAACCCTCCTCCAACTGGATGGACTGGGCGTAACGCGGGGTTTCCTGACAACGCTCAAATCTCTGCCTGGGCCAAGCTTGCCCAATACAAAAAGGGAAATATCGGCCTCCATCTTGGATGGTCTATCACAATTGACGGCACAGAATACGAAGTCGTAGGGATTGACGTAGATGACTATGAAGATAATGGAAAGATTAAAGAGGGAGCAAAGCAATTACGTGCTCTCGAAGATCAACTTGGACCACTACCACGAACTTACGTCTCGACCGCCAGAGCTTCACGAGGCGATTTCAATTCTGGAATCCGATTCTATCTCGTTCCTCGCGGCCTGGCTTTCCGAGGCCAAGTCGATAAAGACATTGAAGTTATTCAGAAAAGCCACCGTTTCGCGGTTGTGTGGCCCTCGTACAATCCGAAAAGCGATTCTCAGTATTGCCTGTATTCTGCTGACGAATTCTTTGGGCCGGTGGGTGCAGAACGAAACCGTGTTGGTGGATCGCAGGGTGGAAAAGCTAGTGGGCAACGGCTGGGTTCCGGTAGCGAAAACGGCACCAGTTCACAACCTACGCCGTCACACGTTATCCCCCATGTAACTAGCCTGCCGTTCCTGCCCAGGGCATGGCTGGATTATCTCACCAATGGGCAGATGCAAGATGCCGATGGCGGCATCGATATGGAGTCCACGCCCAAAGAAATTGAGGACTGGGCCAACGAGCAGTTTAATGACCCCGATGACGTGTGTGTCTATATGGCACGTGTGCGCAACAAGTGGAAGCAACGCATTAATGACGAGGCGACCAGCCACGATAAGGTGCGCAATGCCCATTGGGAAATCATTAACTGTGCAGCCGAGGGCCACACTGGCTGGAATTCGGCCATCGACGCCATTGATGAGCATTGGATCAATGACGTTATGGCACGCTCCAAGCGTTCTGTACAAGAAATGCGTGGCGAGCTTTTCAGGTCTAAGATCAATTCTGTACGCAAAGTTAAGGTCAAGGTCGAAAATGCGACCTCTGCCGGTGGGGTCTACACCCCTGACGCCTGTGTGTGCGCACAGCGGGCAGCCATCACCGGTGGTGGTGGTGTGGTGGCGACGATGGGCGGGGACGCTGGTGGGCTGTTCGTCAGCGATAGCGAATTAGAAAACGATTCGTCTGGCCCGCCAGACGCTCTGGATTTTGTGTCGTGGGGCAATGGCAATTCGCCAGATGATTATGACCTCAACGACGATGGCAATGGTGAATTCCTTTGCGATCTGCTGCGTTACAAGTCTGGGCGTGTCAAATGGGTTGAAGGCTATGGCTGGATTGTGTGGACAGATGGCACACCTGAGCGCCCGAGTCGTTGGCTGCACGATGAGGACGGTTTGATCCGGCGTGCATTCTGGCGTGTAAAGCGTCACCAGGAGCATTTTGCCGAGCAGAAGCAAGATGAGGCAAATAACCTGTGGATGCAGACTGGTCGTATCACTCCGATGCCGCCAGACGTGAAAGCGGCTTTTGCTTTGGCAAAAAGATATGGAGATTGGGCAACTCGTAGCGGAAACAACAGACAAGCTGAGGCAGCCATCAATGCGGCAAAGAACTTCTCTGGCGTCAGTATGGATATCAATGAGCTTAACAAAAATCCATACTTGCTTGGTGTTGCCAACGGAGTTGTGGAATTGCGTAGTGATGGTGCCGTACTACGTGACGCAAATGCTGATGATTTTGTCACGCTTAACACTGGCGTAGAGTGGCACGGGGATTACTCTGGTTTGCGTAATACGCACGGGTATAAGCTGTGGGAAGAATATCTGGACCGATTTATCCCTGAGAGCAGACGCCAGGATTTCCAAACGATTTTGGGCTACTGCATCCTTGGTGGTAATGAAGAACGATTGATGTTGGTGTTGCTTGGTGGCACTTCTACAGGCAAATCAACCATGCTGCGTGCTTTGGGCGCTGCGATGGGTGACTATGCCTCCACGGTGACTCTCACGATTTTTGAGAATCACAAACTCAATCCGGCTCTGGCGAACGCGATGCCAAAACGTATGGTATTTACCTCAGAACTGTCTGCGGGCGACCAGCTTAGCGTTGCATCTGTCAAACGTATGACTGGCAATGACATTGTTATGGCTGAGCTAAAAGGCTCTAACATTCAGGTCGCAGGTATACCGCAATATGTACCGATTATGGCAACCAACACAGCACCAGAGATTAAGGGTGCAGATGAGGCCCTGCGCAAGCGTTTGATGGTTCTGCTGTTTGACCAGCGAATTGAGGACCGCAAGGACGAGAAGGGCGCGGCATTTGAGCTAGAACAACACGCATCTGAGGCGATCCTTGCGTGGCTCATTGAGGGCTTTGTGCGCTATAGGGAAATGGGTATCCCAAAAAACATTGAAATCAAAAAAGCCACAGACGATTTCAGTTCTCAGTTGGACCCGGTGAACGAATTCATTGGTGAATGCACTCGCCCGGGTAGCGATGATGCACATGTGCCCTTGACAGCAATGTACGCGGCATATGAGAAGTGGTGTGCAGCATCGAATGTGGATCGACGTGAGATTCTGAGCAGTCAGAAGTTCTCTAGGCGATTGGTGGGGATGGGCATTGTCAAGAGCAAGTCTACCGTGGAGAAGAAACAGCAGTGGGCATGGAAAGGGATTTTGCTTACCAAAACAGCACAGCTGCGCAATCAGCAGATCAGTAGTGTCAGCGATATCAAATTGAACACCGAAAGCGGGGACAGTAAATGATAGATGAAATATGGCTTCTTGTTGATGGGACATGGGTTTATTTAACAAATGTAAATACGAAATCCGGTGGCTCACCTCCGATCTGGTTTGAAAGAACTGTCAGCGGGCTAGACGAGAAAGGCAGACTGGTCAAGATCAATTTTGATAGAATTGCTGGCACCAGAGAGGTCTGACAAGAAAGGATAAACAATGTCTATTTCTGGTGGTTGGGGCCGCAACAGGATGCTCTTGAGCAAAATATTTGGGGTGTTTTTCGCTGCGTTGACGTTGACGCTGTTTAGCGTTGGCTATTGGGGCTGGACACTGGTGTATCAGCAAGAACCGGAATACCTATACATTGGCCGGTTGATCGGTCGGGGCTTCGATGTATTTGTGTTTGCCTTTATCACATACATCATTCATGCCGAAATCCATAGCCAGAGCAGGTTTAGGGCCGACTCTGGTTTATATTCGGCTGTACAACAGAAGATCGATGAGGATTTAGACCCCGACAAAACGCGCAGAGTGGACCTTGGCTAGGGGAGGTATCCAAGAAAGTTGGATAGATTTTCAAACTTGGATAGGTAAAAGTGCCCTCTGACCTGCGATTATCCAAGTATCCAAGTCTGGACAACTTTTTGGAGAATCTCTATACACGAGAAAAAAAGAACGTATATATGTAGTCTATCTATATATATTTCTTCTCGCGTAAGACAATTACTAATAAACTTGGATAGTCTTGGATAGTTGGATAAAACCGCAGGTCAGAGGGTGTTTTTGACCTATCCAAGTTTGAAAAACTTATCCAAGAACTTGGATAGATGCCTCTGACCTGCGGTTATGCAAGGAGTAGGGTTGGATGGGTGTGGGTGGGAGGCAAGATGGAGAGAAACGAGAGCACTGATTCCGTAATGGAATGAGCACTTGACACGTGCCATAATATCTGCCTTATTATGTGATTTTTAGAGGAAGGGTACTGAGATGACATTGCCACAGGATTTGAGCCAAGAGCTAGGGGAGAGTGAATACTCACACGGTGGAGGAATGTTCCCGCATCCTGATTCAGATTTTCAAAAGAATCGGACGCCGTTCCCTCAAGAGGATGATATTGATGATGATTTCAGAGATACGGTTGCGATTAGGCGTAGTGACCCAACGGTGGCTGATGAGACTACTAGGGATTTGCTTTTCGAAAAGGGAAACCCAGACCGCTTTGGTGGTCAGTCGCCAATTGTTCGAGTTCCTGCGAATCGTGCGCCAAGCAGTTTCCCAGTGATTGAGCCGAAGACAAGGGTTGATCGTGCCGACTAATTATGTGAGGGAATTGCCTAAAACCCTCAATCAGCGCAAGGGCATGGCTGTTGTCGGGGCAAATAATATGTTGCAGAGCTATCGTGGCAATGCAATGTATATGGGAGAGCCTGATGGGCCGATGCGGTTCATTAAATCTCTGGGTGAGGAAGTGCCCACCTACATCGATCCCCGTAATGATTTAAAGACCAAGTACAAAACGGCTGGCGCTCATAAATCTGTGGATTACCACATTCCACCGAGACTGCGTGGGCCGTACAAGCCTGAGCAATTAGCAGACTATGACCCAGATAAGCACTATGCCATTTTGAGTAAGACAAATTTCGTCCGCTGTGGCGGGATACGCAGTGATGGTCAGATTTGCCAAAAGACTGCGATGCACAGAACGGGATTTTGTAGCAATCATGGGGGCGCACTGCATCCTGCTGACAAGCTATTTGCTAGCGAGCGCGGCGTTGTCCCTACTAGTCCTGAGAAGCTAGATAGAATGCAGAAAGTGGAAATGGGGATCATCCCTGTTTCTGACCTATCTGATGAGGAAATTGCCAGGCAACAGGTAAAGCTGGACAACGGTACATTTGGTCCGACAAGTCAGATTCTTAGCGCACGCATCATTAACGCCATGCGTCAAGAGTTCTTCTCCCGCGCTGACCGCTTCGTGCGCGAAAACGTATTGGACATGTTGGAGGAAATGCGCAATATCGCTATCTCAACTGTGTCTGAGGACAAGGACAAAATTACCGCAGCAACATGGCTCATTGAGCGAGCTATGGGCAAGACGCCAGATGTGCTGATTACCAACAAGACCGATTCGCCTTTCGAATCCATGATGGGCGATGTGTTCGGTGGTAGTCGTGATGACTACCGGAATGGAAACACCCCAGCCGTTGGCGGGATGACCGTAATTGAGGGAGAAATTACAGATGAGCCTGTTGCCCTGGACGAAGAAGAATTTGACGAGGGAATAGAAGATGACCCTGTTGATGGAGTTCATAGCGGAATTGCTATCGGAACTGGTGAGCGGGATAAAGACGAGCAGCCCGATCCAAAAGACCCCATAGCGATTGCCAAGGCGCGGGCAGAAAAGAAAGCAGCAATTAAGCGCAGGCGCAATCGACAGTACGCAGCGAAATCGCGTGGGCTAAGTACCCTGGACGACCTGCCGTATGAGATTGTGTTTAAGAAAACCGAATTGAAAGAGGGCACCGTGACACGCATGAAGCTGCTCTCGCCCGAGCAGCAGAAAATGCGCTAAAGTACCCAAGACGGACCAGCTACCGGCGAATTGGAGAATCAAATGCCTATTGGCAGCAAGCGGATGAGTGCCCTGTACAAAGGCCGCAACGTTGCGACTCGTCCAATTCCTAGGGATGTATGGACCGACGAGGCTCGCGAATTGGCTGCGATGGTTGTCCAGAAGGCACCGCGTGAGGCACCGCAGTTCGGTCGGCGCGGTGGAGTCAACGCTCCCCAGCTTTCAGGACGGCGCGTGCGGTCGGCTGTGGGCGGCGCTGGCTTCAATCCGGCGCAGTCCAACGCCAAGCAGCGGTAGGGAGCTTCAAAAAAGCTCTCGTTTTCGCTCAGCAATTCTGTCCTGGTGTTGCTTCGACGCAGAAAATGAGTAGGGAATGGCCCTGATGGTTACGCCGAGCCGGATGGGCCATTTTCTATATGTAAGGGAAAACGCATGAAGCGTCACAACCACATGGTTTTGTTCAAGATTAATCGGTCGCCAGATGACCCTACAAAGGTTATCAATTTAGAGCCGATCCACGAATTGACCAGTGTTGAATTGCATGAGGGCGACGAATTCTGCACCGGATTGCTCAATATCGATATTTGGGGGAAGTAATGGCCCGCAGACGTAGGTTCTACGCTCGCGCACGCAATGGGCAATTCGCCCGTGTTGCTGGGTCAAAGGGCGTTTATCGACGCAAATCAACCACTGCGCGCAAGATCGCTATTGCTGGCGCAGGTGCGGTAGCGATTGCCGCAGCAGGGGTGAGCATTTATGCCGCCCATGAGGTTGGCAAGTCAAAAGGCTGGGACGTAGGCCATAGACAGGGTGTGACACAAGGCAAGCCATTGCGTGTGAATGGCAAGTTCGCCAAGGGCAAGCGTCCCGTAGCCAAAAACCCCTATATCGCAGGCAGCAAGATTCGTGGTGGCAAGGCTCGCGTTCAACGCACGGTCGGCCACACAATTCCTGGCCGAAAGATCAAACGCTAGCTATTTGTGCTAACATGGCCCAATTATGGGACTGAATAAGTGGAGCATCTTGGATCACCCTGCGGTGGGCTTTGAGCCACACGTGGGCCAGTTGCAGGTGATGGAATCCAAAGCACGACACCGCGTGGTGTGTGCAGGCCGACGCTTTGGCAAGTCCTATGTGGGAGGCCATGAGCTTCTGCCATATGCGTGCGCGGCGCGATATGAGGCCGATTACCTGAAAGAAAAGGGAATTCGGCGAGAGTATTGGATCGTTGGCCCGCAGTATGCTACGGCTGAAAAAGAGTTCCGTGTGCTGTGGAACCTGTGCAAGAAATTGCAAATCCCATTTGATACACCTGGCTCATACAACAGCACCGAGTCCGGCCTGATGAAAATTAGCCTGTGGAATGGTGCCTGCATTATCCAGGCCAAATCAGCACAGCACCCCGAAAGCCTGGTTGGTGAGGCTTTGAGCGGGGTAATTCTGGCTGAGGCCGCAAAGATCAAGCCTATTGTTTGGCAGCAGATGATTCGCCCGACCCTCGGTGACTTCGATGGTTGGTCATTGCATACCAGTACCCCAGAGGGGAAGAACTGGTTTTATGACCTGTTCAATTACGCACGCGACGTAGAGCATACTGATTGGGAATCTTTCAGGATGCCCGCGTGGCGTAATAACCATGTCTATAAGACGCCCACCGTGGACGCAGACGTTAAGCAATTGCTGCGTCTTATGGAAGAACACTACGGCTACAGCGCATTCGCTATTGCTCGTGAATATGGTCTGACTATCGACCGTGAGGTTTTGTCTACCGCAGATGAGTTGACCATTCCGCTGTTCAACCAGGAATACGGTGCTGAATTCACAGACTTCGTGGGCAAGGTCTTCAAGGATTTCGATGAAGAAACCCATGTGACACGCTTGCAGTACCAGGACAGCCCATCGTGGCAGACCGTGGCCGCAGTGGACTATGGATTTACCAACCCAAATGTATGGCTACTCATACAAATCGGCCCGAGAGGGGAATTGAATGTTCTCGCAGAGCACTACCAGGAAAATCAAACGGCAGATGAGTTCGCTGATGAAATTATACGTCGGGGACTGTGCCCGAGCAATCTCAGTTATTTTTACCCTGATCCTGCTAGCCCCGGTGATACGCGCATTCTCGAATCGAAATTCCGAAAAGCAGGACTCCGCGCCACAGCCCGTCCCGGCACCGGTGGTGAGCTTAAGGCGCGTCTAGACCTCATTCGTCTTGCGCTAAAAAATTACGTCCACGACTCCATTGCGTATGACCCAGACGATATTTCTACGCATGGACGCATGGACGACTGGCGACCACAGTTGCTATTTGATGTGAAATGTCCGCGCACGATCAAAGACATGGGCGAATATCGATATCCCGACACCACAGAGCAGGCTAAGGGCGAGATTTCGACAGCGCGATTCGAATTGCCCATGAAAAAGGACGATCACGGACCAGAAGCTCTCGGACGCTTCCTGGCGGGCCTCTACAATGCTCCCGAGAATAGGTTTACGGGCGGCACACGTGTTTCGCGAGCTAAATTCGTTCGCAGCATTGGAAATCAGTCGGCGCGCTCTAGTACGCCTACTGGCCTGAGCAGTAACGTTCGTGGGAAGATGGCCCGTACACCGCTAATGAACGACTATCAGCCTCCCCGTTAGGGGTTGCTCGCCTTTGAAAGGCTCACAATATGGCCGTCGATACCATTCAGTACGCAACGAGTAGCGAATATCGCCCTACTCCTAGCGAAAACAACGTCGTTGGCGAGGCCGATCAGCTACGAATTGCGGCATATGACCTCTATGACGGTATCTATCACAATAGGCCGGAAACGCTCTCTCTCAGTCGCGTAGGCGAAAATGCCAAGCCGATCCTTATGCCATCTGGCAAAAAGATTGTGGATGCGACCTCGCGTTATTTGTGTGTCGGATTCGACTACTTTGCGAAGGGGCCTAATGATGACGAAACTGTCCCTGATACGGGTTCTGTCGATCAGCCTTTGGTCACTCAAGATAGTATTGAGTCGGGCAACGCCATCGAAGCGTATTTCGCCAATTTCTTTGTCCGCGAGCGGATTAAGGCCAAATTCGCTACCCAAAAGCAATATGGCCTTATTCGTGGGGATGCCATTTGGTATATCACCGCAGACCCGAATAAGCCTCAAGGCGAAAGGCTAAGTCTCCATGAACTGGACCCGAGGCAGTATTTCCCGATCGATGACCCGCAGGATAACACTAGGGTTATTGGATGCTACATTGTTGATCTTGTCCAAGACCCAACAAAGCCGGATGACAAAGACGCGAAAGTTGCGCGCCGCCAAGCGTACCGAAAAGAGTACGGCGAGAATGGCGAATTCCTAGGCATTAGCTCTGAGCGACTGTGCTTTGAGGTAGGCAAATGGGACGACCGAATTCTCAAGCCAGACGAGATTGTTGAGGTTCCCAATCCCGCCCAGGACGTAGCGAAGTTTATGCTGCCCGCAGGCATCAAGAGCCTGCCGTGCTATCACATCAAGAATAAGCGCGTGCCCAACAGTGGCTTTGGCATGAGCGAAATCGCTGGCCTGGAAACGCTGATCTTTGCGATTAATCAGGCTATTAGCGATGAAGACCTGACCCTGGCTATGCAGGGTTTGGGTATGTATGTTACCAACGCTTCGCCTCCGCAAAACCCAGACAATAGCACTGGTGACTGGACTGTTGGTCCTGGCGAGGTTATCGAGATTGGCGCAGAGCAGGAATTCACTCGCGTAACTGGCGTGTCCAGCGTTGCGCCTTATACCGAGCACATTAAGGCCGTCGATGACGGCATGATGCAGGGCGCAGGTATCCCTGAAATTGCTGCTGGTGCGGTAGACGTGAGTGTGGCCGAATCTGGTATCGCATTGATGATCCAGATGGCACCGATCCTGAGTAAGAATTTCGAGAAAGAACTCGAAATCATCCTCACTCTTGACCAGATGTTTTACGACATGGTTAATGGGTGGCTGCCTAGCTACGAGGAATTGCAGCCCAATGGCTCTGTGGTGCAGACCATTGTTGATGACCCGATGCCGGTCAACCGTGATGCCAAGATTCAGGAATTGATTCTTCTGTACACGACCGGAGTCATTACGCTGGCAATGGTCGTTAAGGGTCTTATGGAATTGGGCTACACGTTTAGCTCGAATGACCCCGTAGAGGCCGCAGCAGAAATTACTGCCGAGCAAAAGCAGAAGTCCATTGACATGATGGGCGACCCATATGCAGACCCGAATTCCGGCGTGGGAGATTCCGAGGGAAACACGGGCGAGCAGATTGACATGGGACAGAGCTAGCCCTGCTAGGATGCCCCTATGGCACGCTTTGGTAGGCGCAGTTTCCGCAGGCTCCGCGTGAGTTTGCAGACTAAACGCGGAAATGCGCTAACCGGGAAAAGGGCTAAAATTTATATTCGAAAGCCCTCTATCTCAGCGTCCAAATTGAAAGGATAAAGTGGAGTTTCACGACTCTGACCCCGAACGTCGTCGCGCAGAAATAATCGAACAATCCGTCTGCACGGCAAGCATTACAATTAAACAGTTGCAACACGAAGTACACGGCGAACTGTACTTGCTGCTCGAACCAGAGAATCAGGAAATCTCCCCACCAGAGATGATTAAGATTCTCGAAATGGCAAAGATCGAATCGATCAGGCAAATGGGTACTATTTAGCTCTATGAATGCCCATCGTCACTAGGAGACGATATGGCCCGCAAAAAGCGAGGCACCTATGCGGGATACAAGTCGCAGAAACAGTGGCGATGGGCATTTGCCACCAAACAGCCTTGGGCGAGAGAAAAGGCGCACAAGACAAAAGGTGGCAAAATAGTCCGGTATCGGCGACTACCGGCCAGCAAGCATTCTGGGAAAAAGGGTAGTCGAAGGAGAAAACGCTAATGGCGCGCAAACCGTACCGGATGACACCGGCTCGTCGTGCAGCACTAAAGAAAGCTCAGGCCGCATCTGCGCGCAAGCGTAGTCGTGGTGCATTGGCTAAAAATGTCGCACGTGGGGCCATTGGCTCTAAGGGTGGCTCTCGTAAGACCAAATACAAGGCCGCTCGCAAGGCCGGTAAGTATGTAGCAATTGGTGCAGCTGCCGTGGCCGTAGGTGTCGGCGTGGCCTATGGTGCCAATCGCGCTGGCAAGAGCTATGCCAATGCCGTGAAGAAAAACGGTGATCGTCGCCGTCAGCGCGAAGCGTCATTGAAATACCCGCACCATCGTCGCGCACCACAGTCGCAGGCGAGCAAGAATAAATCCAGCGTAAAGCCGTCTGCGCCGAAGAAGACTTCTGCTGCAACGCACAAGCGCCGTGAAGAAACCCGCCTGAGGCAATTGCGTAAGGTTGGCGACCGTGGCCTGTACAACGCAGGGCTTGGCAGTTCCGGTACGAATACCATCACCATGGGGTCTGCGCCTAGCCGTAAGAGAAAGCGCAAGGGCGCACCGAAGTCCAAGAGTATCAATGCACAAATTGTTTCCCACAGGTTTAAAGGCAACACCACTGCGCGACTCCGGGGCAGAGGAAGAGGAATTGCCTAATGCCATCCGCAGTCAAGCCAGCGTCTTTTTCTAAGAAAAAGACCCGCAAGAAGAAGTCTGGCGAACCCAAAAAGACTGTGGGACAGGGTGTTCGCAAGGTCATCAAAATCAGGGGTAAAAAGCGTCGATTCAAGGCTCTGACACCAGCCCAGATGTTGGCTATTCAAAAGGCGCGCAGGGCATCTGCGATCAAACGCAAGGGCAAAGCGAACTTTAGCCGAAAGAAGAAATAATGGCACGCCGACCTATGAC
>Ga0075158_10002433_pt1 | contig 13518 bp, 9 predicted proteins | sample JI91814BDNA_FD_70968 | JGI IMG/M metagenome (GOLD analysis project Ga0075158, IMG submission 70968) | Wastewater effluent complex algal communities from Wisconsin, to seasonally profile nutrient transformation and Carbon sequestration -... | ecosystem: Engineered > WWTP > Effluent > Algae... | reverse complement strand
CTGTTAATCCGTAGGTCCCTGGTTCGAGCCCAGGTCGGGGAGCCAAAAAATTCAAGCACTTAGCCCATTCTTCGGAGTGGGAGTTTTGCTTTCTGGCGTTTGTGTAGCCACCATGTAGCCAGATACGTGCAATCCCACCAAAAAAAACCGGGCGCGCGGTCGGGTCTGTGCGTGGCCTGCTTGCACGTCGCTAATGCCTGCAGTTTTCCAACTGACCATTGACAGAGCTTTCGGCAAGCGCCTTTGCCCTTTCGGCGTAGCGAGACGGTGCGGGCGCGTGGCATGGATCGTTGCAACTCATGGGCTGCGGCCACAACCTGCTGCGCTTGGCCCAATCATGCTGGGTCGCTTGCCAAGTGCTGCTGTCACGGGCACATCGCGCGCGTACCATCCCTCTGAGCGCCCTGCTGAACACTCCTCACCATCCCCCTCAGCGTGCTGCTGCCACGAGCCTGCCCGTTCAGTGCCGTTCGCACCGCCTCCTTCGTCGTGGTTATGTCCCCCGTCCCGCCAGACTGATCACAGCGCCCCGCTCGGTGCCACCGCATGTCCCATGTAGCAGGAAGAGAGCACGGGCCTTCGGATGTCCCGTGTAGGCAGACGGCATAGCTTTTCCCCAGATTGCCATGCGAGACCGGGCACCAACTCCCCGCCACGCCGGCTAGAAAACCTGAGACTTTTCGATTCACGGGAAACCGTCACCCACCGCGACTTTCTTCGAGTCGATGTGACGTGGTCTAATTTCCCTGGACACTTCGATAGGTGGATGATCCACCCTAAGAGGAGCAATGACGAGCCAACAACGCATCAGGCTGGCTCCTTTCGCCACACTCATTTCGGCCGTCCAAAAGACGAGAGTAGACCTGCTTTCAGAGGGGTTTACAAGCCTTTGTCATAACTCTATGAAAGTTAATGACTTTCCGCTTGCCAAGTATGACGATGGCAACTATGCTATCCGAGTGAAGAGGCGCTGCTGCTCCCCCGCAGTCAATGGGTTGGCCTGTTCTGCGCACATTGCTTACAGTGTAGCCAAGCGTCTGGTTTGTGGTTTCTTGACGGACACCCCTCCAAAAAGTGCGTCCCTCAGAAGCGCCTTCGATAGTTGGATCGGATTCACGAGAGCCTCCTTGGCAGCCAGTGAGTCCATGCGAGCCTGCTGGACGGTGCCCAGGGCGGTTCCCATCCTGATGTTGCAGGGTAGCCGCTGCCCATCTCGGTGGACACGAGACAGTGATTGCGTCCACTGCCGCACCGCCTGCGGCGGTTCGATGTAGAGCACGTCCTGGCACACGTGTTGCAGCCCATCGGTGCCCTCCCCGGCGCTGACCGGGTGCAGCGCCAACAGCCTGCACTTCGGATCATCAAGGAACATGTCGAGTGCCCGCTCCTTGCCCTTCCTCGTGATGTCACCCCAGATCCCCGGGCACTTGAAGCGCCTGACCAGTTCCTGGTTCGTGCGCCGGTAGTTGGCGAAGATGATCAACTTGCCGTCGCCGAGCTCGTCGAGGATGTCCTCGATCAGGCCGTAGCAGGCAGACTTCAGGCCTTCGTCCTGGCCGAAGTGGTGCCACTGGCAGACGATCTGGCCCAGGGCATGGTACAGGGCCGTGGCCTGGGTGGCGTCGATCTTGTCACCGTCAGGCAGGAGCAGCAACTGGTCCTCGGCCAGCCGTTTGTAGAGCGAGTAATGCCTTGGATCCAGGTCGTAGTCGATCTGCGTGATGATGGCCTCAGGAAGGTCAGTCAGCACCTCATGCTTGGTCTTCAGGTCGGCGTTGATCAGCAGGTTGGACTGCAGCAGGTCCAGGTGCTGGTAGGTCTCGGGGTTATTCCTGAAGTCCCGTGTGGCCACATGAATCTGCTCGAACATGTACAGCGTGCTGTACACGGGGGGAGCCGTGAACTTGACGTAGGCGTAGACGTCACACGGGTTGGACAGTGGCGTCCCGGTGAGCAACTGAATCGTCTGCTCGGCCGCGAACTCCCTCACCATCTTGTAGTTCTGCGTGCTCACGTCCTTCAGGCAGTGGGCCTCGTCCACAAAGATGTGCACGTTCTTGCCCCCCAACTCCTCACAGATGCGGGTGTAGTCCCGCTTGAATATCTGGATGGACATCAAGACGACCTCCACGTCGAGGCTCATGCTGGCACGCTTGGCCGGCGTGCCCTGGTACATCAGCACGTCGAGCGGCTTCCCGCTCTTGTGCTTGATGCGGGAGAGCCACCGGGACCATTGCCGCACCAGCGACGGGGGCGTGATGCCGACTATTACATCGGCGCCCATCAATTTATGGTGCAGCATGCAGTAAGTAGCGCCAGGGGTCTTGCCTAGTCCGGGCGCCCAATAGATTCCAGTCCTCGGAAGGTAGGCTAGTTCATCGACGCCGGCACTTTGGAAGCTGTAGAGTGGGAACGGTGTGATGAAGTGCTGTTCTACCGTCTCAGTCGGGGTCACGCGGCGACTCCTATTCTATACAGTCAACGAAGCAGTTACCGTGAAAAAGCAACGGTGATCGAGCCGACCACCCCCCTCGCAGAGAAGGGCGATTTCTGAAGAAAGAGCGGCGTAAACGTCACCTCACGGCTTTCGGCCACTTCCCGGTTTTTGTGGCGCCAACATCGGCGGTGCAAGCGACGCTGCAGACGCAATTTTCATCATCCGGGGTGGCTGCCGTCAACAGCCATGACCGTTAGGGAGCGCCGGGGAGTCCTTACTGGTGTCGTAAATCCCAATCATGTCGTCCCCCCTCGTGTAAATTGCGACGTCGTGCAGAATGCACCGCGTCTCCACGTCTTCCAGAACGAGAGCGTCGCGTTCACAGGGACGGATGGTTCGGCTGAGCATGGTGAGTGGCGAAGGCGATTGTGGATGGTGACGGCATCTTACGCCTAAGCGAATGGCAACGTACTAAAGAAGAATGCCAGTAGGGTGACGGATGCAGCCAGTTGTGTGGCGTCTCTGGGTTCGGCTGCGGGGACACATTATCGGGACAGAGGAAGTTGCCACGTTGGTTGAGGACGATCTGCACCTTGTCCTTGATGGACTTGGAGTTCAGCAGGTGATTGAGGGCTTTACCGCATGCCACCCAATTGCCGTCGTCGTTCGTGCCACCGTTTGCGCTGGCCACCAGATGTTCAACGGAAGCTTCGGCTTTCGGCAGTGGCTTTCGGCAGAAGAAACATTGGCCCCCTTGGGCGAACAGCAGTCGGTCGAGGTGAGTGGTCATGGTCGCGATCTCTGATTCTAGCCAATGTCGAGCCAAAAACCGGCACTCGATAACTTGTCGTCCCTATTTACCCTCAGCAGGAAGGGTCATGACGGCATCACGCGCGTTGTTCATAAAGATACTTCTGGAACCCGTTGAAAACCGTTCCGATTTCCTCCGGTTTGCCAAGGTCAGCGACCGCATCAGCAAGCGAATCGTGGTACTTCAGCTTGAGCAACGGCGTCAGCTTGGCCTGATCCAGTTCCTCTACCCCCTGCGCCACGTAATGTGACAGCACGAAGTCCAGAAACACCTGCTGCTTGCCGTTGTAGTTCGCGCCAATCATCGCCATCGCCCTTGCCGCACGTTCCTCACGGCTCAGCGGCTCCTGGGCATAGGCCACATGCGCCAGCACGTCGAAGATGTCGCTGTTCTCGGCATCGATGATCTTCTGCATTTCGGCCAGTTGCTCCTTGCCGAAACCTTTCTCTGCCAACCCGTCAAGCAGCTTGCGCCGGGTATCGGGCGCACTCCACAGCCTCCGCAGCTCATCCTCGTCGGCGAAGAACTCCGGCAGCTTACCGAACAGGGCTTCAAGAAACTGTTGCGCCGACATTGGCGTGCCACCCTGGTGCCAGAAGGTCGTCGCCGAAATGAACATGATCTTGCGTTCCTTGCCGTCCGCTAGTTTCACCTTGGCCTTCTTCTTGCAGACGCAGGGTTGCTGGCGGCAGTCGGGGCAAGGTTTCTTCTGGCAGGAGCACGGAGAGTTACCGCACACCTCGCAGGGCGGCATCGGCTTCTTCTCACAGACGCAGGGATAGCAGCCACATTTCTTGCACGTCTCCGGCTCGACTGGTTCGCCATCCCATTCAGCGTCGCTGAAGTGGTGGTGCGCCTTCACGAAGTCGTAGATCGTGAAGTAGTCCTTGCCATCGTAGAGACGGGTGCCGCGCCCGATGATCTGCTTGAACTCGATCATCGAATTGACGGGGCGCAGCAGCACGATGTTGCGCACGTTGCGGGCATCGACGCCGGTGGAAAGCTTCTGCGATGTGGTCAGGATAGTAGGAATCGTCTTCTCGTTGTCCTGGAAGTCGCGCAACCATTGATCGCCCCGCGCGCCGTCGTTGGCGGTCACCCGCTGGCAGTAGTCAGGCTCGCTGCTGGTCTTGACCTGGTTGATCGCATCGCGGATCGCCAGCGCGTGATCCTGGGTGGCGCAGAACACCAGCGTCTTATCACGCTGGTCTATCTGCTCCATGAATTGCTTGACCCGTGCCTTCTCGCGTTCTTTGATCTCGATGATCTTGTTGAAGTCGGCTTCCTGGTAACGCTTGCCGGCCTCGATCTCGCCTTCGACCACCATGTCGTCGGCGGTATAGACGTACTCGTCGAGCGTTGAGGCGAACTGCTTGACGCGGAAGGGGGTCAGGAAGCCATCGTTAATCCCTTCTTTGAGCGAGTAGATGAACACAGGCTCGCCAAAGTAGAGGTAGGTATCGGCGTTGTCCTTGCGCTTCGGTGTGGCCGTAAGGCCAAGTTGCACGGCGGGGGCGAAGTAGTCGAGGATAGCGCGCCAGTTGCTTTCGTCGTTGGCCCCGCCGCGATGGCACTCGTCGATGACGATGAAGTCGAAGAAATCTGGCGGGTACTCACCGAAGTACGGCGAGGGGTGACCTTCCTTGGGTGGGCCGCTCATGAAGGTCTGGAAGATAGTGAAGAAGATGCTGCCGTTCTTCGGCACCTTGCCCTTCTTCTTGATGTCCTCCGGCGCAACGCGCACCAACGCATCTTCCGGGAAAGCGGAGAAGGCGTTAAAAGCCTGATCGGCCAGAATGTTGCGGTCGGCAAGGAAGAGGATGCGCGGTCGACGTGTCGGTTCGCCTGTTTTCTTCCAGTCGTTCAAGTTCCAGCGGCTATGAAACAGTTTCCACGCGATCTGGAAAGCGATGAAGGTCTTTCCGGTGCCAGTCGCCAGCGTCAGCAGGATGCGCTGCAGCTGGTCGGCGATGGCATCCAGCACTTTTTGGATGGCGATGTCCTGGTAGTAGCGTCCCTGGAAGAACCCCCCCTTGTCCTCGAACGGCACGGTGGCGAAGCGGTCGCGCCACGCGTTGGGGGTGGCGAAGGTCAGGCTCCACAGGGCTTCAGGGGTCGGGAAACTCGGCTGTTCGCCTTCGGCTCCGGTCGCCATGTCGATTCCGTAGATGCCTTGCCCGTTGGTCGAGTAGCTGAAGCGTACTGCCAGCTTGCTGGCGTAGTCCTTGGCTTGGCCGACGCCTTCGGTCAGCGGCTTGTCCCACGCCTTGGCTTCGACCACTGCCAGCTTGACGTTGCGGTATTCGAGGACGTAGTCAGCCGTCAGAGGCTTGCCGCGATGGCCCGCCCCCTCCAGTCTGCCAAGCGTGATCGCATACTCGCGTCGGATGCGACTGCCTTCGACTACACCCCAACCGGCTGCGGCCAGGGCAGGGTCAATGTGTTCGGCGCGGGTTTCGGCTTCGTTCATGACGCTTTCGCAGCCTCTTGCTGCTCTAGTGTCTCCAGGGCAGCAGTTTCGGTGGCGGATTGCGGGGGCATACTGAAGAACTGGAAGCCTTTATCCTTCAGTTCGGCGAGAAAGCCCTGCCCATTCCCTTCAAGCTCCTTCTTCGACCAGACTTGGAAGATCAGGAGCCAGTGCTTATCCTTTTCTCTCGAATCCTCTGCCATGAGGTTTTTTGCACGTTTGCTGATTTCTGATTTGACTTTCGGTCGCTTGCGTGTCTTCGCGTACTCTAAAAGCAAAACATTAGTCACGCAGTCATCGAGAGCAACTACTTCGATCAGCGCCTCATCCTTTAGATTAAGCGTGAGGTCATACTTCAGTGCAAAATAGAGCGCGTGAGCAATCGTGTCTGGGTATAACTTTCTGACTCCCAACTTCACAAGTGAAGTCGCAAAATCAGCGATTCTCGGTTTCAATCCTTCATGCCAGTATTTGTCAAACACAAACTCATCGAGCAGGGGAGCAAGGTAGGGGTATGCCAGTGCAAGGTTCATTGCCTCTTGCGCATACATACGTTTGGCACGCGAGTTAAGTTTCCTTGGCGCGTCACGCCCGGCAATTGTCTTTATCGCATAGTTCAGCGGCGTGGATTTTCCCATTGACTGCGCACATTCGAGCGCAAGATCGAGAAACGAGCGGATTACGGAAAAATGAAGCTCCTTGTCATTGGGAAACAGAAAGCGGTTGAGTAGCAGTATCCAGTTTTCTTCACTGGGCCGAGGCAGCTCCAATATACGTGTTTTCTTTTCATTGAGAGACATCTCATAGGCCCGCAGATTTAAACCTAGTTCTTTGACGAATAGCTCTGCCTCATCCAACGTCTCAGCGAAAAACCTGTAGTCATCCACATGTCGCACAACCTTCTGGTACCCTTTGCCCTGTAACGCTGTGTCGATGCGGGTCAGAACGATTTCAGAAAGGATATTTGAGGCATGTGGCCCAATCAGAAGCCCATTAGTTTGTCGGTCGCGGGTGTTCTGTGTGCATTTGTCTAGCAAATTGCCAGCTAGCTTCGTGATGCTACTGGTGCTCTTCGCCTCGGGTTTGCTATGAAGCGCCCATGGAATACAATGAGTGTAGATACTTGGGAAGCACGCTGCTATGTCAGCTTCGACGACAAACTTTGCACCTGCCATCCATTGAATCTCAGTTTCTTCAAGCCGGTAACGTTCGCCTCCCTTGTAGGTCATCTCGAAGATGCAGCCATTCCCAACATGTCGGACATAGACTCTGCTTATCGCCGGCTCTGGCTTGTTGCAGTGGGTCGCAATTTCCTGCCAATGCTCTGAAATTGCTAGCGCCTGAGCAGCATACGATTCGGGGTGTGGGATCCCCATATGCCTTGGGATATTGATGTCGCGCAGGGCTTCATATCGAACATAATCGTGCCCGCACGCATCAATTTTCTTCCTTAGCTTCTGCTCGTCTTCTTCCTCCAGGAAATCCGCCATGATTTCACAAACGATAGCGGCCAAACCTGCGGTAGAAAAGCAAAGAGGAACCTTCTCACCAAATAAGCCGTGATCCAGAAGCCCCGTCAGCACATCCGTTGGACTCAAGTTTTCTTTCGTGGACTCAAACCATTCGAAAACCAATTCCATGTCGAGCAAATCGCTCAATTGCACGTTAGCTGCTGCAGGTTGAGGATCGTTCATCGACAGTCCTAGAGCTTTCCGGAGAAAGCTTGAAAGAGAAAGGATTTTTTCAGGTCGTCGAGCGCGGCCAGCTTTTTCTTGCAGAGAGATTCGAGGCATTTTGTTTCGTCAAGCAATGAGTCCAACATCGAAGTCAGTTTGACTTGCTTGGCAATCGGCGGCAATGATATTTCCAACTCCTTTATCATGCCGAGCTTGAGGAACTTTGTGCCAGCACCCACCGACTGCTCTTTGAACCGCCTCAAACTTTTTAGCATCTGAAAATACAGGAATCGATACGACAATAGATTATTGTCAATGACGGTAATCACATAAGTTCGTTGGTAGGCGTTGAACTTGCCCGAGTAGTGCTTGACGTTAAAGTCACCGACTGCGTTGTTGCCGGCCAGAAGGATAGCTTCGCAATCGAATGCGTAGTTGTCGATGGCGTAGATTTCTTTGGCGCACGTGAAGAATGGGTATGTGCCATTATCTATTGCGGCATTGGCGTCGAGCTTGCCCGTCTTGATGCTAACGTAGTTTCCAAGCGGCGAATTTTGACCCCGCACTGCATCGAGAACGCTTTCAAACAAGGCGCGGGCATTCTGGAGGTTCTTTTCGGCGTTGGCCTTGGCGGTGGCGATACCGTTGAAGGCTTTGTCGAGGATGGCGACGATGCGGTGCTGTTCTTGGAGCGGAGGAAGCGCCAGCGGAATACCCGCAATCAACGGTAGATTGAGAGAGGGATAGGCGTGGTCTTGAATCAAGTCCTGAGCAGAAATAGTACTCAAGAAATAGAGAAGGAACCGCCGATCGACCTTGGTCTCGTCACCGACGATTGTCGCAAGGTGGCTAGAAACATAGCCATCCACACCAAGCATCACTCGATGATTCAGGAACGTCGACGCACCACTTTTTGGGAAGAGAATCGTTCCTGCCGGGAATCGACGAAGGCCCTTGATACCGTCGTCGGTCAGATAGTCAGTAGACTCGTTGATGTCACCAAAGCGAATTCGCCCGGCGTCGGATGTCCGGAAAAACGGATGGATTCCATCAGCGAACAAGGCCGCGTCCTGCGGGGCGGAATTGCCCGCACCTACTTGAGCGACACAGCCAAGCGTTGTCTGTTGCCTCTTTTCCTTCACAGTAGCGCCCTGATATTCGCCAATACGTCAGCACTCTCGGCATCCAGCGCGGCGATCTCGTCCATGATGGCCTGCGGGCTACGGTGGACGACTTCCTCGCCGCAGTTCGGGTTCTTCACCGACAGATCGAAAGTCGTCTGATCGATGGTCGCCGCATCGACATTCCAGCTCTTGGGCGAATCCGCGAAGGTCTTTTGCAGTTCGACAAACTCGGCCAAGTCGGCATCATTCAGCGGGTTGGTCTTGCCCATGTTGCGTCCTGGATCAAGCTGGTAGTACCAGACCTTGCGTGTCGGTGCGCCCTTCTCGAAGAACAGCACGACAGTCTTCACGCCCGCCCCGAGGAAGGTGCCACCGGGACAGTCGAGTACCGTGTGTAGGCTGCACGATTCGAGCAGCAGCTTGCGTAGGCTGACCGAGGCGTTGTCGGTGTTCGACAGAAAGGTGTTCTTGATGACGATGCCGGCCCGGCCACCGGCCTTGAGCATCTTGATGAAGTGTTGCAGGAAGAGGAACGCCGTCTCGCCGGTCCGGATCGGGAAGTTCTGCTGCACTTCCTTACGCTCCTTGCCGCCGAAGGGCGGATTGGCGAGGATCACGTCCATGCGATCCTTTTCCTGGATGTCGGCAAGGTTCTCGGTCAGCGTGTTGGTGTGGATGATGTTCGGTGCTTCGATACCGTGCAGGATCATGTTCATGATCGCAATCACGTAGGCCAGCGACTTCTTCTCCTTGCCGTAGAAGGTGCGGTCCTGGAGCAGCTTGCTGTCGCTGGTCGAGAGATTCGGTTGCGCCTTGAGGTAGGCATAGGCTTCGCACAAAAAGCCTGCTGAACCCACCGCACCGTCGTAGATGCGTTCGCCAACACTGGGCTTTACGACCTGGACTATGGCGCGGATCAGTGGGCGCGGGGTGTAGTACTCGCCGCCATTGCGCCCGGCGTTACCCATGTTCTTGATCTTGGCTTCGTAGAGGTGTGATAGCTCGTGCTTCTCGCTCTGCGACCGGAAGCGCAGTTCGTCGACGTGGTCGATGACCTCGCGCAGGTTGTAGCCGCTGTGAATCTTGTTCTTGATCTCGGCGAATATCTCGCCAATCTTGTACTCGATGGTGTTCGGCCCGATGGCCCGCAGCTTGAAGCCATGCAGATAGGGAAATAGCTTGCGGTCGACGAAGTCGCGCAGATCATCGCCGGTCAGAACCTTGTTGTGGTCGAGCTTGCCGTCAGCCCCCTTCGGCGCCGCCCAGCTTTCCCAGCGATACGGTTCGTCGAGGATGTAGCTGTATGAACGGCCTTCCAGCGCCGCTTCGGTGGCCTTGTCCTGCTCCAACCCGTCGAGATACTTCAGGAACAGCAGCCAGGACGTTTGCTCGGTGTAATCCAGTTCGGTGGTGCAGCCGGCCTCTTTCCAGAGGACGTTGTCGATATTCCTGAAGGCTTGTTCAAACATTGTTCTTGTTCTTTGATGATGACAAAGGCGAATGATGCCTCAATGGGCCAGCCTTTGCGAAACATTGAATCACCCTAGCTTCCATAGGTGCTCTTGAAGGATCGTTCGGTGGAGCAACCGAGGCGCGCACGCAGACGAAGAAACGGCAGCCCTCCGGTTCAAGGGGATAGTCCTTGGCCCAAGAGTTTCACCAGCTGATTAACCGAGGCTATCCACCGCTGCATTTCCAGGGCACCCGCCGACCTTGCCCCATGTTTTAGACTGCGAGCGGCGCTGGCAGCCTTGCCTGCCGCTGATTTCGGACCGGTTTGCGAACCCGCGAGCTTCTCGTGGGCTCGTCGCTGCTTGTTGCAACGAGACACAACGGCGGCGTGTTCCTCAGGCGACAGAGCCATCTATCGCTTTCTCGTTGGCGCGGTCCCGCTCCATGGAATTGAGCGCCCCCAGGGTGGCGACGAGCGACCGGCTGGCGCTCAGGCTCAGTTTTGTGAGGGCGCAGGTATGGGTCACATTCGCGGCGATGGCTGCCTTGCTCATAAAGCGCGTCGCTGCGGCTTCGAGTAGTACAACTTGCCGGCTAAGTGCCGCCTTTATTTCTTCCCGCGGAGCGTCGATCAGTCCAGCGTTTCGTTTGGCAAGTTCGCGGAATGCCTCCACCGGAAGAACCGGGCTCTCGGGGTCGGTCAACAGGGCAAGGCACTGGGCCGCGGCTTCGTCAGCGTCTATGGGCTGCGGTGGAAGTGTCGGCTTGCCACTTGCCGTTCGACTTTGGATGAGTTGCCGGAGAAGCTCAGTTTTCATGTTTGGTGTGTTTGGATCGGCCACTGGGCCTCCTGTCTGCTTTTTCGTTCTTTTGTTGTTGGTCGAAATCTGTGAATTGGGGGAGTGGGGGGAGTAGGGGGAGTAACCCCGTACGCTGGGGAAAATTCATAGTTTCCTATACTGGCTGAACTCATCCCCCCACTCCCGCTACTCCCCCTAGCAGTGCGCGACCAGGTAGCGGTTTGTCTTGTGCTGCCCTTCGGCCATCCTCAACACCAGTCCGTCGCAGTGTGTATCGACGCGGTACTTCAGCAAATTGCCGACCGTTTTTGCGTTTAACTGCCCACGGGAAGGGCACAGCGTCTCAAGCGCTTCCTTGACGTAACTGCTCGCCTGATCAGCAGGATAGGCCACCAGGGTCATGACGTCGCGTGCGTAGAACCAATCATCGCCGAGAGATTCTTGAAGCCCATGCAGCAGCAAGCCCAGAGCCTGCGATGACGGGTCGCTGCGGCCAGCCTCAACGATAATCTGGTGGGCCGGGTCGCCAAGGACACCAAGCCCCGCTTCTTCGCTGAGCCCTTCGCGCTGGCACCAAAGCACACAATCACGGACGAGCCGCGACCACATGGCAAAGCCCGCGTCACCGGCACCGAGCCGCGGAGAGCCAGCAGCAAAGAAGCCTTGAACCACAACGCACACTGCACGAGCAATGGCCAGCCGCTCGGTCAGCGCCCGATCAACCGGGTTGAACGCGAACTCCAAGGCTTGCGGACATTCCACGCCGGTATCCAGCCGCACCCGGATGAAGCGCCGATGAAGGTCGCGACTGAGCGCAGCATTGTTGCTGGTAAGAAAGACGTTCAGGCGGATTTCTCCGTCGAACATGAGGCTGGAGCCGAGGACGCGATCCCGGAGAGCGCCGCCGGTCAGGACGGCAGCCATAACCGCGCTGTCATACAAGCCGACGACGTTGTCGAGCAGCAGCCAGTCAAAGCCGTCCAGCGCGTTGGCAACCATCTGCTTTTTTAGCTCAGCGTCGTCTACACCACTGAACGGCGTCACGGGCGCGCGGCGGCCAAGGACCAGCGCACCGACAGCAGCAGCACAGATCGTCTTGCCGGAACCGGGGCAAGGCGCGTCCATCAGCACACCGGGCGCGTCCGCCAGACCGGGACGAGCCAGCGCCCCAATTATGGCGGCGAGCATGGCGCCCCGATCTTCCGCGGTCGAAAACTTGAAGGCGCACCACGGCCGCCAGATTTGGCGCAAGGCAGCTACCAGCGCGCCGCGGTCCGGTTGCAACGGGAAGGCGTCCATCAGGTCAGGATCGTAGGCGGCATAGGTACAGGTCGCGGCGTGGTAGCCTGGCCGCGTCACCACCTCAGAGGGAGTACAGAACGGAGCAGTGACCAGCGATTTAAGCTCTTTCATTCAACCTCCAGAGCGCTGAGCAGCATGCCCGCTGTCTGATCGTCGAGGTCGGCGGCGATGGCCGCCCCGTCGCGCGCGTGCTTGAAGAGGGCGTATCGCAGACCGACCAGATACGATAGCGCTGATGGCCGTTTGATCGGCAGCAGTCGCCCCCCCTCGAGGCGCACCAAAAATCCTCCGCGCATGAACAAGTCATCCTCGCCCGCCAGTTTCTCCATGATTTCGCTGGCCGTCTCGGCGCGACGTCCTGCCTTCAAGAAGATGCGCACCGGCTGACGACGCAGGCGGTAGGTGGTTTTGCCGTGGGCGAAACTGTGGATCACCGGGGCGGCGCCGTGGAGATAGACCTTGCCCGTGGCCTTGCCGCCAAGATAGTCGGGCTCCAGCGGGTCACGGCAGATGGCACCGTGGTATCGGTCAATGTTAGCGAGGAGTTGCGCCACCGAAACCTCCTCACCGTCTTCCAGGATGATGGAGTAGTCGCCAAGCAGCGTGCCTCCAATGGCAGAGCGTGCCGCTTGTTTCCCCCGCTCGTGGGCCTCAGGCACCGGCACGCCGGCCCCAACGAGTCGCGTAGTCAGCGTGTCACCGCGGGCTCGCTCCCATGCCTCTCGCATTTCGGCGGCCTCGCGCTCCGCCCCGTCCTTGGCTATCTGTTGTAACCCTTCGACCCTGGCCTGTTCGCTCGCCGTTAGATCAGGCAGCGCCGCGCGGGTATCGAGAAAGCCACCGGCCGACAGAACAACGGGTGAGCCGCGCCGCTGTTCCAGCGGCGGTTGGCAGATAGCCCCTCCACAGAAATCGAGCCGCGCCGCTTCCTTCATGGCGTGGTCGAACAAGTCGCGCACGAGTTTGGCCCCTGATTTTGAAAGTACGACGCGGCCACGCCTCGCTAACCAGAGACGAGCAGCCAGCGTTTCGCACGCTCGCGGAATGTCGCCAGCATCGGTTACGAGGATATAGAAGCGCTGACCACGCCGACCCTGCAACTCGGTTTCCCCTGTCCAGATATGAGAAGAACCGGAAAGCCAATGGACGACGCCAGCAGTGGCGAGTCCGCCGATAGTGTTTTGCAGGAAGGACCACAGTTCCTCCGGGGATAGAACGACGTCACCAGGCTGCGGGTCGTAGTCAATCGTCAATATGCCAGGGGTGTTGCTGCGAAATTCGAAGTTTGATTTCGAGCGAGTAACAGCACCCGGGTTGGCCGCCAGCAACTTCGACGACACCACAGGCCCGGACTGCGGCAATGCCTCCAGCGGCAACGATGCAGAAATGGCCTGACTCGTGGTCACAGTCGAAAGCAGCGCCACAAGATCGGCAGCGGTCGAGAAT
>Ga0075158_10002426_pt1 | contig 13543 bp, 6 predicted proteins | sample JI91814BDNA_FD_70968 | JGI IMG/M metagenome (GOLD analysis project Ga0075158, IMG submission 70968) | Wastewater effluent complex algal communities from Wisconsin, to seasonally profile nutrient transformation and Carbon sequestration -... | ecosystem: Engineered > WWTP > Effluent > Algae... | reverse complement strand
TCGTACGACGTGCCCTCGATGATTGTCGTTGCCGCGTCGGATCCCAACGACGGGCTCTTCGCCGGATCGAACTTCGGTGCCGCGTCGGTTGACTTGGCGGCGCCCGGGTATGGCCTTACCACGACCTCAATCGGTGGCGGCTATACGCAGTTGTTCTTCGGCACCAGCGCGTCTGCGGCGATGGTCACCGGTGCGGTCGCGTTGCTCAAGGCGATCCAGCCCTCGGCGTCGGCGACGCAGGTCAAGGCCGCCCTGATCGACAGCGTGGATATCTCTGCGGCGATGCAAGGCCGTGTTGTGGCTGGTGGTCGCATGAATCTCGCCCGCGCGATGCAGATCATCGGGATCGACGGGCCTTCGGTGCGTTCGTTCGATCCGGGCCCAGTCACGACGCAACTCGACCCCAACACCAACACGGTCATCAACACGATCACGGTCAACTTCAACGAAGCGATCGACAACAACTCGGCGTTCTTCCAGGCATCGGGCGTGACTGTCACGGGCTTGGGCACGGACAACATCTTGGGCACGGGCGACGATTTTACGGTGCCCGTCACGGCGTTGACTCGCACGACCGGGAACACCAGCCAGGCTGTCGCGGGGTTGAATCTTGGCGCATTCTCAGGGCAGCGTCTGCCGCTGGGTCGTTACCACGTGGTGCTTGACGATGCGGCGTTCCGCGATCTTGACGGCAACTTCCTCAATGGTAACGGCGCGTCGGGCAGCGATCAGACGTACGACTTCCGCGTTGTCGCGGCGTCGGGCGACAATGAGCCCAACGACACCTTTGCGCAGGCGACGGCCGTCTCCTTCAACTCGAGCGGTCAGGCGAACTTCACGGGCGCGACGATCGGCAATGGACTGTTCGCGAACCTCGACGTGGACATTTACAAGGTCACGCTGTCGCGTGGCGGCCTCATCACGGCGGACGTCGTCGCGCAGCGCCGCGGCATCGGTTCCACGCTCGACGCGTATGTCCGCCTGTTTAACTCCCGTGGCGATGAACTGGCGTTCAACGATCAGTTCTTTGGTTCCGACCCCTACATCGACTTCTTCGTTTCCACCGGTGGCGACTACTACGTCGCTGTTTCGGGCTTCGGCAACGAGAACTACAACCCGGCCGTCGCGGGCAGTGGTGCGACGCAGTCTCTGGGCGGGTACGACCTGAACCTGAACGTTCAGTTGGTGCAGGACGAGATCGTGACCGCGAATGCGCCGACGGGCCAGGTCCCGCGTCGTATCCCGATCGCGGAGACTCAGACGCAGGGCACGACGACGTCGTTCCTCAACGTCACGGACAGCCGTCAGATCCGCGACGTCAATGTTCGTCTCGATATCTCGCACACTTTCGTGGGCGACCTTCGCATCAGCCTCTTCTCCCCCACGAACGTCGAGGTTCGCCTCTTCACGAACCGCGGCTCGAACGGGCAGAACCTCACCGCGACGATCTTCGACGACGAAGCGTCGACCGCGATCGGTGCGGCGAGCGCGCCGTTCACTGGCTCGTTCCGTCCCGAGGCGTCGCTCGGCGCGTTCGACGGCATCGCCGCCAACGGCACGTGGACGCTCCTCGTGCAGGACACTGGTGCGCTCAACGCGGGCGTGCTCAACTCCTGGTCGATCGACTTCACGTTTACCAATGACGTCTTCGGTCCATTCGAGTTCAACGACACCATCAGCACCGCGAAGGTGATGGCGGAGATCAATGGCTCGGGCACCGCGACGCGCCAGGCTTTCATCGGCGACGGGGCGTTCGGCAGCCGCGATCGCGATATCTTCTCGTTCACCGCCGACGCGGGCACCACGCTGACGGCGACGCTGACCTCGGGCGGCACGCTCAACGGCGCGATGCGCCTGTTCGACGCGTCGGGCACGCAGGTGATCATCTCCGCGCCCGGCACGTCCAACAACGCTCAGTTCGACAACTACACGTTCTCCAGTGGTGGCGTCTACTACATCGCGATCTCTGAGAACGCAAACCAGACCTACGACCCGCTCTCATCGGGTGGCGGCACAGCGGCCACCACGACGGGCGCGTACACGCTCAACCTCACGATCTCCGCGGGTGTCAGCGATCCTGCGGTCACGTTGACCGGGACAAGCGTTGCGACGACCGTCGGGACATCTGGCAACTTCGCGGGCATCGACGCGAACGGCAACCAGGTCGGCCTGCGGTTCAACGGGCTCGACTTCCTTGCACCGGGCAATGGTCGCGTGCCTCAGCAGTTCATCGGCGCGAGCGTCAATGGCTCGTCGTTTGTGAACGAGGGCCAGGGTGGTTCGATCGCGCTGCCCATGACTTTGACCAGCCGCAGCGACGCCAACAATCGCGTGGTCGCTGCGAATGGCCGCTTCCTTGGACTCTCGATCGATCGCGTCATCAGTTTCGGCGTGAGCGATTCGTTCATCGCGATCGACATGGTGTTCACGAACACCACGCCCTCTGCTCTCAACAGCATCGCGTGGATGGAGGGTTTCAATCCTGATCCGGGCATCGCCGACCAGACCACGCAGTTGACGACGTTCAACGACGTAGAAGGCGCGGGTGCTTACGCGCGTTACAACAGCAACTCCTTCCAGCAGGGCCTGACGATCGGGCTGGTCGCTCCGGATGCCGACACTCGTGCCAAGGCGGCCGTCGTCGCGAACACGACGCAGATTCGGAATCCGAGCCAACTCGTCGGCGGGCTGCCGATCGACCCCGACGGCGCGTCGTCCAATGGGCAACTCGCGCTCTCGTTTGATATCGGGACGCTCGCGTCCGGTGCGTCGACCCGCGTTCGCTACTTCGTCCTGATGGGCAACTCGCCGGCCTCGGTCGACGCGCTCGCCGATGCGATGAACAACAACACGGGCAGCGGGCATCTTGTCGCGAACGTGACGACGCCGAGCGGTCAGGTGGTTGTTTCGACCAACAACCCCGCCGCCGAAACGCTCTCGACGGGTTCTGGGCCGGTCATCACCGCGCCGACGCTCCCCTACAAGGTCTATTACCCCGAGGGCTTCTCGGGTCCTGGCATCACGACGATCCTGCGTCTTGCCAACCCCACGAACCAGAGCAACCGCATCGTCGCAATCGCTCGCTTCGAGACAGGCGTGCGCGACCAGATTCTCGCGGACGTCACGCTCGCGGCGAATGCTCGCACTGCCGTTACCTTGCTCACGCCCGACACGTTCCTTGCTCAGACCTCGGTGCTGACGCGTGACCGCGTGCCGTACTCGGTTGAGATCCGAGCGGAGAACACGGTGTCTGCGTCGTTTGAGCACAATGACTCCAACCTGACGGGTGGCTCGACGAGTTCCATGGGTGAGGCGTTCACCTCTCGCGTCAGCAACACTTGGAGTTTCGGCGAACTCACCAAGGGTTCGGGCGTCTCCGACTTCCTCTCGTTCTACAACACCACCGGCACCTTCACCAAGGTCACGACGACGTTGTTCCCGGCGGGCGGCGGGGCGACGACTGTGGTCACGTTCAATCTCCCGGCCTTTAGCCGCGGCGGTCTGTCGATCGGCGATCTCAACATCGCCGAAGGGACCTATGGCGCGATCGTGCAGGCGGATGTGGGCATCGTGGCTGCGGCGTCGAGTTACAAGTCTGCCGAGCGAACGGCCGAGGGCGTCATCGGCGTGGTCGGTGGCGGGTCGGCCCAGGGCGTCAACCCCGAGGGCCAGTTCGGGCTCAACGCGACGGCTGAACAGGTTGCCGTGCTCAACAGCAGCGGCGTCGCCGCGTCGGTGATCTTCTCGTTCCAGTTGGCCAACGGCTCGTCGTATCGCACGTCGCTCGCCGTTCCTGCCAACTCCTACCGCCGCCTCGACGTCTCGACGCTGGCGAACTTCCCGACGGGTCAGGCTTACTCCATCTTCTACGAGTCCAACGTGCCCGTCACGGTCTCGGCTCCCACGCAGGCCTTCGGCGGGGAACTCTGGGGCTCGTTCGCGGACACCGCCTTCACGCTGTGGAACGTTGGCAGCGGGTTCCGCCCGGCTGGCACGAACCAGACCCAGGTCACCGAGTACCTGCGAATCCACAATCCCTCCAACTCCGAAACGGTTGTCGAAATCACGATCGACTACGGCGGGACCAACGGCAGCGAGACCTTCCGCCGCACCATCGGCTCTCGCCGCGTGGCCGAGTTCGACATCGGCGACTTCATCACGGGTGCACGTCGCGATGTCGATTCGTTCTACAGCCTGCAGGTCAAGTCAGGTAAGCCTGTGGTCGTGTATTCGGCTCGCATCGACCGTGACGCCGGCCTGTCGTACGGCTCGCTCGCGACGCCCTTGGGCCTCGCTGGCCCGGTGGCCGAGCCGGTCTGAGCAGGGCGGTTCGCGACCTGTCGATTCTGAACACGCTCTGAATCCTCGTTTTCCCAAGCCGCGAAGACCTCGCGGCTTTTTCTTTGGGCACCCCGGTCCGGATTGGAGGGTTGCGACGGCTTTACCTATCATCCCGGCCCGGGGCTTCCCGGAGGTTCGAGGGCGTAGCTCAGTTGGTAGAGCAGCGGACTTTTAATCCGCTGGTCCTGGGTTCGAGTCCCAGCGCCCTCATTCGTCGCGGCTGAACGCCGCTTTCCCCAGGAAGGGGCTCGATTGACGTCATCCGTGGCAGCCGAACCCGTCGTCCTTCACGCTGTCTGGTCTGATGGCAGCCTGCACCTGTGGTGCGAACGCGGTTCGCTGCTCTCTTCGGAGGCGTCCGGGGTGCAATCGCCGACGGAAGGTGCCAAGACGCACCCGTTTGCCGGTGAGTCGCCGACCGACCTCGTAACGTTGTTGACCGATGATGGGTTTGCGCCATCGACCTCGTCGCGGGTGCTGCGACTTCCCTCTCTGGGCGGCAAGCCCTTGCCCAGCACGCGGCTCAACCTCGCATTGGGGCGTGAGACCGAGTCGGACGAGAACCACGCCGCGGTGCTCGAGACGTTCATGGTCCCGACCATCGAGATCCCCGCGGCACACCTGCTGCGTGTCTTGGATCGATTGGGCGAGCGTGCGCCGGTCGGGGTCGCACTTGCCGGGAGCGCGGAGTTCTTTGTCGAGGCTGGTGCCTTTGTTCGTTCACTGCTCGCACAGCAGCGATTTGTTCCTTTGCTGCGTCAGACGGTGACGGGCGAACTCACGGGCGTGTGGTATCCGTGGCTGTCGGACGAGTCGAACGCGCGAAAGACTTCAACGCTGCTCGCATCGATGCCGCCCGCGGCACGGGCCGTCGTGGACCACTTCAACCACGACGCATGGCCCATGCTCGATGATTTCCTCTCGACGGTCACCGATGCCGAGTGTCGACGCATTCTTTTGAAGCACGAGTTCTCCGATTCCATCTCCGGGCGCGATGCGGCTCAGGATGCGCACGTCGCATGGTTGTCGGGATTGTTGCGAGAGTCGCCCGCGGTGCTGGCGACTCCCGCCGCGAGACAGGACCTTTCGAAGCGCGTGCGGGGGTGGGTGGGTCTGCTCGAAGATCGCGGCACGGGCTCGACGTGGCGACTGCTGTTGCGTCTGACAGAACCAGCCGAGACGCTCGCGAACAGCAAGTCCGACGATCTCGAGTGGACTGTGTCGTTCCATCTCCAATCGATCGACCGCCCCGGCGTGCTGCTCGATGCGGACGACATCTGGCTCTTGCCGGGCGACTTCGTCACGGTGCAGGGCACGCGCGTCGATGGTCCCCAGGAGTTGATCCTCGCGGAACTCGGGCGAGCGTCGCGTTTGTACAAGCGTTTGGAAGAGGCGCTCGAAGAGTCCACGCCGACCAAACTCTCGCTCAACACCAAACAGGCGTATGAATTCCTGCGCGAGATCCGCCCGATCCTGCTCGAACAGGGCATCGGCATCCAGGCCCCCGAGTGGTGGGATTCGCCGATGGCCCGCTTGGGCGCTCGCTTGCGTCTCGATGCGGATCAATCGACGGACCCCGCGATGAACCCCGGCAGCGGCATTTCCAACGCAGCCGGCGCGCAGATCGGTTTGGGCGCGCTGGTGAAATACCGCTGGGAGATCGCGGTGGGTGACGCAGCCCTTTCGCTGCACGAGTTTGAACAACTTGCCGCGAAGCGATCGCCACTGGTGCGTATTAACGGGCGCTGGGTCGAGATCCGTCCTGAGGACGTTCAGGCCGCCGTGAAGTTCATCCGCGAGAACCCGGGCGGCGAGATGAAGGTCGGCGACGCGTTGCGGCTTGCGTTCGCGACCGATGCACGCGAGACGGGAATTCCCGTCGTCGGCATCGAAGGCAGCGGCTGGCTCAATGCGTTCCTCTCTGCAGAAGCGTCGAATCGCCAGACCGAGATCGTTGAGACGCCGCCGGGCTTCCATGGCACGCTGCGACCCTACCAGATCCGCGGCATTTCGTGGATGTGGTTCATGGAGCGGCTTGGGTTTGGATTGTGTCTCGCGGACGACATGGGCTTGGGCAAGACGATCCAGTTGCTCGCGCTGATGGCGCTGGAGCGGGACCGCTCGCTGCAGGCGGCAGGGTTGCCACGGTTCGATTCGCCCGATGCGCCGCGAGCTCCGGATGTCGGTCCCACACTGCTGCTCGTGCCGATGTCGGTCGTGGGCAACTGGATTTCTGAAACCAAGCGATTCTGCCCGCGCCTCCGCGTGCTCGTGCACCATGGATCCGAGCGCCACCTGGGCGATGAACTCGTCGCACGGGCGAAGGAGAGTGACCTCGTCATTACGACGTACGCGCTTGCCAATCGCGACAAGGAGATCCTTGGCTCGATCCCCTGGCATCGTCTCGTGCTCGATGAGGCGCAGTACATCAAGAACCCGGCGGCGAAGCAGAGCCAGGCCGTCCGCTCGATTCCTGCGCCGCGGCGCGTTGCGCTCACGGGCACGCCTGTTGAGAACCGCCTGACGGAACTGTGGTCGATCATGGACTTCTTGAACCCTGGCTATCTGGGCTCGTCGGGCTCGTTCCGCCAGAGGTTCGGGCTCGCGGTCGAACGCTTCCATGATCGCTCTCGCTCGGAGCAACTGCGTGGCCTGATCCGACCTTTCATTCTGCGCCGTCTCAAGACCGATCCCAACGTCGTCTCCGACCTGCCCGACAAGGTCGAGACGCGTGAACTCGCGCACCTTACCAGCGAGCAGGCGTCGCTGTACGAGTCCTGCGTACGCAAGATGCTCGCGGAAGTGGATGAAGCAGAGGGCATTCAACGTCGCGGGCTGGTCCTTTCCGCCCTCGTCAAACTCAAGCAGATCTGCAACCACCCGTCGCAGTTGCTGCGTGATATCCCCGAAGGTTCCTCGAAGATCCCCGATCCATCGCGATCGGGCAAGTGCATCCGCATCCTCGAGATGCTCGACGAGATCGTCGCGGAGGGGGACAAGTCGCTCATCTTCACCCAGTTCCGCGAGATGGGCGGCTTGCTCGCTTCGATGATCCGCCACCACCTTGGGCGCGAGGTCCTCTTCCTCCATGGCGGCACGACGCAGTCTCAGCGCCAGCAGATCATTGACGCCTTCCAGAAGGAAGGCTCCACGATCCCCGTATTGATCCTCTCGCTGAAAGCCGGTGGCGTCGGTCTCAACCTCACCGCGGCGACGCACGTCTTCCACTTTGACCGCTGGTGGAACCCCGCCGTCGAGAATCAGGCGACGGACCGCGCGTATCGCATCGGGCAGACGCGCACGGTGCAGGTGCACAAGTTCGTGATCCGCGGCACGCTCGAGGAGCGCATCGACCAGATGATCGAGTCCAAAATCGCGCTCGCGGAGAACATCATCGGCTCAGGCGAGCAGTGGCTCACCGAACTGAACACCGACCAGTTGCGCGAGGTTCTGGCACTGCGAAACGACACCGTGGACGAGGTCTGACGCCGGGGACGCAAATCCAACCGACGCGGGGCTCGGGAAAGCGCACGGTTTTGCGGATCGGCAACATCGACCGGAAGAGTGGCTCCCTAGACTCCAGACTGGAATCGAAGGGGTCTGGCAGCACCCTTGGGGGGTCTTCGCTGGGCTTCGAACCGTTTCGCCATGCCGTTCAACAACCTTCCTCCATCTCGCCCGCCGGGCCAGCCCAACAAACCGCCGCTGCTCAAGCCGCGGAAGGTGCGTGGCGGCGTGAAACTCCCGCAAGGGCAAGGCATCGGCATCAAACCAGCGAGCCCCGACCAGCCCGTGCCCGTGCAGAGTTGGGCGGCTCAGCGATGGGGACGACTCGTTGAGCAGATCGCGACCGGACCAAGCCTGCTCGAAGGTTTGGAATACGCCGCGAGCGGGCAGACCAAGCGGTTGGTGGTTCAGCGAGGCATGATCGACGGCTCGGTGCAGGGGCGCGAGTTCCGGGCGTACGTCAGTCGCCTTGAGTTCCCGACGTTCACCGAAGAGCAGTGGAATGGCGTGGTCGTCGCGTTCGCCGACAGTGCCATCTACTCGGCCAAACTGCTGTCGGGCGAAGTGCCCGCGAACATCGAGGATGTCTTCGCGCCCCTTGGATTGAAACTCTTCCCGACGGACCCCGCGGACGTGAAGGCGTCGTGCACGTGCGGGCACGAGACGCCCTGGTGCAAGCATGTCTGTTGCGTCGCACACCTCTTTGCGGCGAAGTTGTCCACCGATCCGTTCCTGATGTTCGTGCTCCGCGGCATCGAGACCGACGACCTCCGCGAGCGCGTGCGGCAGAAGCGCGTGGTGGTGGGGGCAGCGACGGGATCGATGCCCGTCTACTCGCAGCGCGTGAATGGCGCGAGCGATCTGGTTTCGCCGCCTTTGGATCAGTCCATCGCGTCGTTCTATGAGGCGGGGGACCAACTGGGGTCGCTGGAGACGCCGATTGTGCTGCCGCCCGTCAGCCACCCGCTCTTGCGGCGCCTGGGCCCCAGCCCGTTCCTGTCCGCTCCGTTCCCGCTGGTAGGGTTGCTCGCGAGTTGCTACGAAACGATCAGTGCTGAGACGATCTCGGAAGCCGAAAAATCGAGCCAGGACGCTCTTGTTGAACCTTCCGCCGGCTCTGAGGACGACGCCGACATCGACGATAACGAGGGCGACACCCCGCTTCCGCCGGTTTCGGACGACGTCTTTGGAGACTTTGGAAGCGATTTCGTGGATAGTTCGGGTGAACTTGAGGACGGGGTTTGACTCTGTCCGGCTGCTTTCTAGACTTCTCTCCTTCATTTCGGAGCCGACCAGGACGGACGCTGTGGCGAAAGCCAGGGCCGAGGATTGGTCAGGGGCTTTCCCATCGCGGCTGATGGAAGGTCCAGCTCCGGTTCGCGAGGCGCAACGGTCCGGCGACGGATCGGAGTGCTTGGGCGGACTCTCTTGCCGCGGCCTCCACTTCTTGAGCCACGTGGCTTGGATGTGCGGTCCGCGAGCGGCGGGCGGGCGTCAGCGTGACGCACGTCCCACGAACGTGGTCGCACTCACCAGCCGGTGAGTCTTGGAAGAGGAGCAACGATCGTCCGAGCGCCAGAGAATCACCATCCGCCGCGATTGCTCGCCTGAGTGAACGCGTCGGCCGCCGAACTTAGGTCGATGGTGTAATGGTAGCACAGCAGATTTTGGTTCTGTTAGTCGTGGTTCGAATCCACGTCGACCTGCTTCCTGTGCGCTCAATGGGACAATGCGAGACAACAACGACGCAATCGCGTCAGCGTGTCCCCGATCGTGAACGTCATGCCTAGCGCAAAACCCAAGTCGATCTCCGCCGTCATCCTCGCCGCGGGCAAGGGCACGAGGATGAAGTCCGACCTGCCCAAGGTTGTGCACCCGGTTGGTGGACGGCCAATGGTGTGCGCGGTGGTTGATGCGTGCCTTGCGTCGGGCGTGACGCGTGTTGTCGCGGTCGTCGGATACAAGCAGGAAAAGGTGCGTGAAGCGCTCGCGTCCTACGGCTCCAAGGTCGAGTACGTCGTGCAGGAGGAGCAACTCGGCACCGGGCACGCCGTGCAGTGTGCTGCGAGCGCTTTCTCAAAGCAGTCAGCCGAAGACGGGCACGAGGTGCTCGTTCTTTGCGGCGACGGCCCATTGATCCGTCCCGCGACGATCAAGAAGATGTTCGAGCGGCAGCGTGCTTCTTCCGGCACCGCCGCGACGCTCGCGACCGCGGTTATCGACGATCCTCAGGGCTACGGCCGCATCGCCCGCGACGGGCAAGGCCGCTTCCAGGCGATTGTCGAGCAGAAGAACGCGACGCCCGAGCAGTTGAAGATCAAGGAAGTCAATCCAAGTTATTACCTCTACGACGCGAAGCGCCTGTTCGAAGCGCTGCGTGACGTGAAGCGCAATGGTCTGACTGGCGAGTACTACCTGACCGACACGCTGGAACTCTTGCTCAAGAACGGCAAGCGTGTCGAGGTCATCGAGGCCGTGCCGCCCGAGGACATTTTGTCGATCAACACGCTCGAAGACCTCGCGAAGGTGGACTCGATCTACCGCTCGCGGGCTGGTTCGACTGGTTCCAAGGGAGGCGCGTCATGACGTCCAGTCCGAGCGTGGCGCCCGCGTCTCTTTCGCACGCCAACAACAACTTCCGCGTCTTCGCGGGGCGTTCGAGCACTGTCCTCGCGCAGCGCGTGTGCGATCACCTCAAGATCCCGCTCGGACACGCGAAGGTCCTGGACTTCCCCGACGGCGAGATCCTCGTCAAGTTGGAAGAGGACGTTCGCGGGCGAGATTGCTACGTGATCCTTTCCACCTGCGAGCCTGTCAACGACAATCTGATGGAGTTGCTGATCTTCATCGACTGCCTGCGTCGCGCGAGTGCGAACAGGATCTCGGTCGTTCTGCCTTACTTCGGCTACGCACGTCAGGACCGCAAGGACGAAGGCCGCGTACCGATCACGGCTAAGTTAGTCGCGAATCTGATCACCGCCGCGGGCGCGAGCCGCGTGCTCGCGATCGACTTGCACGCCGCGCAGATCCAGGGCTTCTTTGATATTCCCGTGGACCACCTCGCGGCGTCGCCCGTGCTGGTCGAGTACTTCGCCGCACGTCGCGAGGAACTGGGCGATCTGTGCCTCGTCAGTCCCGACGTTGGCAATCTGAAGGTCGCCGAAGGGATGCAGAACCTCCTCGGCGGAGACATCGCGTTCATCAACAAGCGTCGCATTTCGGGCGCCGAGGTCGTGACGACGATGCTCGTCGGCGACGTCAAGAACAAGACCGTTCTGATGATCGACGACATGATCTCGACGGGTGGCACCGTCGTCGAGGCGGCGAAGGTTGTCATGAACGCCGGGGCGAAGAAGGTCATCGTCGCGGCGACGCACGCCGTCATGGCCGGTCCCGCGATCCAGCGTCTGATGGACAGCCCGATCCACAAGATTGTGGTGACGAACACGATCAATCTGGGAAGCCGAGCGGCGATGCTCAACGATCGCTTGGTGCAGTTGTGCGTCGGGTCGCTTTTGGGCGAAGCCATTTTCCGCATCCATTCGAACCAGTCGGTAAGCGCTTTGTTCAAGAAGGCGGCGGGGAGCAAGCGTTAAGAACCAAGCAACTTTGGGCCCCGTGTTGCGGGGCGAGACAGGATCAAACACAAGCCACGAAGGCACCTTTTAGGAGTACGAAGCAATGAGTCAGAAGACCCCAACACTGTCGGCCAAGAGCCGTGAACGCACGGGTAGCCGCTATGCCAAGCGCGTCCGCGATCAGGGCGGGTTGCCCGCGATTCTGTACGGGCACGGCCGCGAGCCCCTCTCCATCACGCTCGACATGAAGGAAGCCCTCTCCCACATCAACAAGGGCGAGAAGGTCTTCAAGTTGGACTTCCCCGGTGCCAAGAGCGCCGACGAGATGCAGATCGTCCTCCTCAAGGACCTGGGCTTTGACTACCTCGGCACGAACATCATCCACGCCGACCTTGCCCGCGTCGATCTCAACGAGCGCGTCCGCACCAAGGTCCCGATCCACCTCATGGGTGAAGCCGTTGGTCTCAAGCAGGCCGGCGCGATCCTCATGCACCCCAACAACGAAATCGAAGTTGAATGCACGGTTATGGAAATCCCTGACTTCATCGAAGTCCGCGTTGATGCCCTCGACGTCGGGCACGCGATCACCGCGGGCGATGTCAAGTTGCCCAAGGACACGATGAAGGTCATCACCGACAAGCACGCCATCCTCGCCCAGATCCTCATCCAGGCCGAGATCGTCGTCGCCGAAGCGACCGTTGCGACCGCAGAAGGCGCTGCACCGGAAGTGCTCACGGCGAAGAAGGAAGGCGAAGCAGCAGCACCGGGTGCCAAGCCTGCTGCTGGTGCCGCTGGTGCCAAGCCCGCCGCAGGTGCGGCTGGTGCGAAGCCGGCCGCCGGCGCTGCCGCGAAGCCCGCAGGTGGCGACAAGAAGAAGTAATCACATCCGCCGATCCCCGGTGCATCGGCATCGGGGATCGGTCCTTCGTCCGCATCGCATCAAAGGAGCAGGTCAGGCATCATGAAACTCATCGTCGGCCTCGGCAATCCAGGGAGTCAGTACACCAAGACACGGCACAACGCCGGGTTCATGGTGATCGACCGCCTCATGGAACGCCACGCCGTCGGCGAAATCCCCAAGGCCCGATTCAACGCCGTCGCCGTCGAGGCGATGGTGGGGGAGAAGGGTTCCAAGGGAGAGAAGTGCCTGCTGCTCAAGCCCACGACCTACATGAACCGTTCGGGCCAGTCGGTCGCGGAAGCGATTGGCTTCTACAAACTCAACGCGGCCGGCGAAGTGCTCATCATCGTTGATGATCTGTACCTTCCCGTTGGCACGATCCGTCTCAAGCCCACGGGCGGCGCGGGCGGGCACAATGGTCTGAGCGATGTGGAACGAGCCCTCGGCGGCGACACCTACGCGCGTCTGCGCGTAGGCGTCGGCATGAAGCCCTCGGGCGGCTTTCCCTCGATGATGAACCAGGCGGACTTTGTCCTGTCCCGGTTCCTCGACGAGGAATGGGCCGACCTGGATGCTTCGGTGTCGCGGGCGGCGGATGCGGTGGAAGTGTTCGCGACCAAGGGAATGGCCGCGGCGATGAACAAGTTCAACGCGGGCGAAAAGGACGGCAACCGCGGCAAGCAGGCAGGTTGAAGCGACGGACTTTCCGCCGCGGTGTGACACGAGACCGAAACGAAACTGAAACGAGAACGATCGCAGCAGTGCGAATAACAGAGAAGGATTGAATCATGAGCGAGAACCGAGTGTACGCGTACGAGGCGATGTTCCTGCTTGGTCAGGCCCAGGCGGCCGACCTGGCTGGCGCGGTGGCGCACATCAACGAGATCATGGCCCGTGGCCACGCCGAGATCCTCGGCATGCGCAAGTGGGACGAGCGTCGCCTCGCCTACGAGATCCGTGGGCAGAAGCGTGGCACCTACATCCTCGTCTACTTCAAGGCGCCCGGCAAGGACGTCGCCCACATCGAGCGCGACTGCAACCTCTCCGAGCGCATCCTCCGCACCCTCATCCTCCGCGCGGATCACATGACCGAGGAGCAGATGCGCTCCGCCGACGCTCGCAAGGAACTGGAGATCGAGGCGAAGTTGCGGGCCGAGCGCCCGGCAGCCGTCGCCCCGGCCCCGGTCGGTGCGGCCGAGTCGTCCGACGACAACGC
>Ga0075158_10002424_pt1 | contig 13549 bp, 4 predicted proteins | sample JI91814BDNA_FD_70968 | JGI IMG/M metagenome (GOLD analysis project Ga0075158, IMG submission 70968) | Wastewater effluent complex algal communities from Wisconsin, to seasonally profile nutrient transformation and Carbon sequestration -... | ecosystem: Engineered > WWTP > Effluent > Algae... | reverse complement strand
CCCAAACCCCAAACCCCAAACCCCAAACCCCAAACCCCAAACCCCTATAAAGCATCCTGAAAAATATAATGCCCATTCAAATTAAAAATATAATAAATTTATAAATGAAGCTACTAGTAAAAGTGTTTCTGATCATGTCTATGACACTCCTAGCTAATTCGTAATGCTCCGGCGGGTGCCTGGCCTGCAACGAGAGCCAAAAGTGCATTCTCTGTGACTTCAAAAACGGGTACTTCTTTTAGGACTTTGCCTGTATTAAATCTACTATCGACAAGTGTTCAGTGATTGACCTCAATGGACTTTGTTTAATGTGCCAACCATCATACTTTGTCGACTAATCCAACAATAAATGTGTTGCTGTTGATACCGCCAACCAATCCACTTAGTGTTTCTATTATAACTCTTAAGGAAAATGTATTTACTGTTCTGGTAACTTTTATCCATTGAAAAATTTATGCACTGCTGTTGACACGCCAAATCAGATCTCCCAATGTCAAGTTTATTCTGGATTAAATAGCTGTTTCTAATGTAATAATGGTTATTTACCTAACTATGAAGGAACCGACTGTATACCTAATTCCTCATAAAACAATTGTCTTCTCTATACCAATGTTAAATGTGTGACATGTCCTTCAGGATTCATTCAAAATCAAGATTATTTGAGAATTAAAACATAATTGGCATTAAAAAAATTAGTTAATGTTGAAAATATTAGTCAAATAAATGCATACTAGGAGAACCTACAAAAGAGATTCTTACCTTTGATTCTTTAAAGAGTTTATGTTTAAGATAATTGTTTGGAAAAAGAAGTTAATAACTGTTCTTAATTCAATACATTTGACAATTGTGGAACATGCAACAATGGTTTTTATTTAGAAAACGGTTAATGTGTCGAATAACCAAAAGAAGCTATTCCTTTTTGCAGAAAATATAAAAATCTCTTAGAATGTCTTCAATGTTCTTAAGGATATTTCCTTTAAAATGCAAAGACCTGCTCACCAGTTAAAACAATTAGTAACTGTGAAGTATATGATGGTAGTGCGTCATAAACAATATGCTTGAGATGTTTCAAAACTCATTATTTGGTAGTAGATACAAACACTTGTTAATAAAGAATTACTATAGATTTATGTGAGGAATATTCAACGACCTAGGATAATTGTTTAAGATGCCAAAAGACAGATGTGACTTACATTCTTACAACTGATGGATTGAAATGTATAAGAGATATTTTTAATTGTGACACATATGAATCCTCAACCAAAGATACATTGGAATTGAAATGTGTTGGGTGTGTAGAATAATTTTATTGGAATGTTAATCAATAAAGATGTCTAAAAGGATCAACTGCATTTTGTAAAAATTATCAAACTGAATAAGATGTTTGTATTGAATGTATTAATGGATATTATTTAAAACCTGATGAACAAGGAATAATTCATTGTGTTCCAAATACAAGAATGGAAGGATGTTTAGCATACAATAATATTGATAGAGATGAATGTTCTGTTTGTGATGAAGGATATATTATGTTGAATTAAACCACAAATTGTCTTAAAGTAAATATTCCAGGATGTTTTGTTTACTTGAATTAAAATGAATGTTCTGAATGTGAAAATGGATATGATTTGTCCAATGGAACATGTTAAGTATTAAAAGAAGATTCCAACTGTTAAAAATCTTTAAATGGAGTTTGTTAAATTTGTAGATCATCTTACAAATTGATTTCAGGTTAATGTTATGAGGTCTTTGAGTATCAATAAAAAGATTGTTTGAATACCTTGATTCAAGGAATAGAAAATTATAATGATTAATAATGTAACATTTGTCAAAAAAACGCGATTCCATTCAATTAAAAAAATTAATTTGTTTGTATCTCTAATGACCAATTGGAAATATTTTATGGATTTAAATTATATTCTTCATATTGTAATAGTTATACTTTGGATGACAACAATCAAATAAAATGCAAATCATGTAGAGAAGGATATATATTTAATGGAACTGATTGTCAAGAATCATGTTAAGTTGGAGAAAATTTCGTAAATGATTATATGATCGTTACCAATTAACAATTAATTTATAAAAATGAAAAAAAATGTTTTGGTACTCTGCAAGGAAAATAAGATTTTGGAGGTTCATATGCTCAAGATTAATAATTCAATGGAATTTTTCATCCCCTTAATTACACAGAATAAAAATATTTTAAGAATGACCACTCTAATGTTAACCAAATATTAATTGCTACCAAAGATAATATACCATTTGGAAATCCGATTTCAAATGGATTATACATTTTACCAAAATTAAATTAAATTTACGATTATTCTTAACTTTCCATTCCTGTTGAAAATTGTTTTATGTATTAAGATACGTACTTGAATTAAAATGCTTGCTCTAAATGTGAATTCGGATATTTTGGAAAAATTGATAATTGGAAAGTAAACAATTGTAAAGAATATGGTGACAATAAATGTATTTCATGTATTCATGGTATGATACCAAGTTCTGATGGATTAAGATGTATTAGTACAACTTAAGTCAAAGGGTGTGAAAGATATTCAGCTTCTGAAGACAAATGTCTAGGATGTTATGATGGATATTTTTTAAAAGATAATGTATGTAATTAAAATACAGTTTTGAATTGTCTATATCCAAATAAATTTAGTGATAAATGTTGGAGATGTTTAGAAAATTTTGTATTAAATGAAGATTAAACAAAATGTTTCACAGAAATCGATTAATGTAAAACCTATGATTTTTCAGGAAATGATTCAAATTGTTTACTATGTCACAATAATTATCAATTAGTAATTGATAACATTACATAAATCAAATACTGTTAATTCATTCCAGATCTTTACTGTTGGTTCAAAGAAAATGGAGAATAAACCAATGACAATAAATGTCTCTTATATTAGAATGTCTTCTAAGTAACTTAGGTGACAACATGTTAAAATATTTCAACAATATTGAATTGCGCTGATTATTAAGATGAGGATACTTGTTTGGAATGTAAAAACAATACTTATCCAATAAATGGTTATTGTTGTAATTTTGGAACTCATCCTGGTGTTGACTAAGATAAAGGGGTGTAATGCACAGAAAATCCTGTATCAAATTGTTAGATGTATACTTATGATGAAGTTGATGGGTATTCTTGCTAACAATGTGAACATCTTTATCACTTAACTTCAGTTGAAACAACATAAGGAAAATGCTGCCCTTATAACTCATATTGGTAAAATAATTATGATGTTAATGGTGTTGATTTAGGAACAGGTTCGTGTGTTGAAATCTTAAATTACAATGCTGATTATAGGAATAATCCACATTGTTTATTATTTTAAAATGATGGATAAAAATGTGATAAATGTAAGATAGGATATTATAAATCTCATGAAATTTGTTGTGAACAAGGATATTTTTATGATTTAACAGCCAAATAATGTAAAGAAATTGAAACCGAAAAAGGAATATTAAATTGTCTTGAATGGAGTGACAATGAAGAAGAAAAATGTAAATTATGCGATTCTATTAATGACCAAGTAAGAATAACAAACTATTGTTGTGTTCCTGAAACAGAATATTTAGATTTTCATCCAAATGATCCCAACAAATTAATATGTACCAATATACCTGGGGCTCATTGTAAAAAATATGATAAAGTTTAAAAATGTATTGAATGTGAGGCTGGCTATTTTAAGACTTAATCTGTTTAAAAAGACTGTTGTTCATATTAATAAGGAGAAGGTAATCCACAATACTTTGATCCAATCACAGAATAATGTACAAATTTATTAAATGAAGATTTAATAGATTTATGTGAGCAATATGATTCACAAAAAAATTGTGTTGCTTGCATTAATATTTAAAATAATTTTTCACCATTTAAGGTAAATGAAAAATTATGTTGTGCTCCAGGAACTTTTTATGATGGTTAAATTTGTTAAACCTTAATAAGTCATTATTCAAATTGTGAATAAATTAGAAAAAATGGTTTTAATAATTCAAAATAAACTGAAATTTATTATCAATATATGTGCTCTTAATGTAAAGAAGGTTATACATAAATACAATTTCTTTAATCAAATCAAATAGTGTGTTATGCAAATGATAATGATGTTTCAAACTGTGCCTTAGTAGAAAATAAAGCAACTATTGATGATCTTAATGACAATATATAATGTATAGAATGTTTGCCTGGATTTTCTGAAGTGAATTTAAACACTAATTAATGCTGTCTGGAGGGTCAATATTTCTACACCACAAATAATACTTGTAAAAATATGGAAGATTAATTAAAGGATTGTTTTTATTTTGATGTAGAAAATATGTAATGTGCAGATTTCAGTTCATTGAGTTTGAATAATAATGCTGATTTTACAGATATTTTATTTTCAGATTTTGGAGTATGTTCATCAAACATGAAAGGTTTATATAAAAGAAACGCGGCTTCACCTCCATAATGTATATTGTAGGTCGATGATGGTTTATCGAATTGTTTGGTATCAAATTCTAATGATTCTGTTTGTTAATTATGTATGCCTGGATTTATATTGACAGGAGGTTCATGTTAATCTTATGTTTAAAATTGTATTTGGAATCTTGATGCAACATGCGTAAATTGTATTGATGGAAAATATCATGCAAGTGAAACACCAGTAACAAATAATACTCAATGTGTTACTTCAGATTTTGTTTTAGATAATTGTACCTGGACTAATGCAGCAGAAGATGAATGTTTTAGATGTCAATAAGGATATTACTTATCTACAGATAATAAATGTTGTTAATATGGATATAAATATGACACAGTTAAGGGTAAATGTGTTTTAATTAAAAATCAATATTGTAGTGAACAAACAGAGACTTCAATAAATGCCTAAACAGGAAAAATAAATTGTGATTCTTGTTTCCTTTCAAAAAATTCATGTGATGTTAATTAAACTATGTTCTTTGATCTAGGAACTTCAAGATATAGTATTGGAATTAATCGTTAATCATTCCATGATTCTTCTAAATTTTAAGAAGTAAAAGATAAACTGATTTATTATAATTTTTAGGATGTTTGGTATGATACAATTCTTTAATAATGTTGTCCGCATGGTGAATATTTTGACATTGAACTTGGATTATGTACATCTTTAAACATAGATAATTGTAGAGAAGGAAGATTTGATTAAAACTCTCAATCTATTCAATGTAACTTATGTGAAGCCGGTTATGAGTTGGAAAATTATAAATGTTTCAAAATTCCTTAATAAAATTGTAATGACTCAGTCCCTGATCATAATGGAAACAATAGAGCTCTTTACATTTCGAACGGTAATTGCTGTTTGGAAGGAACTTTATGGTCAGTGAGAGATTAAAAATGTGTTCCAATAGTAGATCCATTTTGTGATTAAGCCAATGAAGAAGATAAATGTTTGAAATGCTAAAAAAACTATACTTCAAATCCTAAGATAGATCCCAACATTGACAATCAATCACTTCCAATTATTCATTTTAAATTAATTAACTTCAACGATATTATCAGATGTCCAAAAATTGATAAGAGTTATTTCTATCAAACCTGTGTTCCTACTTAATTTACCCAAAATTCAAAAATTTATACTTATGATAAAATTTATTTGAAAGTTTAAAATTGTGCAAGATTTGATTATGCTGATTAAATTAAGTGTAAAAGATGCAAGGTTGACTCTTATATGGCTGATTAAGAAAAAGGAATTTGTTGTAAAAAAGGATAAATTTTTATTAATAATGAATGTAAAGATAATGAAACTATCAAATTAATTTAAAATTGTTATTCATATGATACTAAAAAAGATCGTTGTATTTAATGTATGCAAAATTTCAATATACAGTCAGGATATTGTTGCCCTACAAACTATTATATTGATCCCATCAATAAACAGTGTATTCATTATTCACCCGATTGTGCTTTATTTTTATCTTAATATGCTTATTGTGATAGATGTTATCCTGGATTTTACATGAGTTAAGGATTCTGTTGTAGATTTGGAACAAGATGGATTAAGGCTTAGTAATAATGTGTTTAATTTTCTTCTAATGTTCTTTACAGTTGTTAATAAGGATCAAATGAGTTTAATTGTGCAAAATGTACTGACAATGTTTTAGGATTTTATGATCAAAATAATTTGTTACATTAAAGCAATGTTTATTTATACAAAGGTTATTGTTATGCCGATAATACATATGCCACAAATCCACAAACAGAGCCAACAAATCCCGATGATTATTAATCTATAACAAGGTTAAAAGATTTTATTGAATAACCAAATAATTAAAGATAAGTATTTTGCGATAAATATGATGATTATGACAATTGTATAAAATGTAAGAAAGGATTCAATTTATATGATACAACTCAATTAGCTACAAATGACATAGATTATTGTTGTCCTTCGGGATATTTTGCCATTAGTGTTGGTGATATTTATAGTTGTTAAAATGAAATTTATAACAATGGATGTGATAGAATGAGTGGAACCAGTTTATATGCCGCGAATAATTCACCATTATTATGTACTTCATGTCTTGCTGGCTATTATTTAACGAATGATAAATGTTGTCAAAATAATTATGCATGGTCAATTAATTCATAAAAATGTACTAAAAGTTATATACCAAGACTTCAAAATTGTAAATACAGTTAAGATAGTGTAAATGATGTATGTACAGAATGTATAAGTGGATATTATTTATCAGGAGGAACCAATTTTACTTGTTGTAAAGAGGGATTTTATTTCAATGTTACGGTTAATTTATGTCTATCAATTACATAATTAGGAATCAATAATTGTTCTAGAGTTAGATATATTTCAACTGCATATAAATGTATTAAATGTTCTGATGTAAATTAAATATTTGATTAACAAACTTCAACTTGTGTAACCAAAGAAGTAAATAATGTAGTTGATCAAAATTGTGATTCAAAAGTGAAAGTTTCAAATGAATATAAATGTGATGTATGTTCTGATAATGCTTATAAAACTATTGATACTTAGAAATAATGTTGTCCTTAGAACTATTATTATGATTCTAATACTTCTTAATGTACTTTATTATCAGGTATAGGAAATACAAATTCAACTTGTTAAAAAATAATAACTGTTGGAGTAACCACAACTTGTTATTGTGCTCCAGGATATTTTTATTCAACTAGTTCAACTAATAAATGTACTTAAATTGCAGCTGTGATCGATAATAATTGTTTATTGAAAGATTCTAATAATACCAATTGTTTATTATGCGAAAAGGGATATTAATTGTTTAATAATGGTTGTATAAATACAAAATCAATATATTATGGTGATTATGTATAAGATTGTTCTGGAAGTAATGATTCAGGAAATTGTCTCTTTTGTTTTAATGATACCTATTTAACTAAAAACAAATGTTGTCCACAAAATTATTATTGGAATCAGACATCATAGGCATGTGAGATAATGTGGTTTGAAGAAGATGCATTTGAGTGTTCGCAATTCGATAGTTCAAATAAATGTATGAAATGTAACAATGCAAATAATTTTTATTAAGCAAGTTCAGATCCATTTGTCTGTTGTCCTAAAGGATATTATTATAATAGATCACAATAAAGTTGTTCCAATAATTTCAATAATATGTCAGATTCGATACTTAAATGCAATCTATTTGGAATTGAATACATTTAAATTAGTAATTAATATGTGTTGTAATGCAGACAACCTACTTTAGAGGAATAAACTGTTTAATAATCACTTGTTTCATGTAGTGATACCAATTATTATTTTACCAATAAAGGATGTTGTGAAAACCTGAAGTTTTATCAAGAAGGAGGATCTAATTGTATCAACATTTATCCTGAATTATAATACTTTAACAATTGTAAACAATTAGATTTTGATAATTTTTGTTCATTGTGTAAAGATTCAATTAATTAGTATATTTCAGGTGGTAATTGTTGTGTATTGGGATAATATGTACCAATCTCAAGTATCAATAGAGAATGCGAAGTTATTTCTTTTGACAATTCTTGCAAAAAAATGAATTATAACAAAGTTCTTAAAGTTCACTAATGTAATTATTGTGCTGCTGCAAATAATAATATAGAATTTCCTTAGTGCTGTCAAGGAAAATATTTACCAGCAAACGGAACAATTTGTTTGCCTAATTTAACAAATTGTGATATTATGAATGCTGATGGAACATGTAAAATATGTAAAACTTTATTTTATAAAACTAATGGAAATTGTTGTTCAAATGGAACAGTTTGGATTAATAATTCTTGTTAAGCTATTCCTGCTGCAAGATAATGTTAGTAAGTAGCTTAATCTACAGATGATGATCAATTTTATTGTTCATTGTGTAATTTTACTATTGATTTATTATAAATTACTGATGGAAAATGTTGTAAAAAGGATAATATATATGTTCTTGGACATTAAATTAATGATTGTATGCCTTACACCAATTTGTTTGAAAAATGTTTAACCTATGATGATCATAGTATTTAATGTAAATAATGTAAAGATGGATATGATTTAACACAAGGAACTTGTTGTCCTTCAGGTATGCATATTTATTTAGAATCAACAAATCAATATGGTTGTACATACAATTTCATCAAGAATTGTATTCACTAGGATTCTTCAACAAAATGTTTAGAATGTACTGAAGGATATTACCCTACTAATTCTCAACAAACATGTTGTAAAATAGGATAAAAATTTTTAAATGGATAATGTACAAATGAAGTCATTATTGAAAATTGTGTTGATTTTAATGTTGATGGATTATGTTAGAAATGTTTAACGGGTTATTATATTACTCATGATCAATTTAATGTTCCTCATTGTTGTGAAAATGAAAGTGTTGTATAATTATATAAAGGTAAACCCTATTGTTATAGTTTAAATGCCATTTTTAATATGTGTATTTATTTATAAACAGAATTGAATTATATATAATGCACTTTTAAAGAATATGAAAGTCTTGTTGAAGGATATACATCAAATCATGTAATGGTTGGATATGGTTCTTATTATGATGTATTTAAATAAAATAGTGCTTAAATATCTATTGATAATTGTTTATCTATAAATGAAAATGATGATTGTACTTTATGTTCAGGCAATAATTTCTATTTGACAAACAAAAGATGTTGTCCAAATGGCAGATATTGGAATGAATAGTACTAATAATGTATGGAAGGAAGACACAAATGGTGTGCTAAATATTTTGATAATTCAAATGAATTATGTAAAAGCTGTTTTAATAACACTGATTCAGTTAATCCTGAAAATAGACTCACTACTTACTTGATTTAAGACCATTGTTGTCCTGAATAGTATTTTTGGAATGATACTACAAAGAAATGTGAGTAACCAATTAAAAATTGTAAAATTTATAAAGACAATAAAAATGTAGATTAATCTAATAATAACACACTTGTTCAATGTAAAGAATGTAATCAAAATTACATTTTATCAAATGATCAATTAAACTGCTGTAAAAATTACGGATTTTATAATATTGAAACTAAGAAATGTGTTGAATAAAATAAGCCTTCTGATGTTTATCTTGGATGCATAGATTGGAATGAATAAAGTCTTTTATGTTAAAAATGTGATCCTGAAAAATATTATTTATCAAAATCATAAAATTTGAAGTATTCTTTATGTTGTAATCCTGGATAAATGATCGAAGAATCAAATGGAAAATGCCAATCGATTAATCAAATAACTTATCCAAATTGTTCTTAAGTAATTGGTGGAAATTGTGTTAGTTGTTCCAATGGATATCAAATAAAAGTATCAAATCATACATGTGTAAAGGTTATCGATTTCTGTGTAAGTTTTAATCCAGAAACAAATACATGTACAAATTGCGATTCAAAGCATTATTTGACCAATGGAATTTGTTGTGATGAATAATAATTTGGAGCATTAGTCAATAATATTAAACAATGTGTTGAATCTACTCAATCAATTCCAAAGATCCCAGGTTGTATTTAATATAAGCCTGATGATAGTACAAAATGTGGTAAATGTATAGAATACCAATATGTTTCCTTTAATGAAAAAAAATGTGTTTCAGATGGCAAATTTTGGGATGGAACAAATGAAATTTAAGGAAAGGTTCAATTTTGTGAATAATACAATGACACTTCTGATAATTGTAAAAAATGTATTCATACACATACTTTGGTTAACGCAAAACAAAACTCTGAAGTATCTATTAATTAAAATCTTAATACGACATCATTAAGAGCTTACTTTATTAATAACAATACATAAACAAAAAAATTCTGCGTTAGAACAGAATTGACTAATTGTTTACAATCATCCTTCCAATCTTAGGATGAAAATTCAACATCAAATTTAGTTTAATGTGATTAATGTTTTAGGAATCAAATTCCTGCTAATTTAGATGAACAAAATTATGTGGTGTTATAATATTAACATTATAAGATTGATAATTGTAAACACACCCTAACTCATAAACTTTACTCGCTTTCTACATATTAATGTATCGAATGTGAACATGATTATTATTATAAAAAAGATACAAATCAATGTATATTAAGAACATCAGAATTCACAAATAATTGTTTAAGAAGAGATATAAATGCTGACAAATGTCTTGAATGTGATATAAAATACTCTTTAGTCGATGGAAAATGTATCTTACCACCATTAAATTGTTTACTACTAAATTATACCAATTAATGTACTGTTTGTGATAATAAAACGAATTATACATATTTGAATACATAAAATCCTTTAGGTTAGGAATGTAGATTAATTTCTGGATTTGCAGGTGAAACAGTTGAGGCTGTATCACCAGATATTTTCAAAGGATATATTAATCAATGTGAACCTCATTATCAATGCAAAAATGATTTCCTTAGTAATTTGAACCCAACCATTGAAAAATATTTATCTTGTCATGTTTGTAAAGATAGTAATAGAATTCCATTTATATCACTTTCAATATCTTCTGCAGGTGTTATTAATGGTATAAAAAGATATTCAATGTGGAATAACAGTAATTCAACATTGACAAATTATTTGAAAGATAAAGAAAATAAACAAGGAGAATGCTTTAAAACAGATTTTTCTGAATTTAGGTTGCCCAATGGATAAACCAAAGACTTGTTCCCTGATAATTGTGCAGTAGGTGTCTTTAATTCAGATTACCCATTAAATTTGATTCATTCTAAAAAACCTTAAACTGATGCAGATTTTGATTTTAAAAAAGCTTCAGCCTTCTGTATTGAATGTAAACCTGGATTCAAACCTATAAGAAATACTTTCTTCAATATGGTTATTTAATGTATTAAAATTGAAAATTGTAAAACACAAGTTAATAGTGGATTTTCATAATGTGATGAATGTGAATAAGGTTTCTATTATAAATATGATAGTTCCAATCTCAAAGGTGGAATAGATAAATCTATTTGTTTCTAAAATGATACTAATCATGATGAAAATTGTTATGTTTTTGATTAAAATAATAAAAAATGTCACTCATGTCGAAATGGATTCTCCAAAAATCATGATGGAAAATGCGAAAAACTAGCGACTGCCTTTTGTGTAAATGATTTTAATTTTACTTAGCCATTTACAATATAGGAGTTTGAAATCCTATATTATCGAGGAGAATAAGGTTGTACTAAATGTCAAGAAGGATATGAAAGAATTTTCAGATAATAAGATGACTTTGTTTGTTTCAGTTCTTCACATCAACTATCACTTCCAGAAAGTACTAAATATGTACCATTTTGCCAATTTTATAATAATGTTGTGGTTGATAATCAGACAACAGTTTTGAAATGTTATTAATGTTTAGATAATTATATAATAACCACATCAAACAAATGTTTATCAAAAGGTGCACCTCATACAAACTGTTCTGTTGCAATTGATGAAAATAAATGTCAATCTTGTTAATCTGGTTACTATTTAATAAATGGATTATGTGTTGCTGGAAATGTGGAAAACTGTACATCCTATTTGATCGTCGATTAAAAATTAATTTGTAATTCTTGTGGAGACTATTACTTTTTGAATGCTGATAAAGTTTGTCAAAAAGGAGAAATTTAGTATTGTCTGATCTTTAATTCTCTGAAATCTTGTGATTCTTGTGAATAAAATTATTAATTGGTATCTTTAATGAATGGGGTACATTATTGCATGCCTATATTCAATTTAAATAATGGATGTGTAAGTGGCGCCCTTGATGCATTGAGTTTGACGGATATGAATTTGAAATGCAATGTTTGTGAACTAAATAGTATTGTTGAATTAATACCAAATAAAAGAGTTTGTGCCAGATTCAATTTAATAAAAGATTGTATTAAATATAATAGAGGTTCTAAATTCTCAACTTCAACTCTTTTATGTGTTTAATGTTAACCTGATACTTATCTAAACTCCGAAGGTATTTGTGTTAAAAGGACGAAAATAGTTGTCAACTGCGTTGAATATAGTTTAACTGGAGATTATTGTAACAAATGTGATGATGATACTTGGCTTGATTCTAGTAAATTGATTTGTAATGCCAATCCATTAGGATTAGTTGGTTGTTAGAAATATCTCAATCAAAATAATTGTAAACAATGTGTTAGCACCATGTTTGAATAGAATGGAAAATGTTAAGATTTAAACCCAGTAAATGTGATTCCAGGATGTATAGCCTATAATTCAGAACAATAATGCACAATTTGTCAAAATGATTCTACTTTAGTTGGTTAAGGCTGTGTTCCAAACTCAGTTCAGAATTGTTCAATACATGAAAGTCCAACATCTTGTAAAGTATGTCAAACGGGATTCGGAATTTCTGCGGTAGATAATTTAAATAAATGTATTAAACTGACTGATTTGATATATTGTATTGATCGATCATAATTTGAACCTTACCAATGTTTGGTATGTTCCAAGGATGCATATTTGTTGGATACAGGAGTATGCGAAAAATTAGACACCTAAAAAATCATTCCAAATTGTATTGAATACAACTCCAATTAACTTTGTAAGAAATGTGAGTCTAATTATGCACTATCAGTGAATAACGATAAATGTATAAAGATAGAGCAATAATTAAATTGTTCCGAAAGTGTATAGACTAAAAATAACTTCTGTGTACTATGTCAAGGAGGTTTCAAAATGAATGAATAAGGAACTTGTGTTTAGGGTCCTGCATTCGATATTAATGGATGTTTCTTTACAAAATACGATAAAAGTACTCAATGTGCAGTGTGTAAACCAGGATTCTTTATGAACACTAGTTATGAATGTGTGAGTTAGAGTGGATCTAACCCGACAAATAACAATACTAATAACAATACCAACACTCAAAATGGAACAAGAATATGGGAAATGACATTAAGATTGCTTACTGTGATCTTTTTGATCATTTGATAATAAATTAGTTATATTTATTTTATTTTTAAATTTCTTTTTTTTAAAGTTTTTAATTTGAATACTCATTGGGGTTTGGGGTTTGGGGTTTGGGGTTTGGGGTTTGGGGTTTGGGGTTTGGG
>Ga0075158_10002420_pt1 | contig 13560 bp, 10 predicted proteins | sample JI91814BDNA_FD_70968 | JGI IMG/M metagenome (GOLD analysis project Ga0075158, IMG submission 70968) | Wastewater effluent complex algal communities from Wisconsin, to seasonally profile nutrient transformation and Carbon sequestration -... | ecosystem: Engineered > WWTP > Effluent > Algae... | reverse complement strand
CCGGACCAGGCCGGTGGCTGGATCGACGCCGGCCGCGTGACGGATCCGCAGGCGTTCTTCGCGGCCACGTCGCCGCCGGCCGTGGCCGACCCCGACAACCTGGACTACCGGATCGACTTCTCGACCGGACCGACCGGCACGCGGTACTGGGTGACGAAGGACGGCAACCCTACGGCGCTGTCCAATGTGCCCTTCGTCAGCGGCCAGGCGATCGAGATCGACGGCATGTCGTTCACGATCTCGGGCAGTCCGCAATCGAACGAAGCCTTCGAGCTGCGCCTGTCGCAGCCCACGCAGTCCGTCTTCGGCACGCTCGACCGCGCCATCGCCGAACTTCGCACGCCGCTGCGCAGCGGCGCGGCGGTGGCCCAGACGGTGTCCGCGGCGCTTTCGCAGGTGGACGGGTCGATGGCCGCGCTGCAGTCGCTGCGTGCCCGCGCGGGCGAGGTTCTCAACCGCGCCGACCTGATCGACGGCCGCCTGGCCACGCAGAAGGTGTCCGCGGAAGCACAAAAGTCACAGGCGGAGGACTTGGACATGGTTCAGGCGCTTTCCTCGTTCCAGAATCAGCAAAGCGGCTACGAAGCCGCGCTGAAGGCCTATTCCATGGTTCAGCGGATGTCGCTGTTCCAGTACGTGAACCTGTAATCCGTCCCCAGAGACGATCGCCGAACCGATGCAAGACCACCCGATCCTGGCCCAGGTCGTCCTCGGCTATTCGCCGATGATCGACCGCGAACGGGCGGTCACGGCCACGCGGCTGACGGTGTTTCCGGCCCGCCCCGACGTGCCGGTGGACGCCGGCGCGCTGCTGGCCGCAGTGACCGAGGTCTGGCCCGAGGGCGCGGGCCGGGTGTCGCTCAACGTGGTCAGCGAGACCCTGCTGCACGACCTGCTGCTGTCGCGGCCCAATGCCAACCTCATGGTCGAGGTGCCGGCCTTCATGGCCTGCGACCTGGCGCACAGCGAAGGCATCACCGGCCTGTACGCCCGAGGCAACACGCTGCTGCTCAAGGGACGGCCGCGTTCCGAGCTGCCGCGCGAGGTGCTGCCGTGCTTCAAGCATTCCATCATCGACCTCGAGGACGAACGCCGCGCCGACGCACCGCCGGCGCCCGGCGTCACGCGCCAGATCACCCACATCCAGGCCGGCGTGCGCACGCTGGCCGACATGGAAGCCAGCTTCCAGCGCGGCGCCGTGGCCGTGCTGGGCTGGCCGATCGAGGACGCCGTCAAGCCGCAGGCGGGCCGGCCGCGCCAGCCCGACCTGGCCGCGATCGTCGAGCTGATGCGCCGCATCGACAAGGAAGAACCCATCGACCGCCTCGAGGACGTGCTCAAGCTCGACCCGACGCTGGCCTTCAAGCTGCTGCGCTACATCAACTCGGCCGCCTTCGGGCTGCGTGTCGAGGTGGCGTCGTTCCGCCATGCGCTGATGCTGCTGGGCTACCAGCGCCTCAAGCGCTGGCTGGCGCTGCTGCTGGCGTCGGCCAGCAAGGACCGCGACATGAAGCCGGTGATGTTCTCCGCCCTGCGCCGCGGGCTGCTGATGGAACAGCTGGCCCGCGCCTCGGTGGGCGGCGGCGACGAGCAGATGCGCAACGAGTCCTTCATCTGCGGCGTGTTCTCGCTGCTGGACCACATGATGGCGCAGCCCTTCGACGAGCTGCTCAAGTCCGTGCCGGTGCCCGAGGGCGTGCGCCAGGCGCTGGTGGACCAGGCCGGCCCCTACCAGCCCTTCCTGGAGCTGGTGCGGGCGGTCGAGAACGAGTCGCTGTTCGACTTCCGCGACAGCGCCGAACGGCTGCTGCTCGGCGAAGGCGAGATCAACCGCGCCGTGCTGCGTGCGCTGGGCGCCGCGTCTCAGATCCAGTAGGCCTGCCATGCGTGTCCTTTGGCACGACGGTCTGCAGGGACCCGGCGCCGGGGCGCAAGGAAATGCCCTGACGACGCGTTACATTGGCACGGCTGGGCCAACCACTGATGCAAAGCGCTGCCGTACCGCCCCCGAATGCCCCTGACGCCGACAGCGAAGCTGCGGCCTGGGCGACAGTCCTCGACCAGGACGCACTGAACCGTCTGCGCGAACTCGACCCCGACGGCAAGTCCGGGCTTCTCAGGCGGGTGCTGGCCACCTATGTGCAGTCGTTGGGGCGGCTGCTCGACCAGTTGGCCGTTGCCCGCGCCGCGTCCGACCTGCAAGGTCTGCGGCATGTGGCCCATACCCTGAAGTCGTCGTCGGCCAGCGTCGGAGCCCTCCAGTTGTCGGCCTTGTGTGCCGATATCGAGCGCAGGGTGCGTGAGGGCACCGGAGAGGGCCTGGACTCCAGGCTCGACGCCATGGCCCTGGAGGGCCGCCGGATCCTGGACGCGCTGCACCCGACGTCACCTGCCGCATGAACACCGACTCGCCACTCGCCGCCACGCCTGCCGAAGACCGGCCGCGCGTGCTGCTGGTCGACGACGACGAGGTGAACCTGATGCTCACGTCGGCCGCGCTGCGCGAGCGCGGCTTCGAGGTGGCTGAGGTGTCCAGCGGTGCCGAGGCGCTCGGCCGGCTCGACGACGTGGCCCCCGACATGGTGGTGCTGGACGCGCTCATGCCCGACATGGACGGCTTTGCCACCTGCCAGGCCCTGCGGGCGCGACCGGGCTATGGCCTGCTGCCGGTGCTGATGCTCACCGGCCTGGACGACGACGCCTCGATCGACCGCGCCTACCGCGCCGGCGCCACCGACTTCTTCGTCAAGAGCACGCAATGGAGCCTGCTGGCCGGGCGCCTGCGCTACATGCTGCGCGCGTCGCGCACCCGCATCGAACTCGAACGCAGCAAGTTCAAGCTCGCGCGCGCGCAGGACCTGGCGCGCATGGGCAGCTTCGACTGGAAGCGCGCCAGCGCCACCGAGGGCCGGCTGGGCAGCCTGTGGCTGTCACCCGAGGCCCTGCGCGTGCTGGGCCGCGGCGCCGGCGACCGCATCGAGCTGCGCGCGCTGCTGCGCATGGTGGGCCCGGCGCACCGGCGCGGCCTGATCCGCATGCTGACCGAGGTGGTGGCGCACAACGCCGTGCTCGCCACCGACGTGGCCGTGACCCTGTTCGATGGCCGGCCGCGCATCATCCACGTCGAGGCCGAGGCCGAGTTCGAGCATGGCCACGGCGTGGGCTACACCGGCGTGTTCCAGGACGTGACCGATCGCCGAGTGGCCGAGGACCGCATCCGCCACCTGGCCAATTTCGACGCGCTGACGGGCCTGCCCAACCGGCGCCAGCTGATCTGGCGCACCGAGCGCGCGCTGGAGCAGGCCCGGCGCCTGAACCACAACGCCGCGCTGCTGCTGATCGACCTGGACCGCTTCAAGAACGTCAACGACACGCTCGGCCACGCCGCCGGCGACGAACTGCTGATGGAAGTGGCACGCCGCCTGCGCAGCTGCGTGCGCCACAGCGAGCAGGTGATGGAAGGCGCGCTCGAGGCCGCGGGCGCGCGCTCGCACCGCACGCTGGAGGCCGTGGGCCGGCTGGGTGGCGACGAGTTCGTGGCCCTGCTGCCCGAGGTGGGCGACGAGACCGACGCCCAGCGCGTGGCGCAGCGCATCCTGGACGCGCTGCGCGAGCCGATCCTGGTGGCCGGGCAGGAGTGCTTCTGCACCGCCAGCGTGGGCATCGCGATGTTCCCGCGCGACGGCCTGAACCTGGTCGACCTGATGCGCAACTCCGACGTGGCGATGTACGCCGCCAAGTCGGCCGGGCGCAATGCCGCCACCGCCTACAGCCCGCACCTGGGCGGGCGCGGGCGCGACAAGATCGAGCTCGAGAGCCACCTGCACAAGGCCATCGAGCGCAACGAGCTGGTGCTGTACTACCAGCCCAAGATCGACGTGCGCTCGGCCAAGATGGTCGGCGCCGAGGCGCTGATGCGCTGGAACCGCAACGGCGTGCTGGTGCCGCCGGGGGACTTCATCCCGCTGGCCGAGGAGACCGGCCTCATCGTGCCGCTGTCCGAATGGGCGGTGAAGGAAGCCGCGCGCCAGGCCCGCATCTGGCAGCAGAACTTCGGCTTCGCCGACTCGATCGCGGTCAACCTGCCCAGCCGCCTGTTCGAGCGCAGCGACCTGGTGGAGAACATCCACCAGTCGGTCAGCGCCTACGGCGTGCCGCACAAGGCGATCCTGCTGGAGATCACCGAGAACAACCTGATGAAGGACCTGCACAACGTGTCGCTGTCCCTGCATCGGTTGAACGAGATCGGCGTGGAGATCTCGATCGACGACTTCGGCACCGGCTACTCGTCGCTGGCCTACCTGACCACGCTGCCGATCTCCGAACTGAAGATCGACCGCAGCTTCGTGCGCGACCTGGGCATCACGCCGCAGAGCTCGGCCGTGGTCAGCGCCATCATCGCGCTGGCGCGCTCGCTTGGCCTGCGCGTCATCGCCGAGGGCGTGGAGAACCTGCGCCAGATGGAAGTGCTGCACCGCCTGGGCTGTGGCGTGATGCAGGGCTTCCTGTTCTCCAAGCCGCTGCCGCCGGACGACCTGGAGGCCTGGCTGCGCCAGACCGTGCTGCCGCGCAAGGCGCCCTGGATCGGCGCGGTGACCGACGCCGAAGGCGTGGCGCCGCGCATCGTCGGGCGCACCTGAGGGGCGGTCCATGGACGTCAAGGCCGCACCGCCCGCTCCCTCGTCGACCACGCAGATCGCCAAGGCCACGCTGCTGCGGCTGGCGCAGGCGCGCCTGGAACCCACGCCCGAGAACTACGCCCGCGCCTGGGTCGAGGCCGGCGGTGGCGGCGCGCGCCCGACCGACGTCGAGGGCGCGGCCTGGGCCTCGCTGGTGGACCAGCTCGTCAGCGGACTCGAGCAGCGGCACCGCAGCTGGACGGCCGCTCGCAAGAAGGACAGCCTGCAGCGCGTGATCGAAGGCAGCCGGCGCAGCCCGATGCGCATGCGCGAACGGCTGACGCAGCTCGTGGCGAGCTGGCAGTCGGACGAGGGCGATGCCGCTGCGGCCACCCAGGCGGCCGACCTGGAGGCCCCGGGCCCGGTGCCGGACGGCAAGGCCGCAGCGTCTGCGGACCCGGCCGACAGCACCGCGTCGGACGCTGCATGGCGCGCCATCGGCGACAGCCTGGGGCATACCGTGGCCAGCGGTCTGCCGGCCGGCGACACGGCGACCGCAACGTTGTCCCAGGCGCTTTCCGAGCAGGCGGCCCACTGGCGGCAGGCCGCCCCCGACGCCGCGCTGGCAAGCCAGGTGCAGGCCACCTGCACCGAGGTCCGCCGCGTCTTCACGCAGCGCCAGCACCTGGTGGACGAACTGGGCCGCCTGGTGCGCTCGCTCACCGAGGGCCTGACCGAGCTGGCCGAGGACGAGACCTGGGCCCGCGGACAGGCCGATGCACTGCGCTCGAAGCTGGAGGACGGCGCCCTGTCGGTGCGCGGCGTGCGCTCCGCAGCGGACCTGTTGACGCAGACCCGCGTGCAGCAGCAGCGCCTGAAGGGCGAGCGAGACCGCGCGCGGTCCGCACTGCGCGCCCTGGTGGACAGCCTGTCGGCCGAGCTGGCTGCCCTGGGAGGGCAGACCGGCCGCTTCGGCGACGAGCTGGTGCGTTGCACCGAGAACCTCGAGACCGCCGATTCGCGCGACCAGATTTCCTCCGTGGTGCACCAGATGCTCGGCGCGAGCCGCCAGGTGCAGACCGAAGTGGCCGAGGCCAGCGCGCGCATCGCCAGCAGCCGGGCCCAGGCCGACACGCTGACCTCGCGCGTGCAGCAGCTCGAGGGCGAGCTGCGCCGACTGTCGGACGAGGTCTCCACCGATGCGCTGACGCAGGTGGCCAACCGGCGCGGCCTGTCGCAGGCGTTCGAGCGCGAAGCGGCCCGTGCCGGACGCGAGGCCAGCCCGCTCGCCGTGGGCCTGATCGACATCGACAACTTCAAGAAGCTCAACGACTCGCTCGGCCATGCGGCGGGCGACGAGGCGCTCAAGGCCCTGGCGACCAAGGTGCGCGAAGCCCTGCGGCCGATGGACCACGTGGCGCGCTTCGGCGGCGAGGAGTTCGTAGTGCTGCTGCCCGGCATCTCGGCGGACGAGGCGCACGACGTGCTGACGCGTCTGCAAAGGCAGCTCAGCATGAGCCTGTTCATGCACGAGGGGCGCGAGGTGTTCGTCACGTTCTCCGCCGGCGTCACCGCGTGGCGTGCCGGCGAGGCCCTGGAAGTGGCCATCGAGCGCGCCGACGAAGGCCTGTACGAAGCCAAGCGCACCGGCAAGAACAGGACCGTGGGCCGGTAGTTCTCCCCGGGCCGGCACCGAGACCGGGGGCGGCCAGGGTGTGCACAATCCGGGCGTGACGACGATTCATCTGGCGGTTCTCGACGACGAACCGGACATCACGCAGCTCATCGCCCGCTATCTCGGCGCGCAGGGCTTCCGGGTCTCCCAGACCCATCGCGGCGACGCGCTGATGGCGCTGATGCGCAGCGACCCGCCGGCCCTGGTGCTGCTGGACCTGGGCCTGCCCGGCGAGGACGGCTTCGCCATCGCGCGGCAGCTTCGCGAGCACCATCGCTGCGGACTGGTCATCGTCAGCGGTCGCGGCGAGTCGATCGACAAGGTCGTCGGTCTCGAGGTGGGCGCCGACGACTACGTGACCAAGCCGTTCGACCTGCGCGAACTGCTGGCCCGCATCAAGGCGGTGCTGCGGCGGCTGGACCCGGTGGCCGAGGCCCCGGCACCGGCCGCGCCGGTGGCCGTGCAGGCGGCGCCGCGCTGGCGCTTCTCGGGCTTCGTGCTCGACAGCGGGCCGCGCACCGTGCGTGATGCCTCGGGCGCCGAGGTGGCGTTCACCGGCGGCGAATTCGACCTGCTGGCCGTGATGTGCCGCCATCCGGGCCGGGTGCTGTCGCGCGACTTCCTCCTGGAAGCCACGCGCGGCCGCGAGGCCGCCCCCTTCGACCGCACGATCGACGTGCAGGTGGGCCGGCTGCGGCGCAAGCTCGAAGCCGCCGGGGCGGATGCGACGATCGTCAAGTCGGTGCGCGGCGCGGGCTACATGCTCACCGCCCCCGTGGAGCCGGCATGACCGGACTGCCGGCGGACCCGTCCGGTGCCACCTGGCGCCAGATGTTCGACGCCTACCCGGACGGCGTGGTGCTGGTGGACGACGATGGCTGCATCGTGCGCGCCAACCGCACGGCAGCGGACCTGTTCGGCTACACGGAGGCCGAGCTGGCCCGGCTGAAGATCGAGGACCTGGTCCCCGAGTCGCTTCGCGGGCGCCACGTGGCCAATCGCAGCGCGTTCCAGCGGTCGCCCCGGGCCCGCCCGATGGGCACCGCGATGGAGCTGAGCGCGCGGCGCCGCGACGGCAGCGAGGTGCTGGTGGAGATCGCCTTGTCGCCTTTGCGCATCGACGGCCAGCCCTTCGTGCTGGCGGCGGTGCGCGGCATCGGCGAGTACCCGCGCGTGAAGCAGGCGCTGCGCCGCGCCCTCCACGCCGAGTGCATCGCCGAGATGGGCCACATGGCCGTGGACAACCCGGACGCCCAGGCGGTGCTGGCCGAAGCGCCGCTGGCCGCGGCAGCGGCGCTCGACGCGCAGGCGGGCCTGCTCCACGTGATCGAACCCGACGGTCGCCAGGTGCGCGCCTTCGGCCATGTGCCGACGCGGCCGCTCGGCGTGTCCGACCTGGCACAGGCGCGGCAGGGGGACGGCGCGTCGTCGCAGCCCGGCTTTGCCACCATGCTTTCCGTCACCCTGACCGAGCGCGGTCGCGTCATCGGGCTCCTGGAAGTGCACTGGCGCGAGCCGCGACCGGTGGACCCGGACGACCAGCGGTTCCTGGTGTCGCTGGCCAGCCTGCTGGCCACCGTGGTGCAGCGCGGCAGCAGCGAGGCCCAGCTCCGTCACGCGCAGCGCCTGGAGTCGGTGGGCCAGCTCACCGGCGGCATCGCGCATGACTTCAACAACCTGCTCACCGTGATCCAGGGCAACCTGCAGGTGCTCGACGACTGGCCGAGCGTGGCCGCCGACGAGGGCGCTCGCGACCTGGTGGCCGCGGCCACGCGGGCGTCTCGCCGCGGCGCGGAACTCACCGCCAAGCTGCTGGCGTTCTCGCGCCGCCAGGTCCTGCAGCCCAAGCGCATCGACCTGCAGCAGTTCGTGCCGCCGCTGGCCGAACTGCTGCGCCGCACGCTCGACGCGCGCATCGCCATCGAGGTGGTGGTGGAACCCGGCACGCCGGCCTGCCGCGCCGACCCCGGACAGCTCGAGTCGGCCCTGGTCAACATCGCCATCAATGCGCGCGACGCGATGCCCGACGGTGGCACGTTGTCGTTCCGCGCCGGGCCGAGCCGCGAGGTGCCGCTGGACGTGGACCGGGACGCCTGGCGCGGCGGCGGTGTGGCGCTTTCGGTCGCCGACACGGGCGTGGGCATGAGCGCGGCGGTGCAGGCGCGCGCCTTCGAGCCCTTCTTCACCACCAAGGAGGCCGGCCGCGGCACCGGCCTGGGCCTGGCCACGGTGCATGGCTTCGCGCACCAGTCGAGGGGCGCGGTCACGCTGGACAGCCAGCCCGGTCAGGGCACCACCATCACGCTGTACCTGCCGTCGGTCGACGAGCCCCTCGCGTCGCCCGCGGTGGCCGGGCCGGCCGTGTCGGTGCCGCGCGGGCTGTCGGTGCTGCTGGTCGAGGACGAGCCCGAGGTGCTGCGGGTGGTGCAGGCGTTTCTGACCGGCTGGGATTGCCGCGTGCTGGCCTGCAGCCGCGCCGACGCGGCCATCGATGCCCTGGCAGCGGACGGAATCCGGTTCGACCTGCTTCTGTCGGACGTGGTCCTGGGCCCGGGCATGCGCGGCCCGGACATCGCCGAGCGCGCCCGCGTGCTGCGGCCCGGCCTGCCAGTGCTGCTGATGTCCGGCTACGCGCCGGACGCTGCCGGCGCAGGCCAGAGCGGCGCCTGGCCGCTGCTGAGCAAGCCCTTCACGCGCGAGCAACTCGCTCAGGCGATCGTCTCGGCCCTGGGCTGAGACGATCGCGCCTGGCCCGTGGGGCCTACTGGACCGTGGCGGTGGCCGGCGCGGTCTCGTGGCCGACGAAGCTGGCCAGGGCACCCACGTCCGGGATGCGGATCTCGCGGCGGGCCCCGTCGGCAAAGCCGATCAGGTGCTGGCGCGCCAGACGCGACAGCGCACGGCTGACCGACTCGAGCGTCAGGCCGAGGTAGTTGCCGATCTCGGCACGCGTCATGCGCAGCGTGATCTGGTCGGTGCGCAGGCCGCGGCGGGCCAGGGCGTCGGCCATCAGGCGCAGGAACTCGGCCACGCGGGCGTCGGCCGACAGCGTGGTCAGCGCCAGCAGCGTGTCGCGGTCGCGGCTGATGACGCGGCTCATCTCGGCATGCAGCAGGGCCATCAGCGGCGGGTGCTGGGCGCAGGCGGTCAGCAGCGCGTCGTAGCGCAGGGCCCAGACTTCGCCGGTGTCCAGCGCGATGGCGTCGCAGCGGTAGCGGCCGCCGGCCAGGCCGTCGAAGCCGAGCCAGTCGCCGCGGAATAGCAGGCCCACCACCTGGGCGCGGCCATCGGCGGCACTGTTGACGATCTTGCTGCAACCGGTGTTGAGGAGGAACAGCTGGGCGCAGGGATCACCGCAGCGGTAGATGGTGTCGCCGGCGTGCACGACGCGGCGCTGCAGCGGCACGCGCTCGGCCACCATGGCCAGCATGTCGGCGATGCGCTGGCTTTCCTCGCGGGCCTCGGCCAGGTCGGGGGTCAGGGTGGGGGCGGTGGTCATTCGGGTCTCCTTGCTGCGTTGGACACAGTCTCGCGGCCCCGACGCCCCGGCTTGCGACCCCAGGGTGACGCTCGGTGACGTTGTGTGAACGGACGGTGAACGTTCCCCAGGGCTGCCGCCGCCTTGAGGCAGCGCAAGCCCGCCGGCCGGTCCTGCCGCGAGCATGACGTGCCGTGAACCCGCCCCTGCACCGCCAGCTCCTGACCCAGTCGCCGCTCGACGCCACCGCGTCGCGGGCGCTGCTGGACACGGCCCGTGCACTGCGCGTCACCGCCGAGCGCGACGCGCCGCTCAGGGGCAAGAACATCGCGCTGATGTGCGGCACCGACCCGCACGGCGAAGCCAGCCTGGTGGCCGAGGCTGCCGCCCGCCTGGGAGCGCGCGTGGCCCGCATCGAGCCAGCGCCGGCCTGGCTGCGCGGCGAAGCCCAGCCCGGCGCCGACACGGCGCGACTGCTGGAGCACCTGTACGACGCCGTCGACTGCGAGGCGCTGCCGCCCGGCTTCGCCCAGCGACTGCAGGAGCAGATGGGCGTGCCCGTCTATGACGGCCTGGCAAGCGCCGACCACCCGCTGTTCGGACTGGTGCGCGCCCTGGCCCCAAGCGACACCGATACCGACGCCGCCGCGCGCCGCCTGCTGGTGCAGGCCGCGCTGGTGACGACGCTGCTGTGACCACGGCCACGGCGTCCGTGTCGCTGGTGGCGGGGCCCGTGTCCGGGCCGACCGCGCCGATCGAACTGATCGACGAGCCGCGGGAGTCGGCCCGCTTCACCCGACTGGACGCCGACAGTGGCCACGCGGAGTCCTCGCTGGCGCTGTCCGGCCTGCATTGCGCTGCCTGTGCCGGCCAGATCGAAGCCGCGCTGTGCGCGGTACCCGGCGTGCTGGAGGCGCGCGTCAGCGCGTCGGCGTCGCGGGCTACCGTGCGCTGGGACCCGCGCCGCACGCGGCCGTCCGCATTGGTGGCCGCGGTGCAGGGCGCCGGCTACGCGGCTGCCCCCGACACCGCGGCGGCGGCCCGCGCCCTGCGACTGGCCGAGGAGCGCCAATGGCTCTGGCGCCTGTTCGTGGCGGCGTTCTGCGCCATGCAGGTGATGATGCTGGCCACCCCGGTCTACGTGGCCGAGGCCGGCACGCTGGAGCCGGACCTGGCGCTGCTGCTGCACCGGTCGGCCTGGACGCTGACGCTGCCCGTGCTGCTGTTTTCAGCCACGCCGTTCTTCACGGCCGCGTGGCGCAGCCTGAGGGCAGGGCGCCTGGGCATGGACGTGCCGGTGTCGGTGGGCATCGCCGTGGCCTTCGTGGCGTCCAGCGGCGCGGCGTTCGACCCGCAGGGCGTTTTCGGCGCCGAGGTGTACTTCGATTCGCTCACCATGTTCGTGAGCTTCCTGCTCGCTGGCCGCTGGCTCGAGGCACGGGCGCGGCACCGCAGCGTCGACGCGATCGAGCGTCTGGCGATGGCCGCGCCGCGCGCGGCCTGGCGCCTGGCTGCCGACGGGAGCACCCAAGCCGTGCCGGTGGACAGCCTGGTGCCCGGCGACCGGGTGCGCGTGCCGCTGGGCGAGGCGTTCCCCGCCGACGGCGTGCTGGTCGAGGGCCGCACCTCGGTCGACGAATCGCTGCTGACGGGCGAGTCGCGCCCCGTGTCCAAGGACGCCGGGGCGTCGGCGGTCGCGGGCAGCCTCAACCTCGGCAGTGTCGTCACGCTGCGCGTGGAGCGCGTCGGCGCCGACACCCGCTTCGAGCAGATCGCCGCGCTGATGCGCGAGGCGCTGACGCGCCGACCCGACACCGTGCGGGCGGCCGACCGCATCGCCGGGCCGTTCCTGCTGGCGGTGCTGCTGCTGGGCGCCGGCGCGGCCTGGTGGTGGTGGCCGACGGACCACGCGCAGGCAGTGCGCGTGGCGATGGCCGTGCTGATCGTCACCTGCCCGTGTGCGCTGTCGCTGGCCACGCCATCGGCCCTGGTGGCCGCCACGTCGGCCCTGGCGCGCCGTGGCGTGCTGCTGCGCCGCGTGGAGGCGCTCGAAAGCCTGGCCCGCGTGCGCCACGTCATGCTGGACAAGACGGGCACCGTCACCGACACGCGGCCCGAACTGCGCAGCCTCGTGGCCTGCGTCAGCGGCCTGGACGACGCGGCCGTGCAGGCCCTGGCCGACCGCGCCGCGGTGCTGGCGTCGTCGTCGACGCATCCGTTGTCGCGTGCGCTGCTCGCCGCGCGTCCGGCGGCAGCATCGACCTCTGTCCTATGGACCGACGTGCATGAAGTGCCCGGCCTGGGTCTGTCGGCGCTGGATGCGCAGGGTCGCCGGTGGCGTCTTGGCGCGCCGCGCTGGTGGGGCGTGGCCGAGGTGGGCGCGGCGTCGGTGTGCTTCGGCCCCGAGGAGCGGCCGCACATCGCCATGCACTTCGACGAGACGCTGCGCGAGGACGCCGCCGACGCGGTACGAGCGCTGCGCGCCGAAGGCGTGTCGATCACGCTGCTGTCGGGTGACGAGCCGCAGCGCGTGGCGCGCCTGGCCGAGCGCCTGGGCATCGAACATTGGGTGGCCGCAGCCACGCCGGAGCGCAAGCTCGAAGCACTGCGCGAGGCGCAGTCCGGCGACCGCGCCGTGGCGATGGTGGGCGACGGCGTCAACGACGCGCCGGTGCTGGCCCAGGCCGACGTGTCCTTCGCCATGGCGCAAGGCGCGCAGATCGCCCGCCACGCGGCCGACGCCGTGCTGCTGGGCGGACGCGTGGGCGATGTGGCGCACGCCCTTCGCCTGGCGCGGCGCACGCGCCGCGTGATGAAGCTCAACCTTGCGTGGGCAGCGCTCTACAACGCTGCCTGCGTGCCGCTCGCGCTGGTGGGCTGGCTGCCGCCCTGGGCCGCCGGCCTGGGCATGGCGCTGAGTTCGCTGGTGGTGGTGGGCCATTCGATGCGGCTGGCCCGCGTGCCGACCGCCATGAAAGCGGGGACCTGAGAGATGGACATCCTGTATCTGCTCATCCCCATGTCGTCGGTGCTCGTGCTCGGCATCGTCGGCGTGTTCGCCTGGGCGCTGTCGCGCGGTCAGTTCGACGACGTCGAACGCGAAGGCGAACGCATTCTCATTGATGAGACGCAAGGTCCCGAGGTCGCTGCAGGCGAACAATCGGCAACAGTTTGACGAGGAGGTTATTCATGGCAACGACATCCACGGGCTCCGGGCCTGTGTACGAAGACAGCAGTGTCCGGTGGTTCGCGCTGGCGGCCGTGCTGTGGGGCGTGGTCGGCATGCTGGTGGGCGTGATCATCGCCGCCCAGCTGACCTGGCCCGAGCTCAACTTCGGCATTCCGTGGCTCAGCTACGGGCGCCTGCGTCCGCTGCACACCAACGCGGTGATCTTCGCGTTCGGCGGCAGCGTGCTGTTCGCCACCGCCTACCACGTCGTGCAGCGCACCTGCCAGACGCGGCTGTTCCTGCCGGCGCTGGCCAGGTTCACCTTCTTCGGCTGGCAGCTGATCATCGTGCTGGCCGCGGTGACGCTGCCGCTGGGCATGACCAGCGGCAAGGAATATGCCGAGCTCGAATGGCCGATCGACCTGTTGATCGCCGTCGTGTGGGTGGCCTTCGCGGTGGTGTTCTTCGGCACGGTCGGCACGCGCAAGGTGCGCCACATCTACGTGGCCAACTGGTTCTTCGGCGCGTTCATCATCGCCGTGGCGCTGCTGCACATCGTCAACAGCGCCGCCATTCCGGTGAGCCTGACCAAGAGCTACAGCGCCTACGCCGGCGTGCA
>Ga0075158_10002418_pt1 | contig 13566 bp, 12 predicted proteins | sample JI91814BDNA_FD_70968 | JGI IMG/M metagenome (GOLD analysis project Ga0075158, IMG submission 70968) | Wastewater effluent complex algal communities from Wisconsin, to seasonally profile nutrient transformation and Carbon sequestration -... | ecosystem: Engineered > WWTP > Effluent > Algae... | reverse complement strand
CACATCCCGCTGACGCAAGCCTTCCGGCAGGCCAAGCTGGCCGCGCGCACCCGCGCCCTGGAGACGCAGCGCGCGCTGGCCGCACGCGACCGCCACGATGCCCGCCAGCGGCGGCTGCAGCGCGAATCGGACGAACGCGCCGAACGCCACGAGGCGCGCCGGTCCGGCACCGCCGGCGCCGACCCGGTGGCCGACGCGGTGGCCGCGGCGCTGGAGCGCGCGCGCGCCAGGCGGACCAAGCCCAACGACACCGACACGGACACGGACACGTCGCGATGAAAACCTTCGACACCGCCAGCGCGCCGCACCTGCGCAACCCGCGCAGCGTGCGCGGCGTGATGGGCCTGGTGCTGGTGGCGCTGGTGCCCGGCATCCTGGCGCACGCGTGGTTCTTCGGGCCGGGCATTGCCATCCAGATCGCGCTGGCCACGGCCTTCGCGCTGGGCTTCGAGGCGGCCATGCTGCGGCTGCGCGGCAGGCCGCTGCGGCCTTTCCTCACCGACCTCAGCGCCCCGCTCACCGCCGTGCTGTTCGCGCTGTGCCTGCCGCCGCTGGCGCCGTGGTGGCTGGCCGCCGTCGGCATGGCCTCGGCCATCGTGCTGGCCAAGCATCTTTACGGGGGCCTGGGCCACAACCTGTTCAACCCGGCGATGGTGGGCGTGGCGGTGGTGCTGCTGTGCTTCCCGCGCGAGTTCACCCAATGGCTGCCGCCGGCGGGCCTGGCGGCGGACGCGGCGGTGCCCGGCCTGGCCGACAGCCTGCGCGCCGTGTTCACCGGCGAACTGCCCTCGCCCTGGCGCTGGGATGCGCTGGCGCAGGCCACCCCGCTGGACACAGTGCGCACGCTGGGCAACGCCGGCGCCACGCTGGCCGAGATCCGCGATGCGTCGCTGTTCGGTGATTTCGGCGGCCGCGGCTGGGAGTGGGTGGCGAACTTCTTCGCGCTCGGCGGGCTGTTCCTGCTGTGGAAGAAGGTGATCCCGTGGCAGGTGCCGGTGGCGACGCTGGGCACGGTGGTGCTGGTGACGCTGCCGTTCTGGCTGTACGACCCGGACCTGCATCCGTTCCCGCTGCAGCACGTGTTCTCCGGCGGACTGGTGCTGGCCGCATTCTTCGTCGCCACCGATCCGGTCAGCGGCTGCACCACGCCGCGCGGGCGCCTGCTGTTCGGCGCGGGCGTGGCGCTGGCCACGCTGGCCGTGAGGCGCTGGGGCGCCTTCCCCGACGGCGTGGCGTTCGCGGTGCTGCTGATGAACTGCGCGGCGCCGTGGCTGGACCTGCACACGCGCCCGCGCATCCTGGGCGAGCGCCGGGCGCCATGAGGGAGCCGGTGCGCGAATCGCTGCGTTCGGGCCTGCAGCTGGCGCTGGCGGCGCTGCTGGCCACCGGCCTGCTGGCCGGCACGTGGGCGCTCACGCGCGATCGCATCACCGCCGCCGAACACCGCCTGCAGATGGACGCGCTGGCCATCGTGATCCCCGCCGACCGCTACGACAACGACCTGGTGGCCGATGCGGTCACCGTGGACGCCGCGCCCTGGCTGGGCCTGCCCTTGGCCACCGTGCGGCGCGCGCGGCTGCGCGGCGCCGACGCGGCGCTGGTGCTGGACGTGTCGGCGCCCGACGGCTACGCCGGCGCCATCGGCCTGCTGGTGGCGGTGGACCGCGACGGCCGCGTGCTGGGCGTGCGCGTCACCCGCCACGGCGAAACGCCGGGCCTGGGCGACGACATCGAGGCCTCGCGCAGCGACTGGATCACGCGCTTCACCGGCCGCGCCCTGGGCGACCCGGCGCCGCCGCGCTGGGCGGTGCGCCGCGACGGCGGCGACTTCGACCAGTTCGCCGGCGCCACCGTCACCCCGCGCGCCGTGGTGGCCGCGGTGAAGCGCTGCCTGGACTTCGTGCAGCGGCACGGCGACGCCCTGTATGCCGCACCCGCCGGCGCTACACTGCGCATCGATTCCGCGCCCGACGACTACCGCACGCCGTGACCGCCGCCACGCCCCGCGCCATCCTCGACTACGGCCTGGCCAGCGGCAACGTCGGCCTGGTGCAGATGCTGGGCCTGTGCCCGCTGCTGGCCGTGAGCAACAACGCGGTGAACGCGCTGGGCCTGGGCCTGGCCACGGTGCTCGCGCTCACGCTCACCAACACGGCGGTGGCCGGCATCCGCAGGCTCACGCGCCGCGACGTGCGCATCCCCGCCTTCGTGATGGTCATCGCCGCCGTGGTCACGTCCATCGAACTGGCCATCCGCGCCTGGCTGCCCGAACTGCACGCGGTGCTGGGCCTGTTCATTCCGCTGATCGTCACCAACTGCGCGCTGATGGGCCGCGCCGAGGCGTTCGCGTCGCGCAACAGCCCGCCGCGGGCGGCGCTGGACGGCTTCGCCATCGGCCTGGGCTTCGCGTGGGTGCTGCTGCTCATCGGCGCGGTGCGCGAAATCGTGGGCGAAGGCAGCCTGTTCGCCGGCGCCGGCCGCCTGCTGGGGCTGCCGGCGCTGGAACTGGCCGCCGAAGGCTACCCGGGCTTCCTGCTGGCGGTGCTGCCTACCGGCGCGTTCCTGGTGCTGGCCGGCCTGGTCGCGCTGCGCCAGGGCTGGCGCCTGCGCCGCGGGGCCGCGGCATGAAGGCCGACCAGCGCCGCGAGCTGTTCGCCCGCCTGGCCGAGCTCAACCCCCGGCCCACCACCGAACTCGAATACAGCACGCCCTACGAACTGCTGGTGGCCGTGGCCCTGTCCGCACAGTCCACCGACGTGGGCGTGAACAAGGCCACGCGCCGACTGTTCCCGGTGGCCAACACGCCGCAGGCCATGCTGGCGCTGGGCGTGGAAGGCCTGAAGAAGCACATCGCCACCATCGGCCTGTTCAACACCAAGGCCGCGAACGTGATCGCCGCCGCGCGCCTCCTGGTGGACCAGCACGGCGGCGAAGTGCCGCGCGACCGCGCCGCGCTCGAAGCCCTGCCGGGCGTGGGCCGCAAGACCGCCAACGTGGTGCTCAACACCGCGTTCGGCGAACCCACCATCGCGGTGGACACGCACATCTTCCGCGTCTCCAACCGCACCGGCCTGGCGCCGGGCAAGACCGTGCGCGCGGTCGAAGACAAGCTGGTGAAGGCCGTGCCGCCCGAATACCGGCTGGACGCGCACCACTGGCTGATCCTGCACGGCCGCTACGTGTGCAAGGCGCGCACGCCGGACTGTCCCAAATGTGTCATCCGCGACCTGTGCCGCTTCAAGACCAAGACCACCGAATAACCGCCGCCTGCATGTCCGCCATGCGGCGGCAGGATGTCAGCCCCTGTCACAATAACGAAACCTTCACGACCTAATCTGCGCCGGTCCCTCCTCTCCCCACCCGCAGGGTTCCGCCATGAAGCTCGCTCCGAAGTTGCTCGCCGCCGCCGTCCTGGCCGCGCTCTCCACCCCGGCCCTGGCCGAAATCACCATCGACGTGGTCGGTGGTTCCGAAGTGTCGTTCGAAGGCCTGGTCCAGATGGACGGCAACTGGTTCGACAACGACGTCACCGACCTCAACGGCAACGGCATCAACGGCGACGACACCGAGTTCGAGCTGCGCCGCGCCGAGATCGTGCTCAAGGGCAAGGGCCCGGGCAACTGGAACTGGGTGGTCGGCTACGACGCCAAGGCCGACAAGTTCCTGGACACCAACGTGCAGTACCGCTTCAACGCCCAGACCTTCCTGACCGTGGGCCAGTTCAAGCAGCCCAACAGCCTGGAAGAACTGTCGAGCACCAAGAACAACGACTTCATCTCCAAGGCCATGACCACCAACCTGCAGGCCGTGGCCCGCCGCACCGGCGTGCAGCTGGCCTACCTGCAGCCCAACTGGGGCCTCACCGGCAGCATCTACGGCGACGAACTCACCCGCAACCTGGCCCAGGGCAAGGGCTTCGGCGTGCGCGGCTACTTCGCGCCCATCAACGAATCCAACCACTTCCTGCACCTGGGCCTGTCCTACAACGACTTCGAGGCCGAAGACGCCAACGGCAACCCGTCGGCCCGCTTCCGCGTGCGTCCGGACGCCGACCTGGCCACCGTGCGCCTGGTGGACACCGGCAACTTCGCCGACGCCGACTCCATCGCCACCACCGGCGTGGAAGGCGCCTACGTGAACGGCCCCATCAAGATCCAGGCCGAGTACATGAGCTCGGACATCAGCCGCGACGTGGCGGCCGACTTCACCGGCACCAGCGGCTATGTGTACGGCGTGTACAACCTCACGGGCGAGTCCTGGGGCTACAAGAACGGCGTCATCACCACCGTGCTTCCGGACGACCCGGCCGGCGGCATGTGGCAGCTGGGCCTGCGCTACGACACCGTGGACCTGGACGACGGCCTGGTCCAGGGCGGCACCGAGGACAACTGGACGGTCGGCGTGAACTGGTACTGGCGCTCGAACTACAAGTTCTCGGCCAACTACGTCTTCATCAATTCCGACCGCCAGGGCCTGGACCAGAGCCCGAACGTGTTCGAGCTGCGCGCCCAGTTCTACTGGTAAGCCCGCCTGAACGGCGCCCGGCCCCGCCGGGCGCCGGACGCACCGCGGCGCGAAATGTAACCGCGCTGTCACATTCGTCATAAATCATGTGCCTGCCCTCCGGACCGCCGCCCTCCCCCGCGGCTCCGGCGGGCCCCCTCTTCCAAGGAGTCGACCGTGTTCAGCTCGATCAAGATGAATTCCCGGATTGCCGTCCTCGCCGTCGCGGCGGTGCTCGGCACCTCCGTCCAGGCCGCCGAAATCACCGGCGCCGGCGCTTCGTTCGTGTTCCCGGCCATGTCCAAGTGGTCGGCCGACTACAACGCCGCCACCCAGAACCGCGTCAACTACCAGTCCATCGGTTCGGGCGGCGGCATCGCCCAGATCAAGGCGGCCACGGTGGACTTCGGCTCGTCCGACGCCCCGCTCAAGGCCGAAGACCTGGCCGCCAGCGGCCTGTTCCAGTTCCCCTCGGTGTCCGGCGGCATCGTGCCGGTGGTCAATATCCCGGGCCTGGAAATGGGCAAGATCCGCTTCACCGGCCCGATCCTGGCCGACATCTTCCTGGGCAAGGTCACCAACTGGAATGACCCGGTGATCGCCGCGGTGAACCCGGGCCTCACCCTGCCGGACCTGCGCATCACCGTCGTGCACCGCTCGGACGGCTCGGGCACCACCTTCAACTGGGTCAACTACCTGTCCAAGGTGAGCGTGGCCTGGCGCGAGAAGGTCGGCGAAGGCACCTCGGTGCGCTGGCCGGTGGGCGTGGGCGGCAAGGGTAACGAAGGCGTGGCCGCGTACACCAAGCAGATCAAGGGCGCCATCGGCTACGTCGAACTGTCGTACGCGCTGGTGAACAAGCTCAACTACGCCGCGGTGCGCAACCGTGCCGGCAACTTCATCGTGCCGTCCAACGAGTCCATCGCCGCCGCGGCCGCCAGCGCCGACTGGGCCAGCGCCAAGGACTTCTCGCTGGTGATCACCGATGCCCCGGGCGCCGATGCGTACCCGATCTCGGCCACCAACTTCATCCTGATGCACAAGCAGCCCAAGAACCCCGCCTCCAGCAAGCAGACCATCGAGTTCTTTACCTGGGTCTATGCCAACGGTGACGACGCGGCCACCAAGCTCGGCTACGTGCCGCTGCCGGACGCGCTGGTCACCCAGATCGAAGCCTACTGGGCCCAGAACGCCAAGTAATCCAAGGTCGTACCCGCCGCGCGCGCCTCCGGGCGCGCGCGGCTGTATCCGGGCCCCCGGCCCGCGCCAACGCCATCGAGTGAGCCATCCATGCCAGCTGCCGCCGCCCAAGCACCCGCCGCCCCAAGACTCCTGGACAACCTCGGCGACTGGCTGTTCCGCAACATCGTCGCGGTGGCCGGCTGGTTCGTGTTGATCACGCTGGTGCTGGCCGCGTTCTCCATGTACTGGGGCGGCCGCGAGGCCTTCTCCGAGTTCGGCTTCGGCTTCCTGGTGTCCACGCAGTGGGACCCGGTGCGCGAGCAGTACGGCGCGCTGGTGGCCATCTACGGCACCCTGGTCACCACGGCCATCGCCATGATCATCGCGGTGCCGGTGAGCTTCGGCATCGCCCTGTTCCTCACCGAAGTGGCGCCTTCCTGGATCCGCCAGCCGCTGGGTTCGGCCATCGAACTGCTGGCCGGCATTCCTTCCATCATCTACGGCATGTGGGGCCTGTTCGTGCTGGCGCCGCTGCTGGGCAACCACGTCTACCCCTGGGTGGACGAGCACCTGGGCCCCTGGCCGGTGTTGGGCGCGCTGTTCCGCGGCCCGCCGCTGGGCATCGGCATGCTCACGGCCGGCATCGTGCTGGCCATCATGGTGATTCCGTTCATTTCCTCGGTGATGCGCGAAGTGTTCCTCACCGTGCCCACGCGCCTGAAGGAGTCGGCCTACGCGCTGGGCTCCACCACCACCGAAGTGGTGTGGGACATCGTGCTGCCCTACACGCGCTCGGCGGTGATCGGCGGCGTCTTCCTGGGCATGGGCCGCGCGCTGGGCGAAACGATGGCCGTCACCTTCGTGCTCGGCAACGCCCACCGCATCAGCGCCTCGCTGCTCGAGCCGGGCAACTCCATCGCCGCCAGCGTGGCCAATGAATTCGCCGAGGCCACCACGCCCATGTACCAGTCGGCGCTGCTGGCGCTGGGCTTCCTGCTGTTCGTGGTGACCTTCGTGGTGCTGTCCATCGCCAAGCTCATGCTGATGCAGCTCAAGAAGCGGGAGGGCAAGTAATGGCCACCGTCGCCGACCGACTGTTCCTCCGCCGCCGCATCGTCAACGGCGTCTCGCTGGTGCTCTCGGGCCTGGCCACGCTGTTCGGCATGTTCTGGCTGGTGTGGATCCTCTGGACCACGTTCACCAAGGGCGTGGACGCGATGAGCCTGCAGCTGTTCACCGAGATGACCCCGCCCCCGGGCCAGGACACCGGCGGCCTGCTCAACGCCATCGCCGGCAGCCTGCTGATCAGCGGCCTGGCGGTGCTGATGGGCGCGCCCATCGGCGTGGCGGCCGGCACCTACCTGGCCGAGTACGTGAACCACCGCAAGCTGGGCGAAGTCATCCGCTTCGTCAACGACATCCTGCTGTCGGCGCCGTCCATCGTGCTGGGCCTGTTCGTGTACACCGTGGTGGTGCGCACCACGGGCGGGTTCTCGGGCTTCGCGGGCGCGGTGGCCCTGGCCTTCATCGTGCTGCCGGTGGTGGTGCGCACCACCGACGAAATGCTGCAGCTGGTGCCGACCCAGATGCGCGAGGCGGCCCTTTCCCTGGGCATCCCGCAGTGGAAGGTCACCACCCAGATCCTCTACCGCGCCGCGGCGCCGGGCGTGCTGACCGGCATCCTGCTGGCGCTGGCCCGCATCAGCGGCGAAACCGCGCCGCTGCTGTTCACCGCCTTCAACAACCAGTACTGGAGCACGGACATGACCGGCGCGGTGGCCAACCTGCCCGTCACCATCTTCCAGTTCGCGCTCAGCCCGTTCGAGTACTGGAACAAGCTGGCCTGGGCCGGCGCCTTCCTGATCACGGTGTTCGTGCTGCTGGTCAGCATCACCGCCCGCTTTTTCCTGCTGCGCAAGAAGATGAGCCATGACTGACCTTTCGATCGCCATCAACACCTCCGTGCCGGCCGCCGCCGAGCTGGCGCCCCGCGCCGCCAAGCTGTCGGCCCGCAGCCTCGCCTTCCACTACGGCGACTTCAAGGCCATCAAGGACATCAACCTGGACGTGCCCGAGAAGCGCGTCACGGCGCTGATCGGCCCCTCGGGCTGCGGCAAGTCCACGCTGCTGCGCATCTTCAACCGCATCTATTCCATCTACCCGGGCCAGCGCGCCAGCGGCGAGGTGATCCTGGACGGCGAGAACATCCTCGACCCCAAGTACCCGCTCAACAAGCTGCGCAGCAAGGTCGGCATGGTGTTCCAGAAGCCGGTGCCGTTCCCGATGTCCATCCACGACAACATCGCCTACGGCATCGGCCACTACGAAAAGCTGTCCAAGGCCGACATGGCCGTGCGCGTGGAAGAAGCGCTGCGCCAGGCCGCGCTCTGGGACGAGGTGAAGGACAAGCTCAAGCAGAACGCGCTGGGCCTGTCCGGCGGCCAGCAGCAGCGCCTGTGCATCGCCCGCGCCGTGGCACTGAAGCCCGAGGTTATCCTGTTCGACGAACCCACCTCGGCGCTCGACCCGATCGCCACCGGCAAGATCGAGCAGCTAATCGCCGAGCTCAAGCAGCAGTTCACCATCCTCATCGTCACCCACAACATGCAGCAGGCGGCGCGCTGCTCGGACTACACCGCCTTCATGTACCTGGGCGAGCTGGTCGAGCACGGCGTCACGTCCACACTCTTCACCAAGCCGACCAAGCAGCAGACCGAAGACTACATCACCGGCCGCTTCGGCTAACCCAGGGCAAACCAATGACCGACCATATCGTCAAGAGCTACGACAACGAGCTCAAGCGCCTAGACGGCGAGATCCAGCGCATGGGCGAACTGGCCATCAGCCAGCTCGACGCGGCCATCGACGTGCTGCAGCGCCGCGACAGCGCCGCCGCCATGCGCGTGGTGGCCAACGACGACGCCATTGACGCGCTGGAGCACGAAGTCAGCCACGACGTGCTGCGCCTGCTGGCGCTGCGCCAGCCGATGGCGCGCGACCTGCGCGAAGTGTATGCGTCGCTGCGCATTTCCTCGGACATCGAGCGCATCGGCGACTACGCCGCCAACGTGGCCAAGCGCTCGATGGTGCTCAACCAGACCGCGCCGGTGTCGGCGGCCCGCGGCCTGCCGGCGCTGGCCAAGCTGGCCAACACCCTGGTGCGCGACGCGCTGGACGCCTACCGCAGCCGCGACGCCGACCGCGCCATGGCCGTGCGCGGCCGCGACGCCGAGGTGGACGCCGAGTACACCGGCCTGTTCCGCGAACTGCTGACTTACATGGCCGAAGACCCGCGCCAGATCACCGCCTGCACCCACCTGCTGTTCATCGCCAAGAACATCGAGCGCATCGGCGACCACGCCACCAACATCGCCGAGAACACCTGGTTCCTCGTGCACGGCGAACAGCCCCAGGGCGAGCGCGAAAAGCGCGACACCACCGCCCAGTAACCCCCGGGAAAATGTACCAGGTACATTTTCCCGGATGTCCGGCCCCCGCCCCGGGGCTGCATGAAAATGTACCTGGTACATTTTCCCTGCCTTCACGCCCGGGTGGCTGCCCGCCCCCCGGCCCTTGGGGTAAACTGCGGGGGCTCAATGCGTGGTGCGGGAGAGGCTGGCCCAGGCCAGCGCCGAAGGCGTAACGCCCGTAATCGCTCAGGAACCCGGAACCGTACCGCGCGAGCAACTCTGGAGAGACCGGAACCAGCCGGCGCCGAAGGGGCATGGGCACCACGCCCAAAACTCTCAGGCAAAAGGACAGAGGGGCACCCCGCGCATCCGTGCGCGGCCCTCCCCTATGCCCCGGACCGCCCATGAACCGCGAAAGCCTGAGCCAGCTCGAGCAGCACGACGCCTTCCTCGAACGCCACATCGGCCCCAACGACGCCGAAATCGCGCACATGCTGCGCGTGGTGGGCCACGAGTCCCTGGACGGCCTGACCGACGCCATCGTGCCGGCCAGCATCAAGTCGCCGGGCCCGCTGGCCCTGCCCGCGCCGGTCACCGAAGTCGAGGCCATCGCCAAGATCCGGCGCATCGCCGACAAGAACCAGCTCTTCCGCAGCTTCATCGGCCAGGGCTACTACGGCACCCACACGCCCAACGTCATCCTGCGCAACATCCTCGAGAACCCCGCCTGGTACACCGCCTACACCCCCTACCAGGCCGAGATTTCCCAGGGCCGCATGGAAGCGCTGATCAACTTCCAGACCATGTGCGCCGACCTGACCGGCATGGAGATCGCCAACGCCTCCCTGCTGGACGAAGCCACCGCCTGCGCCGAGGCGATGACGCTGGCCAAGCGCTCCGCCAAGTCCAAATCCAACACCTTCCTGGTCTCGGGCGATATCCATCCGCAGTCCCTGGAAGTGCTGCACACCCGCGCCGAACCACTGGGCATCACCGTGGAAGTGGCGCGCGCCACCGACGCCTTCCACGCGGCGCTCGCCAAGGGCGACTACTTCGGCGTGCTGGCGCAGTACCCCGCATCCAGCGGCTGGATTGCCGACTGGAGCCGTGACGCCGAAGCCATCCATGGCCACGGCGCCCTGTTCGTCGTCGCCACCGACCTGCTGGCCCTGACCCTGCTCAAGTCGCCGGGCGAGATGGGCGCCGACATCGTGGTCGGCAACACCCAGCGCTTCGGCGTGCCGTTCGGCTTCGGCGGCCCGCACGCCGCCTTCATGGCCTGCAAGGACGCCTTCAAGCGCTCGATGCCGGGCCGCCTGATCGGCGTCTCGATCGACGCCGAAGGCAAGCCGGCCTACCGCCTCACCCTGCAGACGCGCGAACAGCACATCCGCCGCGAGAAGGCCACGTCCAACATCTGCACCGCGCAGGTGCTGCTGGCGGTGATGGCGTCCATGTATGCCGTCTACCACGGCCCCGAAGGCCTGACCCGCATCGCCCGCCGCACGCACCGCCTCACGGCGATCCTGGCCGCCGGCCTGCGCGAGCTGGGCCACACCGTGGTGCACGGCACGGCCTTCGACACCCTGTGCATTGACGCGGGCGCCGGCGCGGCCACCGTGCTCGAGCGCGCCCAGGCCCACCGCATCAACCTGCGCGTGCGCGGCAACGGTTCCATCTGCGTTTCGCTGGACGAAACCACCACGCGGGCCGATATCGCCACGCTGTGGCGCGTGTTCGCCCCGTCCGACGACGCCGCGCTGCCCTCCGTGGACGCACTGGACGCCACCGCGCCCGACCTGATCCCGGCCGAACTGCGCCGCACCAGCGCCTTCCTCACCCACCCGGTGTTCAACACCCACCACAGCGAACACGAACTGCTGCGCTACATGCGCGCCCTGTCCGACAAGGACCTGGCCATGGACCGCACCATGATTCCGCTGGGCAGCTGCACCATGAAGCTCAACGCCACCGCCGAGATGATCCCGGTCACCTGGCCCGAGTTCGGCAACCTGCACCCGCTGGCGCCGGCCGCGCAGGCCGAGGGCTACCGCCAGCTGATCGACGACCTGGAGGCCATGCTGGTGGAGTGCACCGGCTACGACGCCGTCAGCCTGCAGCCCAACTCCGGCGCGCAGGGCGAATACGCCGGCCTGCTGGCCATCCGCGCCTACCACCGCAGCCGCGGCCAGGCCCACCGCGACATCTGCCTGATCCCCGACTCGGCACACGGCACCAACCCGGCCAGCGCGCAGATGTGCGGCATGACCGTGGTGGTCACCAAGACCGACGCCAACGGCAACGTGGACGTGGAAGACCTGCGCCGCGCCGCCGAGAAGTACAGCGACCGCCTGGCCGCGCTGATGGTCACCTACCCGTCCACGCACGGCGTGTTCGAAGAAGACATCGTGCAGATCTGCGACATCATCCATTCGCACGGCGGCCAGGTGTACACCGACGGCGCCAACATGAACGCCCTGGTGGGCGTGGCCAAGCCCGGCAAGTGGGGCTCGGACGTGTCGCACCTGAACCTGCACAAGACCTTCTGCATCCCGCACGGCGGCGGCGGCCCGGGCGTGGGCCCGTGCGCGGTGAAGTCGCACCTGGCGCCGTTCCTGCCGCGCGCGCTCAACGACCAGGCCCTGCACACGCAGGGCGTCGGCGCCGGCAACGTGGGCATGGTGTCGGGCGCCAGCTTCGGTTCGGCCTCCATCCTGCCCATCAGCTGGATGTACGTCACGATGATGGGCGCGCACGGCCTGCGGCGTGCCACCCAGGTAGCGCTGCTCAACGCCAACTACATCGCCACCCGCCTGGCGCCGCACTACAAGACGCTGTACACCGGCCGCAACGGCCTGGTGGCGCACGAGTGCATCCTGGACCTGCGCCCGCTGAAGGACGCCACCGGCATCGGCGCCGAGGACGTGGCCAAGCGGCTGATCGACTTCGGCTTCCACGCCCCCACCCTGAGCTTCCCGGTGGCCGGCACGCTGATGGTGGAGCCCACCGAAAGCGAATCGCAGCACGAACTCGACCGCTTCATTGACGCCATGATCCAGATCCGCAACGAGATCCGCGCCGTCGAGGAAGGCAAGCTCGACCGCGAGGACAACCCGCTCAAGCACGCCCCGCACACCGCCACCGCCGTGTCGGCCAGCGAGTGGACCCACGCCTACCCGCGCGAACTGGCCGCCTTCCCCCTGGCCAGCCTGCGCCAGGCCAAGTACTGGCCGCCGGTGGCGCGCGTGGACAACGTGTACGGCGACAAGAACATCATGTGCGCGTGCATCCCGGTGGATGCGTACAAGGATGAAGTCGAGGCTTGAGGCTGATGCGGTAGCAGCGAAGTAGCCCCGCCAAGTGCGGGGCTACTTTTTTGACTCGTTGCATTTTGCGGTTATCCTGGAAAGAGGTACCCAGCGGAGAGCCACAATTGGACGCGCTGCTTCGCGACACACTGGTCAGGAACGCGGCATTCTCGTGGCTCCGTTCCGTTCGAAACATACACGGCGACGTTGTTCCCCGAACGGTCCTAGAGACTGGCTTCGAGTTTGAGGGGCGACGCGTCCCCATCGTCGGTCCGAAAGGGATTTTCAAGCCTTGGGCACTACCACACATGCCCCTGAGCATTACGACCACACCTGGCGGGCCTTACGATGATGACCTTAGCGACGGCCAAGGTCATATCCAGTATCGCTACCGGGGCGAAGACGTCAACCACCCTGACAACGTTGGATTGCGACAAGCATTTGAATCGCAGCGCCCACTTGTTTACTGCTATCGCATCGAGCCCGGAAGGTACCTAGTAACCTGGCCTGTAGTCATTTCTGGCGACAGTCCAAATACCCTCACGTTTCAAGTTCAGGTGGACCCTACCCCACTAGATGGAAGCAAAGATCTCGCCAAGCCGTCCTCAAGAATTTCAACGGACAAGGAGATTCAGCGGCGATACGCCACTGTCGTATCTAAGGTGCGCTTGCATCAAGCAGCCTTCAGAGATCGCGTGCTTTTTGCGTACGGAAATCGTTGCTCGCTTTGCCGTCTCGGCCACGTCTCGTTGTTGGACGCCGCACACATAATTCCTGATGGCGATCCCGGCGGTACGGCGACTGTGTCTAACGGACTCGCGTTGTGCAAAATCCATCATGCCGCCTATGATTCCAACTTCCTGGGAATCAGACCCGATTACACAGTGGCGATTCGCGGTGCGCTGCTAGATGAAGTAGACGGCCCGATGCTCCAGCATGGTCTTAAGGAAATGCATGGAGCAAAGATCCAGGTTCCGGCACGCCGCGATTGGAAACCGAGCAAGGACGCGCTGGAAATGAGATTCGAAGCATTCAGGGCGGCTAGCACCGCATGAAGGGCCTGACAGATCAGAGTCCGTCTTAATATGGTCATATAGTTCTACTATTCTGGAACTATGGATACCGACACCGCCGTCACCTCCCTCGCCGCCCTGGCCCAGCCC
>Ga0075158_10002415_pt1 | contig 13574 bp, 5 predicted proteins | sample JI91814BDNA_FD_70968 | JGI IMG/M metagenome (GOLD analysis project Ga0075158, IMG submission 70968) | Wastewater effluent complex algal communities from Wisconsin, to seasonally profile nutrient transformation and Carbon sequestration -... | ecosystem: Engineered > WWTP > Effluent > Algae... | reverse complement strand
GGCTACGGATAAGAAAGACATAAAGAATTATGGATAGTAAGTTACTATGTAAGCAATAAGCTTTTTAAAAACTTACTTACGACTCGCTACGTACGCAGCTAGCGTCATTACCTGTACGGATCGACTAATAAACACTGACATGTTAGCCCATAGGTTTTCTTCTATAGGTCTCATGTAAGTAGGAGTGCCATCTATATAAATAGTAACTGTAGTCTTCATACGATTACCGTTGTTGATATCTTGACCAAACTTTACTTTGCTCTTCGATTCCCTACCAATATGAGGACATGCACACCATGACAAATAAACATCATACAGACACGCCACTGATATATAAACGTCATATTTGCGCACACCGTCCCGGTCATGATTCCGGATGAAGATATTTTCTGCCGGAACGTTATATCTCCCATTACATAGAGAATCGAGAAAATCTTGTCCAGAAGCTTTAGCCGCTTTGGCTACCTTCGTTGTTGATGACTTGGACTTGAGAGATTTGGGAGGTATTGGGGGAGTTGTTGTAGATATTGTAGTAGGGGATATTGTGGGATAAAGTGGATATACTTGGGTAGTTGGTATGGTTGACACGGTTGACACGGTTGACACTGTTGGCACGGTCGGTGTAGTGGTTGACGTACTTGCCGATGATGCAAACCCTAATAGATTTGTCAAGCGAGTAGTCAGAGACATTGTTGTTACTGGTTGAGGCGCAATTGATGTTGTACTTGTTGTTCCCGAAGCACTTGAAGTACAAGTTCCATCAGCGCTAGAACCCACGATCCAAGATGCAAACTCTGCAGCGCCAGGACCTTTGAATCCATATTGTCTAATGAAATCTCTCATATCAGTATCACCCATACTTCTATTACATGACCCACAAATAGGACGTAAATTATGTGGTGCATCCTCCCCACCTTTACACTGAGCTAGTATGTGTCCAGCTTCAAAGTTATGAACCGTTATACCACAGCTGCAACACCAACATACTCCATCTGTAGTTTTGAAACGGGTATCCCATACTATATTGCGCACGGCTTTGGGTATAGCCTTACGCTTATGCGGCGTCTTACCATCTAGTTTAGATTCGGACTTACCAACAGGTTTAATTGTTACTGGTCTACTACGAAGCTCAAGGATTCGTTGCTCACGTTCCTGTTTCTTAATTCTCTTAGTAACTAGCTCTTCTTCAATAAACTTAAGTTGATTCAGTAATCCACGTCTGTTACTGTCTAGACTTTCTAAATCTAGACTTATACGCGATAATTCCTCCTCTAGTAATTGTATATCAGACATAATTAACGATATTACCTAGTTAGCGAATGATATCTTATTATTGACATTAGACTCACGTTGATCTAGTTCAACCCTGTTATATTATCATCCCTAGTGTCTAGATGGAGATATAACTAACTGTACAGATACACACTAAGCTTTTAAAAACGATGTATAACGTAACTAACACTAGTAAATTTAAAACACTAACACACCCTAACTATTGTAGATAAACAATTATACTGGACTCATATGTTCCAACACCAGATCCATTACTCCGCCTAGAAACTGTTCATCGTCGAAGTCAATGATTTCGGTGACCTCCTCTGGATCAGCACAGTATTTATCAATGATCATTTGCGCCGCTTTCGTGCGTAGGAACTGTCGTGTTTGAGTTGCCAGTTCTGCGATGTCATCGCTCCACAGTTCAATCTGTCGAGGTTCGTAAGTAGTCTTGATCTTAGTTTTGGTCTCATCTGTCCATTCGTCAACAGACTTCTTATACTCCACAGTATACATAACCGTAGATTTGTCAACCGACCCGGTGTCGTACCGTAGATTGTTGAACGTTTCAAGTAGGGAGTCTCGTTGTATGATGCCAGACCCCATCATGATAAAGGCGCATTTAATCCTGAGTAACTTCTCCAAAGTTGGAGATAGTACATCATCACATAGAATTTGTTTGTACTGATCAACATAACGAGACGCTAATGTCCGATAACTCAATTTATCCTCAGGATACACTGTAATGTCAGACGGCGTAAAAAGCGTTTTATCTAACAATTGAGATAGCAGTTTGCAGGTCGGTCGAAGACGCCACCTTCTATCACTGTTATCAATGAAACTGTGGGTGTTTGTGAAGTAACACTTTACACGATTGGGACCTTGTTCCGAACTTGGTTCCGAACTTGGTCCCGAGTCTTCTTTCACAACGATGATATTACCATAGTTAATATTGGAACAGTACCATCCCGCTTGTTGGCAGAACTGAATAAATTCGATGGTCTGACCGATAATTTCAAGTAAAGTCTCCAGATAGACGGTAGACTTGTTCAGCTCAAAAATGTGGGTCTCTCGATTGTCTCCGCAATACTTTCGGTATATAACCTTACTCATCATTAACTCCAGACATTCTCCTTCCACATACTCCTTCACCACGTGAGTATAGCCTCCGATCATCGGAATATACCCACACGGTTGTACCCAGTAACCAATGATCTTCGGAACAGGAAGACAATTGATACCAAACGGCATAGCAAAGCGAGGATTGAGGAGATCTAATACTTGAATATCTCCATGTTCTGTACCAATGCGTTCAATCCAGACTTTATTACCGGTCTTAGTATCAATGTGCGACCTAGATACAAAGTCTCCAATGGTGGCAAAATACTTGGGGAATCGCTGAGAAAACTCCACAGTAGTGAAGGCGAGATGTTTGGTGGTCTCGTAGTTGATTTTATCGCTCATTCTGATGGATAGTTAGGGGTAATATAACGTAATGCAGTAGTTCGCTCAATATGGGCAAACTGGAGAATGGAATGCCATAGGCTCATCTTCACATATTAATTATATTTCCGTCTCGATATCCGATGATATCTTTTGAAAAATTAGGTCCATTTCTTATGAGCTACATGAAAGAGTAAACTTAGTATATTATCCAGAAAGCCTCAAATTGAAAATGGGAGATCACTGCGATGAGTGTCATAAGAAGAAGGGATTTTGCAAATGTTGCAAAGGTCCTAGGGGAAAAAGAGGACATGATGGTTGTGATGGTAAACGTGGTAGACATGGTCGTAATGGCGCTACTGGAACTACGGGAGCTACCGGTAATACTGGAGGTACTGGACCAGTAGGGCCAACAGGACCTGGCGCGGGAGCTACTGGTGGAACTGGGCCTACCGGACCTACCGGTTTGACGGGAGGTGTCGGACCTACCGGACCCACCGGGGCAACTGGATTAGCTGGTATTGGTGGTACTGGAGGAACAGGAGGGACCGGGGGTACGGGCGGAACAGGTGGAACTGGTTTGACAGGTGGGACTGGAGGTACTGGACCCACCGGGCCTACCGGGCCTACTGGATTAGCTGGTATTGGTGGTACTGGTGGTACTGGAGGCACGGGTGGAACGGGCTTGGATGGAGGTACTGGTGGAACCGGTGGTACTGGTGGCACGGGTGGAACAGGATTAACTGGTAGTACTGGTAGTACTGGCGAAACAGGGCCTACAGGGCCAACGGGTCCCACTGGTCCTACCGGACCCACTGGTCCTACCGGTCCTACTGCTCCAGCTGCTCTTGCTTTTCATACTGTCTTTGTAGACGAACTTGGTAGCGATGCCACCGGCGTAGTTCAAGATCCTGATCAGCCATTCCAATCTGCACAAGCTGCAACACTAGCTGCTCAAGCTGCACAGCTGCTCAGTCCCGGAGTTTGGCGCATTCAGCTTGGTACGACAGTAGATGGATTTGGACCTGTTACCGCTTTGGATAATATTTGGTATGAAGGAGTGGGATCTAGTAGTACACTCGGTCCAGTTACCACCGTTGGAGCTGGTACAGTGCTATTTGAGAATCTTACTCTCGTAGGTGCCAGTCCCGCTATTACAATTTCAACACCTATGACGATTGTGTTCAAGAACAGTACCATAAACTTCAACGCAGTAGGTCCAATGATTGCTGCTAGTAGTGGTACATTCATCCCTACGGATTCAGTTTTCAACTATAATCCTGTTACCATTTCACCCATGGCTATGATTCAGTTGACCGGATCGGATGTAGTTTTCATTAATATGTCAGGCAATGAGATATATACTACATTTGGACCCGGTGCGTCGGAGTTGTCCTATGTAGACAACGAGAACACCAATATTGCAACTCAAGTTATCACTACAGATAACAACTATCAGTTGACCGATAATGGTACAGGTGGTAACATCTACTCGGCTTATCTGTCCGGATTGTTAGCTGCTGGTACTATCTTCTCTAACAACGAACGCTACCACATTGTTAGTAACGATATTACTAACAACTTCGTCTTCCAACGTAACTTGTCCACTGCTATTACCGCTGAAATTAAAGCAGCTAACAGTATTGTCGAAGTTATCGGAGCTGGTATTTTTGCTGCCCAAGTTTCGGGCGGCGCGACTGTTGAGATTCTCAATGTCGCATGGACTAACTTCGATGGTCTGCCTCAACCACTTGGCTTGATTGTTGGTACATTCGTACATACTGCCACTGACGAATGTGGATCACTATGGTATGAAGGTGCTCAGAGTTTGGGATATACCGAGACGGCTGTTAACTACATTGTAGACGTTTGCGATCGTACTATTGTTGCTACAGCAGATAATGTAGCTATTACACTGCCTGCTGCTACTTACAAGGATGGTCGTATTCTCTTGATTAAGCCTGCACCCGGCTTTTTATTCACTACCGTAACCCCAGCTGTCGGTGATACTATGGATGGTCTACCCTATTATACCATTTACGACCAACGGGATAGTTTGTTGCTTCAAGCCAATGGCACCAACTGGCGTATACTGGCTATTACTCAGTATTTAGCCAATCCCCAACCAAATACATTGGTAGTTTTTGTGGATCCCGCAGGTACCGATCTCAACGATGGATTGACCGCTGCTACTCCCGTACTCACCGTACTGAGAGCTTTGGAAGTAACTTATGAACTTGGATGGAATGAAATGGTAACGTTTGATTTCGCAGTAGGAACATATGCCTTACCCACAAACGCTTTTGTCACATTGCGTGATAGCGCTAGAGGTCGTAATGACGAAGCTATCCTGTTCAACGGTAAAACTACTGTTGTAGGATCTGATACTGTGATTACAGCTGATACCACTACCTTGGCACCCAGCGGACAGGTTACACTCAATGTTGCAGGTCCATTAGTACCCAATGCATTCCGTGGACTAACTATCGTTTGGACAAGTGGCGCACTAACCGGCATTCGTACCCCTATTTCCGATAATAGTGCTACTCAGTATTTCTTGCTGTACAATGGCGCACTACCTGCACCTGGAGACACATTTAACATTCTTCAGAACACTGTTATCTTTACTGCAACTGGAACTCGCTTCCAGCAGGGTATGGCTATCTTTCGCGACATTGATTTGCAAATTAGCGACGGTCCTGCGCCTCTTAACATTGGAGTTTCGTTCGTTGATATGTTTATATTGGCGGATAATCTGCGTATTCAAGCTGCGTTGGGTAGCACAAATCCTCAGGTACTATATATTGATTCTACCTTAGTCAGTAGCACTTTCGCATCAATTGTCGCACCAAGTTACGTTACTCAGAATTTGGGTTACGTGTACGATGGAAACAATGCGGCTGTTGGACTAACGCTTAGCAAGAACAACTGCTTCCACGTACAACAGAGAGATCTCTACTTCAAATCGCAGGTTTTGCGTATCAACTCTCGTGGTAATATCGGTATTAATTACTATGATACGTGTCAATACTTCACACAGCAGACATCGTTGAGTGAAGATGCTACCGTTTTTATCAATGCTCCCAGTAACGCTGTAGAGGTTGATGGAGGTTCAATCCTGGGAGTTTCCAACTTTTATGTTGACAACGTTCTTAGTTTGTTTGCTAATATCAACAACGAGGCTAACATTAACTGCAATAATGGACGCATTATTAACACTGGAGGATTCTTCAACTCCAATAACTCTCCCAGAAGCACATTCAACAATATCACGTTTACACTGGGTACAGGTGGTGCGGTAAGTTCCAACGCGAGCACTAGTAATTTTACGTTCAATGGTATTACATACGTATCAACTAACGGTTGGTTCTTCAACAATGGAAGTACACTTGACAGTAATACTACAGATATTAGCGGTATTACCATTGGTGATGTTATTAGTTTCGCCAATGGTAGTAAGTGGAATGATACCAACTGTGTTATTCACGACTGTGTAGGTGGTAATACTATCAACGGTAGTGGGCTAATCTGGAATAATAACACACTCCTGCTGCAGAATCTCAGTGGTTCCAACACCATGAACTTGAGCGGTAGTACCGCCAATCTGTCCGGCGTTACCTTGGATAATGCCAACAACATCATTACGGACAGAGGAACGTTGAACATCAGCACTTTGGTCGTTATCAATACTGTCGCGTCTACAACTTTCACTGCCAGTAACGGGGGTGTAACTATTAGCAATCTTACTGCTACTGCTCAAACATGGGACTTTGCTTTGTTTAATGTAACGTTTTCTCTTACCAATTCGACTATCGCCGGACCTTATTCTACAGGACTGTTGCCATTTATTACTGCTCAAGATCTGTCTACTGTAAATGTGACTGGATGCACTGTTTCTGCGGGTAACACTCCTTTCTTGAGATTAAGTGATACTAGCGCCACGAATGTCAACAATACTACTTTCGCTGACATGGCTATGTTTGCAGTTTTCGGCGCGAATGCTGGACGTGTTACTCTCGATAACATTACGGCTACTAACCATTTGAGTACATTCTTGAATGTGACCAACGGAGATGTGAACGTATCTAACACCAACTTGGGTATGAACGCAGCTCCCGATGCTGGTTTCGCACTGCAGAATTGCCAATCTACATTCATTAATGTGGTCATTGCTCCTACTCCCGCAGGTGCAGGATACACTACGGGAATTGTGTCCAGTGCGGGATCTACTTTCTCTTATGTTTCTGGTTCTGTATCTGGAGCTTCGGGAGACGGTTTGGATATTCAGAATACTAAGATGACCTTAATCAATCTTGATTTGAGTGGTAATGGATCTAACGGTGCTCTCATTCGTCATAGCAGTTCGGGATTTATTCAGAACGTTTCATCTACGATCAACAATGGTCTCTACGGTATCAACTTATTATCTGGCTCTAACTTTACCAATTTCAACTTATCGAATGGCGTAACTGGTACTCCGCCAGGTGTAAACGATGTAAATGTTGGTATCCTGGGTCCCCAAACCTGGGCTAACATCGATACCAAACAGTACCAATTCACCAATGACACTTTCGGCGCTGTTGGAGCTTCTATTCCGGAGGAAGTTTATATTAGTCCTTCTTAAACTTCCTCGATTTGAATCTTGTTAGTTATTTACCGTTCTATGAGTATTATACCGATGTTTTAAAAAGTTAAAAATGAACTACCTAATATACCGTCCTTAGTTGGCGATTGTAATATACATATAGTAACAATCAAATTCTGTCCGCCACATTTATATTGATAACCAACTTTTAAAAACATAACACCTAAAAGAGTATAGCAAATTTTGATCATCATGTGCGGCAAGTGTAAGAAGAAGAAGTGTGGATGCAAGAGTAAAATCATCGTAAGTTGTGATCCTGGAGCAACCGGACCAGCGGGACCCGTTGGACCCACTGGACTAACTGGATTAGGAGGAACAGGTGGAACTGGAGGTACGGGATTGTCAGGTGGAACTGGAGGAACCGGAGGTACGGGATTGTCGGGTGGAACTGGTGGTACTGGACCCACCGGGCCTACTGGATTAGCTGGTATTGGTGGTACAGGAGGTACAGGTGGAACCGGTGGTACAGGAGGAACAGGTGGTACTGGATTGTCTGGAGGAACCGGAGGTACGGGAGGGACAGGTGGAACCGGATTAACTGGACCTACTGGTGAAACAGGGCCTACGGGCCCTACCGGATTGACCGGTCCTACCGGATTGACCGGTCCTACCGGATTGACCGGTCCTACCGGATTGACCGGCCCTACCGGATTGACCGGCCCTACCGGATTGACCGGCCCTACCGGATTGACCGGCCCTACCGGATTGACCGGCCCTACCGGATTGACCGGTCCTACCGGATTGACCGGCCCTACCGGATTGACCGGCCCTACCGGATTGACCGGTCCTACCGGATTGACCGGCCCTACCGGATTAACTGGCTCTACTGGCCCAACTGGTGAAACAGGGCCTACGGGCCCTACCGGCCCAACTGGTGAAACAGGGCCTACGGGCCCTACCGGCCCAACTGGTGAAACAGGGCCTACGGGCCCTACCGGCCCTACTGGTCCCAACTTCCTAGAGGCTAGAACTGCATTTGTGGATCTCAACGGTTTTGATGCCGGACCTCAGATTGGTTTGGTTGAAGATCCAGCTAGACCCTTCAGAACTGCTCAAGCTGCCATTAATGCTGCTGTTGCGGCTCAAGCTCCTGGCGAAGTTTGGCGCATTCAACTACGAGTTGCGGATGCCGCTGGTTTTGGTCCCGCAGCATTGAGCGAAGGTATCTGGATTGAAGGTGTTGGACAAAGTAGCATTGTTGGTCCTATCACCACAGTCGGTACTGGTACTCTTGTTGTCGAGAATGCTACCATCATCGGTGCGTCTCCGGCTATTGATATTACTACCAGCGACTTCTTTATCTTGCGTAACACTACCATCAATTTCGACGTAGTGTCTCCAATGATTAGAACAATTCATGGTAGTTTGGTAGCGTACGACAACAACATTAACTTCAATGCTGCTACCAACGTTGAAATGTCAGTTGTTAGAGTAGAAGGTACTGATCCCGTTGATGTTCAGCTGATAAACAACAGATTCAATATCAGTGTGGATGCTGGTGGTAATCCAGTGTTTATCATCGACAACCGAAACACCAACATTGGAAGTCAAATTCTATCGATTGCTAACAGCTTTGTCATTGATGATCTGAGTGCAGTACCTAGTACCTATACCGCCTATTTCGAAATTAATGGTGTTACATCGCCTATCCTAGCATCCGGAGATAACTTTGACTTGAGCTCATCTAGTTCGTCCGACTTCTACCTGTCTAGAAATGAGGCATCCACACCAACTGCGTTAATTCGTGCATCGAAGAGTATCATTAACAATACCGGATTCAATCTGTTTGCTGCTACTCTAACCAATGGAGGTACTACCGATTTGTTAGATATCGAATGGGCATCATACGAAGGATTCCCTCCTATTGTTGGTGTTGTGGTAGGTGAGTATACTCATACCTCAACCGACAACTGCGGATCCCTTTGGTACTCCGGCGCTCAAAGCATAGGGTATACTGAAACCGATATTAATTACACTGTTGCCGTATGTGATCGCACTGTGGTAACAACTGGCAATACTCTTGTCATTACTCTACCACCAGCTCAGTACAGACATGGTCGCATTCTACAGATCAAGCCTGCTCCTGGTTTCTTGGAGACTAGAGTAACGCCTGATGTTGGAGACACTATGGATGGTCTACCTTACTATACTATCTATGATCAACGAGATAGTTTACTACTTCAAGCTGAGAGCAATAACTGGCGAATCTTAGCGTTAACACAGAATTTGAGTAATCCTCAACCTACGACATTAAGCATCTTTGTGGACCCTGCTGGTAACGATCTGAACGATGGATTGAGTCTTGCACAACCAGTACTAACTGTACAACGTGCGGTAGAGATTACGTATGAGCTGGGTTGGAATGATCAGGTTATCTTTAATTTCGCTGCAGGTACCTACCCTCTTCCTACCAGTAATTTCTTGAATTTGCGTGACAGTGCTCGTGGTAACAATTCTCAAGCCATGATATTCCGTGGATCTGCACCCACACCCGTGACATCCGATGCTGTCGTGACCGCCGAAGTTGTAACACTTGCACCTAGTACTCAAACCACGATTACGGTTGCAGGTCCTCTCCCCGTTAGTGCGTACCGGGGGCTAATGATCATGTTCACTAGTGGCCCTGCGTCGGGTAATGCCGCTACTATTTCCGATAACACAGCGACGCAGATCTTCCTGTTGTACGATGGTACTACCAGTACTCTACCTAACCCTGGAGATACGTTCGACATTCTGCAGAACACTACTATCTTCACCGCAACTGGAACGAGAATTGAGAATGGTGAGGCCATTTTCCGCAATATCGACGCTATTGTAACTGAAGATGCTACAGGTATGGGACTAGGATTCTTCTCCATGTATTTGGTGGCCGATAACTTCAGAATTATTGCTTCAGGTACATCCACTCAACCTCAGATCTTGTACATTAACACTCGTGTAATTAGTAGCATGTTCGCGGCAGCGTTGGCTCCACTATACACGCCTCAGGGTGGCGGTTTTACGTATGACGGAGCCGCTGCTGGAAGTGGATTCATGTTCATTAATTTCACCAATTCGTTCAGAGCAGGATCGGGGACGCTTGCCTATAGTGTACAGTTTTTAAATAACAACACTGGAGGTAGCACCACTCTAGATTATTTCGATAATTGTTTCTACCAGATCATTTCGTCCCAACTCCAGCAGAGTCAAACTGTACTTGTCAATGCCCCGTCGAACGCGTTAGACGTTGCCGGTGGTACATTGACAAGTGTCGGATCTGCATACATCAACAACGTTGCGGGTAACTTCATTAACTCAACATCCAGCAGCAGTGTTATTGTACAAGGCGCCCGTGTACTCAATGCAAACGCTATGTTTAATGTCACTAACTCACCCAGTATTGTTTTTATTAGCACTACATTCACCAACAATGGAACGCCGACACAAAGTACTGCAACCATTAGTACAGTTACATTTTCCAGTGTAACGTATGACGCGTCTGCCGGTATGAACTTTAGTGCTAGTAGATTTACTATTAATACTGGAACGATTACCAATATCACGGGTGGAGATGTTATTAACCTGAATGGAGGTTCCCTCGGGGGTCAGAATCTTACCATTAGCAACTGCGCTGGTAGCAATGCTATCTTCGCCCGTGGAGGCGTTTTCAACAACATCAATATCACGTTGCAAAATCTGACGACGACCAATACCTTGAATCTTACTGCGATGACTATGGGTTTGCAGAATGTTACGTTTGACAACACAACCAACAATCAGTTAAATCAAACGACTAGCGTGATCGACGGTTTAACCGTGATCAACCATGTAGCAGATGTGCAAACAACCATCAACGAAGGAAGTATGTACATCAATAATATGACTAGCAGCGTACAACCATTTACATTTTCTGGTCGATCAACACGTTTCAGTTTTTACAATTCTAACATTACTGGACCCTGGAACGTGGGAGCAGGACAGCCTTTCATTCGTGGTTTCGATTCCAGTATCATCAATACTGAGTCCAATACCATTAGTAATGGTGATCAGAACTACATCATAGTCTCGGATGGATCTTCTGCAAACATCTTCAGTACTAATATTTCCAGCATGTTGGGTCAAGTATTGACAGCTAGTATTGTAGCCGGATGCGCGTTGCGTGATGTAACGATTGACAACCAACAAACTCAATGTATTACCGTTTCTAGTGGAGAATTGGCGATGACTCGCGTTGTTATCGCCATGAATGATAGCGTATCCTCCGTGTTGAGTTTGACCAATTGCGAGAATTATTTCAACGATCTTACCATTAAGGGTACATACAACAATGGTATCATCTGTTCGGGTGCGAACACCTTCAATTTTAACACCGGACTAATTGATAGCCCCCGAGGCTATGGTATGTTGGTGGCTACTACGATGTTTGATTTCAATTCGTTAGTGGTTAACAGTGCGGCCGGTGATGGAATTCAAATCTTCTCCAGTTCCCAGGGTAAATTAGAAAACGTGAGAGGTAGTGGTAATGGTGGATTCGGTATCAATTTGGGTAACCGTTCCGGATTCCATAATGTTGGGGGTACGAATACCATTACGGGTAGTGCGGGCGACGTGAATGTGGGTAATATTGGAGCACAAACGTGGGGCAATATCGACACTGGGAATATCGCATTTACCAACGACTTTCCTCCCAAAGATCCCTCACAGTTTGTGAGTATTTCGTTGTAAGTCTTTACATTGTTATAGTTGTGTTATTAGTATAGCCTAGCGTTATGAGTTTTTAAAAAGTAAGTTACATATACTTATCGGAGATACTATAATTTATCGCGGTATCCAAACGAGTATATACTACACATACATAATGTCTGAGTTGATGATAATTTTATGGGTACTAGTCGGTATTATCATACTGGGACTATTTCTTGTCATTATAGCATTAGCGATATTGTTGGGGAGGAAGACGTGTCCTCCACCTTCCGGCCCTGAGTCCCCAACATATGGTTCATGTACGCCTAGTAACACATACTTAGTATCGTCCCGGTCGAGAGAGTTCCAATATTATTTTCGCGTTAACGGATCCACTAACATTCCTATTACACAAGAACAGTATGACAACAATGATACTTTACCAATTTGGGTTGTTGCGTCCGAATTGCAGAAGGTTGGTATTCCATATGATATTGCCATGGGACTACAGACGTATAATGGCGTTTGGTATTACTTATATCCAAATCAGATGTTACAGCCACTATTTGTATTATATAACTACGGTGAAATATGTGCCTATACATGTGTGTCATCAAATGGCAATTGCCAATTTGATTGTCATAATGTTGGTCAAAATTGTACCGGAGGAGCAGATCTTGTTGGTGATAACGTTTCACAAGCTAAGGCGGTTCATACTGCATTGATTAAGTATGGTATCATGTCTAGTTAGACAATATACTTTTTTAAAAACTACAATTAGTAACATAAGTCTGTTTCATCTGTCCCGTCTATCAATCTACATGAAGAGTATACACTCACGCATCTCGTCCATTGGTATTCCTGATCTAGTTTGCCGTTCGGTCTTGGCTAACAGATATAATACATATGGTAATTTAACGGTATAATCACCAATGTTAGATTTCAGACAGCCATTCGCTATGTGACATCTACCAACCAAGATACCAAGTTTGTTATCAGAGTTAGTATACCTAATGGTAATGATCTTATCACAACCATCTAGAACCGATAGATGTTGATTTATATCCATATCGGATAGGTCTTGGAGCGCGGTAATGGATACCAGGTTCTTTGGTTCAATGTAGATGGTCGGTTCAAGTTTGTCGCTCACCGAAACGCGAACAAAGTTAGCCTGAGGCGTAAAGCAGTAACAGTCCGGTCTAATAGTTTGTTTCTGGGTTATTACTGTCGAAGTAACTACCGAGTCGCCCTTCTTATACTTAACGCAATATACCAATGACGGATTTAGGTCAGCCATTGGACTTCGGCGTTCTATTGGTAGCGGAGTCAGTACATGTAAAATAATGTAACGATAGGTATTGAAATTACCATCAGTGTTCCGCAGCACACCCTCAACGTTGTTAATGTATCGGACTTTTATCTCCTTCAACTTTAAGTATCCAGGCTGCAAGGCAGTACACTTCTTAGTACCTAGAATCTCTACACTAACAGTAGCGCGGAGAGATATGAACAAACGTTGTGGTGGTTCATCGGCGTTGTCTGGAGGAGA
>Ga0075158_10002413_pt1 | contig 13592 bp, 3 predicted proteins | sample JI91814BDNA_FD_70968 | JGI IMG/M metagenome (GOLD analysis project Ga0075158, IMG submission 70968) | Wastewater effluent complex algal communities from Wisconsin, to seasonally profile nutrient transformation and Carbon sequestration -... | ecosystem: Engineered > WWTP > Effluent > Algae... | reverse complement strand
TTCTCCACCTGCGGCAGCGCCAGCGCCGCGGCGCGCCGATGCTGCCGTGGCTCCTGCCGGCGCTCATGGGGCTGGACGTTCTGCACCTGACGGCGATGCTGTATCTGACCGGCGGGCCGATGAATCCGTTCAGCTTCATGTACCTGGTGCTGATCGCGCTGGCCACCGTGGTGCTGCCGCCGCGCGCGACCTGGGGCCTGGTCGGGCTGTCGGTGGCCGGCTCGGCGGTGCTGTTCCTGTGGCACCGGCCGCTCGAGCTGCACGGCCACGGCGCGGGCGATGGCGGCGCTTCGCCGATGCGCATCCACCTGTATGGAATGTGGGTGGCGTCGAGCGTCGCCGCCGGCTTCATCGTCTATTTCCTCCTGCGCATCCGGCGGGAGCTGGCGCAGCGTGAGGCCGAGCTGGAAGCGGCGCGCAGCCTGGCCGCGCGGCGCGACAAGCTGGCCTCGCTGGCCACCCTGGCCGCCGGCGCCGCTCACGAGCTGGCGACGCCGCTGGCCACGATCGCGGTCGCGGCCAAGGAGCTCGAGCGGCAGCTGCGCAGCGGACCCGGCGACGCCGCGGCGCTCGACGACGTGCAGCTGATCCGCGGCCAGGTGGCGCGCTGTCGGGGCGTCCTCGATCAGCTCGGGCGCGAGGCCGGCGACAGCATGGGCGAGAGCCTGGTCAAGACCACCGTGCGCGCGGTGCTGGAGGCGGCGCAGGAGGGCCTGGCGGGCGCGGCGCAGGTGCGACTGGCCGTCGACCCGGAGGTCGAGCCGCTGGCGCTGCGGCTGCCGCTGCGCTCCCTTGCCCAGGCCCTGCGCGGCCTGCTCAAGAACTCTCTGGAGTCGTCACCGCCGTGCGCGCCGGTCGAGGTCGCAGTGCGGCGCAGCCGCGGCGCCCTGCAGATCGAGGTCACCGATCACGGCTCGGGAATGTCGGCCGAGACCCTGCGGCGCCTGGGCGAGCCGTTCTTCACCACCAAGGCCCCGGGGGCCGGCATGGGCCTGGGCGTGTTCCTCTGCCGCGCGGTGTTCGAGAGCCTGGGCGGGCAGCTCGGGTTCGCCTCGAAGCTCGGCCAGGGGACACGCGCCACCGTCACTCTGCCGCTGGACGGCACCGTCGCGCTGTACTCGCCGCCCACGGAAAAGGGACCGCCGCTCGCCCACGATCCGGTGTGCGTATGAGCGCCGAAGAGCGGCCCACCGTCCTCCTGGTCGATGACGATGAGGCCTTCCGCGAGCGCCTGGCGCGGGCGCTCCGTGACCGCGGCTACGAGGTATGGACCGCCGACGGCTACGACGCCGCCCTGCAGCGGGCGCGCGCCGACTCCCCCGAGTATGCGGTCGTCGATCTGCGCATGCCCGGCCGCTCCGGACTGGAGGTGGTGCGCGATCTGGCGGCGCTCGACTCGAGCACCCGCATCATCATCCTGACCGGCTACGGCAGCATCGCCACCGCGGTGGACGCGGTGCGGCTCGGCGCGGTGCAGTACCTGCCCAAGCCGACCGACGCCGACGAGCTGGTGGCGGCCTTCCAGCGCGCCGCGCTGCCACCGCTGGCGCCGCTGGCACCGCCGACAACGGCCGCCACCGACTACTCGGCGCCTTCGCTGGCGCGCGCCGAGTGGGAACATATCCAGCGCGTCCTGCGCGACTGCCGCGGCAACATCTCGGAGGCCGCCCGCCGCCTGGGCCTGCCGCGCCGCTCCCTGCAGCGCAAGCTGGGCAAAAATCCGCCGGTGCAGTAGGCAAGGCGGAGCGCCGCTCCCACCCTGGCGCTCATCCTGGTGACTTGACTTGGGTTTCTCTGCGTCCTTTTTCCCAGAGATGCGAACGGAGTGTCCGCGGACACTTCCTGGACACTTCTTGGACACTTCCCGGACACTGGACAGGTCCCTCCGGACAGTGTCCACGCCCGCCCTCCCTCCGGCACAGCCACGCGACGGTGCCAAACCCCGCAGACTTGCTGCCTTTTTCGGCGCCGCGCGCGCGAACCTCCCTCCGTGGCAAGTTCGGCATCGCGCTTGCTCAAGGACAGAGTCATCACAGAGTCATCTGGGAAATTCTGGAGAGGTTGACCATGTACCGCAATTCTCGTTCTTCTTCGTTCGTCTCCATTGCTCTTGGCCTGGCCGCGCTGCTCGGTGGATGCGCGCATGAGTTCGCCCTCACCTCGGACAGCCAGGGCGTCAGCGCCGGCCTCTCGACCATCGGCGAGCACTCCGACATCAACGCCCCGCGCAGTCCGGCCGCGGTGTGCGACCAGTACCTCGCCCTGCTCTCCGAAGAGCGCTTGCAGGGCGCGCGTCCGCGCTACGGCACCGAAGGCGAGTGCTGGACCGGCGACGCCAGCCAGCACCGGCAGTGCGAGAGCGAGTGCCGCAGCAACGTCTACACCCTCATTAAGGGCAGCCTGGCCCAGATGGAAGCCGAGAAGCTGCAGCGCGAGAACACCGTCAGCGAGTAGGCGCCGCTCCTACGTACCGCTCTCCTTCGCGCCGCCCGGCGGACTCCCCCGCCAGGCTCCCGCGGTGACCCGCTCCCTACAGAAAAAGTAGTCTGGCTGCAGACTGCGGCGCTCTGCCCGGCAATGGCCGGATGACCGTAGCGGTCAAGCGGCTGCAGACCTGGGCCCGCTGACCGTCGAAGAGTCCGTCCGCCTGGGGGGAGCTGGGCCCTGTGTGGGGGGCTCCCCCTCAGGCAGGAATCTTTCCCCGGGCTTCCGTGCTGCTTTATTTCTGGTAGCGTGCCGCCGTCCTTTCGGGACGCGAGGAATTATGCAGCCCCTTTCATTGTTCGCAGGAGCCCCGGCCGGCTTCGAGTCCTGTCTGCTCGACCCGGCGATCGCCATCGCGGCGGCGCAGGCCGGAGCGGTCGGAGTCCTTGACTGTGAGTTCGCAGCGCCGGAGGTCATCGCCGCCGCGCTCGGGCAGCTCCACCAGCGCGGCGCCCGGGGCACCTTCGCCCTCAAGCTGGCCCCGAGCCAGTGGCCGCAGCTGGCAGAGCTCTCGTCGCTGCACGAGCTCGTGCGCACCGGTCGGCTCGGCTGGGTCGTGCTCACCCTCGGCGGGGTTGCGATGGACGCGGACGCCGCGCAGGCCGCCCTGACGGCGGTGATCGCGCCCTTGCGCGAGCGCGGGGTGCGGGTGCTGGTGGAAGTGACCAGCAGCCCCGAGGCAGAGCTGGCGGCTCGGGTCGCCCCGGACGGCCTGCTCGCCAAAGGTCATGAGGCCGAAGGGCGCGTCGGTGAGGAGACCGCGTTTGTGCTCTTGCAGCGGCTGATCAAGGAGCGCCGCGAGCCGATCTACGTCCAGGGCGGAGTCGGCCTGCACACCGCCGCGGCGTGTCTGGTGGGCGGCGCACGCGGCGTCTTTCTGACCAGCCCGCTGCTGCTGACCCGCGAGTCGCCGCTGGCGGACCGGATCCTGGCCCGCCTGGCGCGGCTCGACGGCACCGAGCCGCAGTGTCACCCGCTGCCGGCCCCGCCCGCCGGCCCGGCCGAGCCGGCGCGCTACCGGCTGTACGCTCGCCCCGGCAGTGCAGCCGCGGCGTCGCTGCAGCAGCTCCTGCGGGCCCAGGTCGCGGACGGCGCGGCGGCCTACGCGGCGCTCTGCGCCTACCTCCAGCGACCCAGCGACGAGCGGGCGTGGCTCCTCGGTCAGGACATTGCGTACGCGGCTCCGCTCGCGCGGCGCTTCGTCAGCACGGCGGCGGTGCTCGGCGCCGTGCGCGAGGCCGCGGCGGAGCAGCTGGCCGAGGCGGCCACCGCCAGTCCGCTTGCCGCCGGCGCACCGCTGGCCCGCTCGCACGGGACCCGCTACCCGATCGTCCAGGGAGCGATGACGCGGGTGAGCGACACCGCGGAGTTCGCGTGGCAGGTCGCCAGCACCGGGGCCCTGCCGTTCCTCGCCCTGGCGCTCCTGCGCAGCGGCGAGCTGGAGCCCCTGCTGTCGCAGACCGCGGCGCAGCTTGGGACCCTGCCGTGGGGCGTCGGCATCCTCGGCTTCGTGCCGCCGGAGCTCCGCCAGGAGCAGCTGGAGGTGGTGCTGCGCTACAAGCCGCCGTTCGCCCTCATCGCCGGCGGCCGCCCGGACCAGGCGCAGGTGCTGGAAGCGCAGGGGATCCGCACCTACCTCCACGTCCCCTCCCCGCTCCTTTTGCGCTCCTTCCTGGAGCTCGGCGCCCGCCGCTTCATCTTTGAGGGTCGCGAGTGCGGCGGCCACGTCGGTCCGCGCTCGAGCTTCGTGCTGTGGGAGGCGATGGTGGCGGAGCTCCTCAGCGCGGCCGAGGCCGGGCAGGAGCTGCGCGAGGTGCACCTGCTGCTGGCCGGCGGCATCAGCGACGCCCGCTCGGCGGCGATGGCGGTGGCGATCGTCGCGCCGCTGCTGCGGCTCGGGGTCAAGGTCGGCGTGCTGATGGGCACCGCGTACCTGTTCACCGAAGAGGCGGTGCGCAGCGGCGCGGTGACCAGCCGCTTCCAGCGCGAGGTGCTGCGCTGTGAGCGGACCGTCCTTTTCGAGACCGGCCCCGGTCACGCGATCCGCGGCCTCGACTCCCCATACCGCCAGGCGTTCGACGCCCACCGCAGCGAGCTCACCGCCCAGAAAAAGAGCGGCGATGAGACCCGCCTGGCGCTCGAGCTGATGAACGTCGGCCGCCTGCGCGTCGCCAGCAAGGGAGTCTCCCGCGTCGGCGCCGAGCTCAAGGCGCTGCCCGAAGAGCAGCAGTGGCAGGACGGGATGTTCATGGTCGGCCAGCTCGCCGTGCTGCGCGATCAGCCGCTTACCATGAGCGCGCTGCACGACAGCGTGTCCACCGGCGGCACCGAGCTCCTCGCGGCGCTGCACGCCCCGACCCGCGAGCCCGACTGGTCGCCCCCGCAGCGCAGCGCGCCGGTCGAGGACATCGCGATCGTCGGCATGGCCTGCCTGTTCCCGCAGGCCAACCAGGTCGCCGCCTACTGGCGCAACATCCTGGCCCGCGTCGATGCGATCACCGAGGTTCCCAAGTCGCACTGGGACTGGCAGCGGCTCTACGATCCGAACCCGCTGGCGCGCGACAAGATAAACTCCAAGTGGGGCGGCTTCCTCGGCGACATCCCGCTCGATCCGCGCCGCTACGGCATCCCGCCGAGCAGCCTGGCGTCCGTCGATCCGATGCAGCTGCTCATGCTGGAGGTCACCCGCGCCGCGCTGGCCGACGCCGGCTACGAGCGGCGCGGCTTCGCCAAGGGGCGAGCCTCGGTGATCCTGGCCAACGCCGGTCACGGGCCGATCACGGCGCTGTACTCGCTGCGGTCGATGCTCGGCTGGCTGCTGGCCGATCTGCCGGCGGCCGAGCGCGAGCGGCTCGCCGACAGCCTGCCCGAGTGGACCGAGGACTCCTTCCCCGGCTACCTCGGCAACGTCGCCGCCGGCCGGATCAGCAACCGCTTCGATCTGGGCGGCGTCAACTTCTCGATCGATGCCGCCTGCGCGTCCTCCCTGGCCGCGCTGTACCTGAGCGTGCACGAGCTGCGCAGCCAGACCAGCGACCTGGTCCTGCTCTCCGCGGTCGACACCCACAACCAGCCCGGCGACTACCTGAGCTTCGCCAAGACCCACGCCCTGTCGCCGCGCGGCCGCTGCCGGACGTTCGACGCGAGCGCCGACGGGATCGCGATCAGCGAGGGGGCGGCGGTGCTCGTCCTCAAGCGGCGGCGCGACGCCGAGCGGGACGGCGACCGGATCTACGCCCTGGTGCGCGGCATCGGCGGCTCCAGCGATGGCCGCGATCGCAGCCTGACCGCCCCGCGCCCCGAAGGCCAGCTGCTGGCGCTGGAGCGCGCCTACAGCGACGCCGGGGTCTCGCCGGCGACGGTCGGCCTGGTCGAGGCGCACGGCACCGGCACGGTGGCCGGCGATCGCGCCGAGGTCACCGCGCTGCGCCGGATGTGGCAGCGCGCCGGCGCCGGCGAGCGCACCTGCGCGCTCGGCTCGGTCAAGACGATGATCGGGCACACCAAGTGCGCCGCCGGGCTGGCCTCGCTCATCAAGGTCGCCAAGGCGCTGCATCACAAGGTCCTGCCACCGACGATCGGCGTGACCACTCCCAGCCCCGCTTGTGAGCTTACGCAGAGCCCGTTCTACCTGTGCACCGAGGCGCGTCCCTGGCTGCACGAGGCCGAGCAGCCGCGGCGCGCTGGAGTCAGCGCGTTCGGCTTCGGCGGCACGAACTTCCACGCCGTGCTCGAAGAGTACCCGGTCGGCGGCCGCCCGGCCGAGGCCGGCGGGCAGGCCAGTCCGGACTGGCCGAGCGAGCTGTTCACCTTCAGCGCCGCGACCCGCGGCGAGCTCCAGGGGCGGGTCGAGCAGCTCCGCGGCGAGGTCGCCGGCGAGCTCGCGATCGACGCCTCGCTCGTCGGCCCGGTGGAGTCCGAGGCGCCGCGGCGGTCGCTGTTCCAGCTCGCCCAGGCCCACTACCTGCGCAGCCTGGAGCGCCCCGCGGCGCCCGGGATTACGCTCGGCCTCGTCGCCGGCTCCCTGCAGGAGCTGCACGACCGGCTCGCCGAAGCGGCCGTCCGGCTGAAGGAGCCGGGCCCGCTCCACTTGAAGGATCCGCGCGGCATCTACTGCTTCGAAGAGCCGCTGGGCCGCAGCCGCAAGGTGGCGTTCCTGTTTCCCGGCCAGGGGTCGCAGCGCGTCGGCATGCTCGGCGAGCTGGCGCTGTACTTTCCGGTGGTCCGGACGGCGCTGGAGCGCGCCGAGCAGGGCCTGCACGGCCGGCTGCCGCGACCGCTCGGCAGCTACCTGTTTCCGCCGCCGGCGTTCACGGAAGAGGAGCGCCAGGACCACAAGGCGGCGCTCACCGATACCCGCATCGCCCAGCCGGCGCTCGGCGCGGCGGAGCTGGCGGCGCTCGCCCTTATGCGCTCGCTCGGTGTCGATGCCGAGCTGCTGGCCGGGCACAGCTACGGCGAGTATGTGGCGCTCGGTGCCGCCGGCGTGTTCAGCGAGTCGGGGCTGCTGGCGGTGTCGGCCGAGCGCGGTCGCCTGCTCGCCGAGCCGCCGGGCGAGGTCAGAAGCGCCATGGCCGCGGTCGGCGCCCCGGCGGCGGCGATCGCCGGGCTGCTCGAGTCGCTGCCCGGGGTCACGCTGGCCAACCACAACTCGCCGGCGCAGTGCGTGATCTCGGGACGCAGCGAGGCGATTGACGCGGCGGTGGCGGCGCTGTCGGCGCGCGAGCTGGTGGTCAAGAAGATCGCCGTATCGGCGGCGTTCCACTCGCCGCTCATGGCCTACGCGCAGGCGCCGCTCGCGCAGGCGGTGGCCGCGGCGGTGATCGCGGCGCCGCAGCGCACCGTGTTCAGCAACCTGGACGCCGCGCCTTACCCGGCGCAGGCCGCCGGCATCGCCGAGCGGCTGGCCGAGCACCTGACGCAGCCGGTCCTGTTCGAGCAGACGGTGCGCGCCTTGTACGACGCCGGCGCCGGCCTGTTTGTCGAGGTCGGCCCGGGCGCCGTGCTCTCGGGTCTGGTCGACGCCACGCTGCACGACAAGCCGCACCTGGCGCTGCCCCTGGAGCGCAGCGGCAAGGACGGCGTGACCGGCCTCCTGCACCTGCTCGCCCAGCTGTGCGCCAGCGGCGTCGCCATCGACCAGGGACCGCTCTATCGCCAGCGCCGGGACGGCTCGACCCAGCTGTCGGCGCTGCTCACCGCCGCCCGCGGCGCCCCCACCGCGGCCTCCGGCAAGCCGCAGCTCCTCTACTCAATGAACAGCGCCCGCATCGAGCGCGTCACCCAGGGCCGCAAGCCGAGCGACCCAGCCGCAGGAGAAAAGAGACCGCCCATGAAATCCCCCCCCCTGATTGCCCCGGCGCCGGAGCGTGCCGCCGGTCCCCCAGCCGTCCACGCGCCGCCGACGCTGCACCCGGTGGCGCCCGTCAGCGCGCCGCTGCCGCTGGCCAGCCCGCCGGCCGCGCCGCTGCCGCTCGCCAGCGCCCCGATCTGGGCCACCGCGCACACCGGCGCCGAGCAGGTGATGCTGCAGTTCCAGCAGACCATGGTGCAGCTGAGCAGCGGGTTCCTGGAGACCCAGCAGCGGGTCATGCTCGCCTATCTGGAGTCTGTGCAGGGCCGACCGGCGCTCGGGAACCAGCCGGTGCACAGCGTGGCGCCGCCGAGCGCGACCTGGTTCGCGCCGCCGGCCGCCGCGCACCTGCCGCCGCCGAGCCAGCACGCGCTGGCGACCCTGCTGCCGGTCGCGCCGGAGGCTCAGCCGCCCCGCTTGATCGCGGTGCCCGCCGAGGAGCCGCCGCGGTCGGTGAGCCCGCTCGTGCTGACGCCGCCGCCGGCCTCGCCGATGCCGATGCCCATGCCCATGCCCATGGAAGCGGAGCCGCCGCTCGATCGGCTGCTGCAGCCGCTCGCCGAGCTGGATCTGGGCGCGCAGCTGCTGCAGATCGTCAGCGAGCGCACCGGCTATCCCATCGAGATGCTCGATCCGGACCTCGATCTGGAGGCCGACCTGGGCATCGACAGCATCAAGCGGATCGAGATCCTCAACACCTTCCGCAAGCTCCTGCCGGTCACCCGGCAGCAGCAGCTGGAAAAAGAAGTGGAGAAGCTCGCGGGCAGCAAGACCCTGAAGAGCATCCTCAGCTTCATCGAGCCGGGTCGGGCGGGGGCGGGAGGTCCCTCGCTCCACCCTAAGCAGGCCCCCGCGGTGCCGCCGGCAGTCGACCGGCCGGCCGCGGGGGCCGCTTCAACATCCGCCGAGCGCCCGCCGCTGCTGCGGGCGCTGCGGCGCGAGCTCGCCCTGCCGGCGCTGCCGCATCCGCCGGTGAGCCCCGCCGCGGAGCCGCGGGTCCTTTTGGTCCTCGCCGATCAGTTCGCGGGCAGCGCGGCGGTCGGGGCGCGGCTGGCGGCCTCCGGGGTCACCGTCCGCAGCTTCGGGGTCCGCTCGGGCGCCGGGGCAGAGGCCGCCGAGCAGGTCGATCTGGACGATGACGAGAAGGTGCACGCGCTGGCGCAGCGCCTGAACCAGGAGCATGGCGGCGTCGCCGGGCTCGTGTACCTGGTCGGGCTGAGCGGGCAGCCCGACGACGCAGCGGGGCGGCTGCCGGTGCCGCTGGCCCGCCTCATCCGCCTGATGAAGCAGCTGCGGCCGCAGCTCGAGAGCGGCTCGGTGCTGTGCTGCTCGCGCTGGAGCCAGGCCGCCGAGCCGCCCTCCGCGGGCCTGCCACCAACGAGTGTGGCCGAGACCCAGGCGGCGCTCGGCGGGGCCCTCCGCTCGCTCGCTCGCGAGTGGCCGCGGGCGCGGCTGCGCGCCGTGACGCTGTCCACCGAGCTCCCCGACGACTCGATCGCCGAGCTGGTCTGCGCCGAGCTGCACGACCCCGACGCGCCCACCGAGACCATCTACCGCAGCGACGGACGGCGCAGCATGCAGGCGCTGCCGACGCCGCTGCCGCGGGTCGCCTCCAGCGAGGCGCTGGCCGAGCTCGGCCCGCAGTCCGTGGTGCTGATCACCGGCGGCGCCCGCGGGGTCACGGCGGCGGCCGCGGCAGAGCTGGCGCGCCGTTATCGACCGACGCTGGTGCTGGTCGGCCGCTCACCGCTGCCGAGCGCCGCCGAGGCGGTCGAGACCGCGGGCCTGCACGCGCCGCGCGAGCTCAAGGCGGCGCTGATGGCGCAGCTGCGCCAGGCCGGGCAGGCGGTGGCGATCCCGGCGATCGAAGCGGCCTATGAAGCGCTGCTGCGCGAGCGTGAGGTGCGGACCACCCTGGCCCGGCTGCAGTCGCTCGGCTCGCCCGTCCACTACCACGCAGCGGACGTCAGCGATCCGGCCGCGGTCGCGGCGCTGGTGGGCCAGATCTACGCCGCCCACGGCCGCATCGACGGCCTGATCCACGGCGCCGGGGTCATCAAGGACGCGCCGATCCAGAACAAGACCGTGGCCTCGGCGCAGCGCGTCTATGAGACCAAGGTGCGGGCCGCGCGGTCGCTGCTGCGCGCCCTGCGGGTCGACGAGCTCACCTTCTGCGCGTTCTTCTCCTCGATCGTCGCCCACACCGGCAACGCGGGGCAGGTCGACTATGCGGCGGCCAACGCCGCGCTCAACCAGCTGGCGGGCGAGCTCGATCGGCAGACCCCGGCGCGCGTCGTCTCGCTGCTGTGGGGGCCGTGGCGCGGCGGCATGGTGCGGCCCGAGCTCGAGGAGGTGCTGCGCGACGCCGGCTGGGAGCTTATCGACGAGGCGGCGGGGGCCGCGGCGTGCATCGACGAGCTGCGCCTGGGGCACAAGGGCGACGTCGAGGTCATCCTGACCGCCCCGACGAGCGGCGAGCAGGCCGCGGCGCCGCCCGCCGGCTCGGGCATCGACTCGGCGAGGCTGGCCGTCCGGCTGGGCGCGGGGACGCGGCGCAGCCCGGCGCGCGGTGTCACCGAGCAGACCCTGCGGCTCGACGTCGGAGTCGATCGCTACCTTGCGGACCACAGCATCGAGGGGGTGCCGGTGCTGCCGATGGCCGGCGCGCTGTCGCTCATCGGCGAGGCCGCGGCGCTCGCCTGTCCGGGCTGGCACCTGGGCCGGATCGAGAAGCTGACCCTCCTGTCCGGGGTGCGGCTGGTCGGCGGCAGCAGCGAGCTCGTCGTCCGCTGCAGCGAGAAATCGAGCTCGCCAGCCAGCCGTCAGGTGCAGGTCGAGCTCCTCAGCGGCCAGGGCAAGCCACGCGCCCACTACCGCGCCACCGTCGAGCTGTATCCGAGCCTGGCCGCCGCGGCGGCCCGCGCGGTCGCGCCGCCGCCGCCGGTGTCGCCCACCCCGCCGCCGCTGCCGGTGTCCGAGCTGTATCGCCGCTGGCTGTTTCACGGGCCGCTGTTCCAGGGCATCACCGCCATCGACGGCTTCACCGAGCTCGGCGTGTCGGGTCGCCTGCGCGCCTCGCGGCCGGCGGCCTGCCTGCAGGGGGCGCGCAGCGATGATGAGTGGCTGATCGATCCGGTCCTGCTCGACAGCGCGATGCAGCTCGCCGGGGTGTGGTCGCGCCACTTCGCCGGGATCACCGTCCTGCCCATGGGCTGCCAGACCCTGCTGCGCCTGGGCGCGCCCAAAGGGACCGAGTGCCTGGGTCGGGTGCGCATCGTCCCCGCCGACGATCCGAGCGAGCTGCGCTGCGACGTCGCGGTCCTTGATCCGGATGGGACGCCGGTGCTGCTCATGCTGGGGCTGTTCGGCATCGGCAGCGCGGCGCTGAACCGCCTGACCGATCAGCCGCTGCAGCGCAGGCCGGCGTCATGAAGCCGGCGGCCGCCGCGCCACCCCGCGCCGACCTGGGCGTGTGGATTGTCGGCCTCGCCTGGCAGGCGGCGGCGGCGGAGATGGCTCCGTTTGCGGCGCCCAGCCGGCGCGCCGGTGCGCCGGAGGGAGCGCCGGCGGAGCTGCTGGCGGCGGCGCTCGCCGATGCCGGAGCAGCGGGCTCGGTGCTGCCTGTATTCACCGTGGCCGGTGGCCCGGCGGCGAGCGGCTGGCGCGCTGCCCCGGGGGCTGGGCGCCTCTCCTGTCATCCGACGCTGGCCGAGGCCCTGCGGGCGGCCGTGGCGGCGCTGCAAGCCGGCACCACGGCGGCGTGTCTGGTGGGCGCGGGCGACGGGGCTGCCCACGACCGGCGCCCGGTGGCACTGCACGGCGCAGCGGAGGAGCGCGCGCCCGCCGAAGCGCCGCCCGGCGGCGCCTGGTGCGTCCTTGAGACCGTCGACAGCGCCCGCGCTCGCGGCGCCGCCCCCTATGCCGCTCTGGTCGCCGCGGGGTCGCCGGACGATGCGGCTCTGCCGGCGGAGCTCCGCGGCGGGATCGGGTGGCTGGAGCTCCCCGCCGGTCCATCCGCTTGCGCCGCCGCCGAGCGGCTCTTTGCCCCCGCCGCGGAGGTCGTGCAGAGCGCGCTGCGCAGCTCGATATCCAGCGAAGCGGGACAAAGAGGCGTCCGGGAAGGCCTGGCCCTGGTCCGCGCAGCCCTGGCGCTCGGGCACAAGGTCCTGCCGCGGCCTCGGGTCGCTGGCCCGGCGATCGCGGCGCTGCGACCGTGGATTCAGCCGCTGCCGCACGCCGGCTGGGCGGCTTCCGGCGCCCCGCGCCAGGCCGGCTGGCTCGCCGGCGAGCCAACCGAGCCCGACGAGCGGCCGATGTATCTGCTGCTGCGCGAAGAGGCCACGGCGCCGCCCCGTCCGGACACCATCCAGCTGAGCCAGGAGCTGTTGGTGTTTGGCGCCGACTCGCCGGCGGCGCTGCGCGAGCAGCTGGTCGCGCTGCGCCGGCAGCTCCAGCAGACGCCGCAGCCCACGACCGGCGCGGACCTGGCGAGCCTCGCGGATCAGGTCCGCCGGCAGCTCCGCGCCGGGACTCCCTACAGGCTGGCCCTCGTCGTCGACTCGCTGGGCGAGCTGGAGCGGCAGCTGACCGAGCTGGCCGGGCAGCTGGCGACCCAGGCGCCGGCAGACTGGGCACGACTCCACCGGCCCAGCGGCGGCCGGTACTGCGGCGCCGGGCCGACCCAGGCGGGCACGACCGCCTTCCTGTTTCCCGGCCTGGGCGCTTCCTACCCATACATGCTGGGCGACCTCTGCGTCCACTTTCCCCCGGTGCGCGAGGTCTTCGACAGCATCGACTTCGTCGCCACCCAGCTCGGCGAGGCGACCGTACCGAGCCAGCAGGTCTTCCCGAGCTCCGCCCAGACCCCCGGCGACTCCCCGACCGGCGCGGCGGTGGTCACGCTGCTGATGGCGGAGTGGGCGCTGGCCGAGCTGCTGCGTGACTGCGGGGTGGTCCCCGATGCGCTGATGGGCTGCAGCACGGGCGAGTTCGCGGCGCTCTGTCAGGGCGGGGCCATCGACGCAGTGGCCGCGCTGCCGGTGTTCTTCCAGCTCAGCCTGGGGGTCGCGCGCGGGCTGCCGGCGGAGCAGCTGGCGGGGCTCCAGTCGGTGCTGGTCACCACGGCCGCGCAGTCGGTGCAGCCGCTGCTCGCGGCAGCGCCGGGGGCGCTGTACCTGAGCGCCGATCTGGGTCCCGACTGCGCCCTGCTGGTCGGCGAGCGGGCCGCCGTGAAGTGGCTGATCGAGCAGCTGGAGCCCCGCGGGACCGCCGCCCACCTGCTCCCGAGCGGCATTCCCTATCACACACCGCTGGTGAGCAGCTTGATGGGGAGCGGCGCCGCGGCGCTCAGCACGCTGACCGTCCGCGCCCCCCGCCTGCCGATCTGGTCTTGCGCGACCGCCCGCCCCTACGGGGCCGAGCCGGCAGGAGTCCTCGGGGACGCCAGCGCGCTCTTCGTACGCGCCATCGCGCTGCGCGACACCGTCGAGGCGATGTACAGCGCGGGGATCCGTACGTTCATCGAGGTCGGTCCGGGCGATGGCCTCTGCCGGCGCGTGGACGCCATCCTCCGCGGTCGCCCGCACGTCAGCCTGGCGAGCAACGTGCAGCAGCGGACCGGCACCGCTCAGCTGCTGCACCTGCTGGCGGCGCTGCATGCGCTCGGGCACCCCATCGATCTGACTCCGCTGTTCCGTCACCGCCTGCGCTCACCTGAAGGAACGCCGCGGGCGACGATGCCGGGGCAGTCCGTGCC
>Ga0075158_10002410_pt1 | contig 13602 bp, 11 predicted proteins | sample JI91814BDNA_FD_70968 | JGI IMG/M metagenome (GOLD analysis project Ga0075158, IMG submission 70968) | Wastewater effluent complex algal communities from Wisconsin, to seasonally profile nutrient transformation and Carbon sequestration -... | ecosystem: Engineered > WWTP > Effluent > Algae... | reverse complement strand
GTGATGATACAAGTACCATCCAACGCACCCTGAATAGCCCGCTTCTGTTCATCGCTTAGATTCTCGGATTTGAATTTGGCAGATATACGGTAGCCAATAGTACCATCCGGGTTGGTAACCGGTTGATCAAATGGAGTATCTTCCCTAATTGGATTACTGCGGACCAAGTTCATAATAAACTCAGTTAGCTTAGTCTCAATAAAGTACGGATACTCCAAGTATGCGCAGTTATACTTATTGTCGAACTCCACATGGTACTCCTTACCAAGAGCGTCGAAATGGTCTATAACATCACCAAAGTGGCTAACGAAGTCTGAATACTTGGTAGCCATGTTCTTCTTCTTAATTAGATGTTCGTACAGGAACCTAACCATTTCTCCGCGTCTAATGTTGACCGAATTCGGCTCCTTGTTCATGCGTCGGAGGATCTCCAAACATTTTGGCATAGGAATCGACGGTATGGTGTAGGGATTCTCAGTAAGTCGAGCATATAGTTCATCTGGTTCTATACCTGTCAGGCGAATCTCTCTATTGTTTAATCCTAAACAATGTAGTCGCCTGAGTAGTCTGCGCTCATACCAACCCACTAATAACATAGTAGCTTGTCCATTGCTAAGAACGTTACCAGAGTTATTTATAAACTCTGCAATACCACCTTTGCGGTGTTTGTTCTGAATGGCCAACTTATCTACATATGCTTCTACAGTTAGATCCCTATCAGTGGCTGCCTTACTCAATGCGTCGTACATCCTAGTAGCTGTAACATCTCCAATACCCTTGAAGTTGAGCATCTTAATGAAATAGCTTACTATAGCATTCTTGTCACTAGGCGTTTGGAAGAATGGTGGTCTAACAATAGTAAGATGACCAGGGTTACCATCCTTAGGAATACACACCGCGTTAATAAGATCGTCCTTGTATGGTCTACAGAAGAAGGCACAGTCTACAGACACTATCCTATTTTCGGATGAGTCTCTAACCTTGAACGTAACAGGATATACATACTTACCACCTCTAGGCGCATCCGGCATATAAGTGATAATACCTGAAATCTCTTTGGCTTGAGGAACAAACGAACCGGTACTACTGGTATACTGGTTGGACGAACTAGGTGAGCTAGCGTTACTAGATGAAGATTCTTGTTGCCATTGCTGTTGGCTTTGCGGTTGATATTGTTGCTGATGTTGTTGCGGTTGATATTGTTGCGGTTGATATTGTTGCATAGATTGTTGTTGCCATTGCTGAACTTGTTGTTGATATTGCTGCTGATATTGCTGTTGCATATCCTGCACCTGAGTAGGAGTAGTTTGTAAAGTTTGTTGTGCTATAGGCACTTGCCCCGGAGCAACTCCCTGAATAAGGGTACCTATTGGAACAGGATACATAACAAAACAGAAAATCAGTGTTGTGACTCAAAATGGGGTACTGTTGATACCCTACAGCTAAAGGGACACCACGCTTATTACTTAAATAGAAACCCACCTATACGCACACAGCAAGAATAAAAACTAATTGTTATTAAAGAATCACACATAGAATGAAGTCGTTATTTTATTTTATCTTGCTGCTGGCTATCTACCAAGTTGCCGGGGCATCTACAGACGGGTGCCGAGAGGGACAGCTTTACGATCTACGTAAAGGTGGAGAATTAACCATTCACTGTCCAAATGTTAACAATCTACACTACTCTATATATTCCTCTTACCCTGTAACTGTGGATTTGCGTAAGGGTACCCAACAGACTAGCATTAAAACTTGTCTGGAGGAGAAAGCGTGTTATGGTGTCATTAGTACTGGATTCGATTTACATACCTATGATATTGTAATCAAGGACCACATTCTACTATCAAATATTACGCTACAGCTCAACATTGTAGGAACCAATGACAAGTCGCAAGATACCGCAGAAGCTTCTATATCCATCGCGCTACTAAGTGTCTTGTTAGCCGCGTTGTTCGCTATAACGATGGTATGTACTTGCAAACTGTGTAAATCTAAGTGTATGGCAAATACCTCTCGCCTGTGTAAGGTGGAATGTCTAAATTGTATACATAATTGTTTGAGATGTAGTTGGCGCGAGTGTTGTCTAGGTTTCAATGAGATTGGCGATTTAAATGGACTAGACGATGGGATACAAGACGCGTTACTTAATGATGATAGTCACAATATCAACGGTGACCATAGAGACGGTTATAATAGGGACGGTGACCATAGAGACGGCGCCGTTGATATTGTGGTTAATCGACACGAATAAACAGAGCTATTAACGCTAACATCAAACCATAGATGTAAATAGTGAACATGGACACAAGCTTATCCATTCCAGATTGACTAACTTTTAAAAATCATATATCAAACTAAGATACTAGCATTCAATCAATTTAGCAACATAGTATTGTATCAACATAATGGGTAATGTCAATGGTAACAATCGTCCCGACAAAATGAGTGTATACAGTCGGGCGCAACTTTTCAACAGATTTGATCCTACTAAGTACGTAGGTGATTGGTGGGAAGTAGTACGTTGCAACAATCTGTATGAGCGGGGATGTGAACGTTCACGTGCTCAGTACGGCCTTATCGATGCCAACACTATTAGCGTAACAAATTTCTGCTACGCTGAAGGTGTATCAATTCAAAGTATTAACGGCAGTGCTAATGTGGTAAATCCCCGCGATCCTGCATCTCTGCATGTTAGGTTTGACGGTGTACCGGACCTATTCCCTAATCAACCAAATTATGTGGTGTATGAGACGGATTACGATAATTATGCTATTGTATATAGTCCGGAGATATTGGGTAGTGGTATGGGTAGATGTTTGTGGATTCTGTCTCGTCATAAGGAGATTTCTCCCGATGACTATACCTATCTGCTGGGTAGAGTTCAAGCTCAGGGATTGGATACTAGTCTGATCCAATTCCAAGACAACGGAGCAGTTAATGCGGACGCGCCTAATCGCTTGGTTCCCAACGTGTCCGCGTAATTGCGACGTTGATGTTAACACGGCACAAAAGTGGATTAGTGGGTCGTTCGGCGCGCATTTTTAAAACTATATTTGTCGACACTTCCTATGTTCACAAAACATGAAATAACAACATAATTTCCACAACTATCAAAGACGTCTCTCACAATTTTGTATATTACTATTTATCAACATGTCATCTCACGGTACTTCTGAGGAAAGATGTTCAGATTGTCATCATAGAACTCGCCATTGCAAATGTAAAGACGAATGCGAACACGAATGTGAACGAGGTAAACGTGGTAAACGCGGAAAACGAGGATGTGATGGAGAACGTGGTAAACGTGGGCGAAGTGTAATTGGTGCTACCGGAGCTACGGGTGGAACTGGTGCAACTGGACCTAGTGGGGGTCCCGTTGGACCCACTGGTTTGACTGGACCTACTGGTTTGACAGGGCCTACTGGACCTACTGGAGTTGGTGGTACTGGAGGTACGGGTGGAACAGGAGGTACTGGTGGAACAGGAGGTACTGGTGGAACAGGAGGTACTGGTGGAACTGGGTTGGCAGGAGGTACGGGAGGAACCGGAGGAACTGGATTATTAGGATCAACAGGACCTACTGGACCTACAGGGGAAACTGGTGTTGGTGGAACAGGAGGTACTGGCGGGACGGGAGGTACTGGTTTGGTGGGTCCGGCAGGAGGTACTGGTGGAACTGGTCCAGTAGGTGGTACTGGAGGTACAGGGCCCACGGGTCCAACAGGAGCAGCAGGTATTGGTGGTACAGGCGGTACTGGTTTAGTAGGTCCGGCTGGCGGGACCGGAGGCACTGGTGGAACAGGACCCACCGGTCCTACAGGGGCTGCGGGAGCCGCAGGATCAGCTGGTGGAACTGGAGGAACAGGTGGTACGGGAGGTACCGGTTTAGCCGCAGTTAATAACTTTGCTATGTTCTTTGCCCTTATGCCTCCCGATAATGCCGCTACTGTAGCACCGTCAACGGCTGTAGATTTTCCACAAGACGGTCCAACTAGCGCTACAACTATTACACGTACTGGAGTCGATACATTTAACTTGGCAGTACCGGGAACTTATGAAGTAACTTGGCAAGTGAGTGTAACTGAAGCAGGACAATTAGATGTATGGTTGGACGCTACTGAATTGCTATACACTGTAGCGGGACGTGCGACTGGTACCAGTCAGATTGTTGGTAGTGTATTAGTTGAAACTACAACAATCAACAATGTACTTACTATTCGTAATGCATCTGGTAACCCAACAGCCCTAACCATTACCCCATTGGCCGGTGGTGTTAATCCAGTATCGGCTACTTTGGTTATTAAGCAACTGGTATAAACTTATACATTGAGATAACGTTTTAAAAAAGTTAGCATATTACATTAGTCTACCCTCTAGCCTGAGCACGATTGAGTTCTCGTAACAACGCGTTAATATCCGGATTACCGGAGGTCTTGCTGCCGCATCCACTACTCTCGTCATCATCCTGGCAGCCATTTGTAGATTGATCACGTAGAATCTTAAGTCCCTCAACTACATGGTGAACAGATAGTACCATGTCTTCGGGTGGTTTACCTCTATATAACGATCCTCGACTCATACACATTAAATCTTCTTCTCCGTGTGCATCTATAGCATATTGTACTAACCGTTCTGTATCTCCTCCGTAGAATGGAAAGTCATCTGCGTTATCCTCTATTATCTTGCATATTGCTTCTACATCATCTAGTCGCCACCCCTCCTTCTTGATTTGTATCAGGAAGATTTCTGCTAACTCCTGACCATCATAACCGTCAAACTCGAACTTCCATAGACAACGGCGTTCTAATCCAGGTTGTATGCGAAATGGTCCCTCGCGCATCTGTTTCTTGTATCCGCAGAAGATAGCACCACTTTCACCCTTATGTTCGGTAAGATATCTGTTAATAACTCCTAATACAATCTCCCCAAAACTATCGTTTTCTCCTGCAATCATGTTGTAGAACTCATCGAAGAAGATCATCTTACCGCGATTCTTATTCATAAACTCTAATGCTTTGTCCTCGCTCCATCCACTATACTTACCAGTGAGATCTGCACGCTGTACATCTTCCACAAAGATGTCATTGATGTCGAACTCTTCTTCCTCTTCCTCATCCTCCTCTCCATATAGATTGTCCAAGAAGTCATCATCGTCATCAACATCTTGCTTCCTACGACGACCGCGGACTCGTTTGTAATCGTCGTCCCCGCCAATGACACCTTGATCGTTATTACCCTTGCTGCCTTTGTTGTTCTTTGGATTGTACTTGTTGTTATTACCATTGTTATTACCACTATTAGCCCCGAACACAGTAGTATAGTAGTAATAAACTGCCAGTAGAATGAGTCCAATTGATAACAGAATCAAAATACCCAGGACCATGTTCATAGCACCGGCCTTATTGTAAACCCACACTATGATCGGAGTTAGAATACTGTAACCGATGATTACCACAGTGAATAAGATAGATAAATTCTGTTCATTACTCATCCATGATTCTGAAGGGAGTACGCTGGCTATACCAGTCTTAGGAGCCTCCTTCTTCTCAATGATTCCTAGCGCGTGACACACTTTAGCGATGATCTTACCTATATGAGTTTTACCTGCACCGGGAGGACCATAAATAACTACACTACACATACAATCTCGTTTCTTTCCGCGTTTCCGCATCTTGATGTCTGCATAAATATGTGATGCAATTTGATCTTTCAGCTTCTTATGTCCGGTAATAGAATTGAGTTCATCTAAAGTTGATATCAGAAGTTTTGGGCGTTTGACTCCACGCCGATCCTGTCTAATATAGGCTATAAGCCGCTCCAACAACTGTGAACCATTTCCTCTTCGTTCTCTCATAGTATTGACTTTGCTGGAAGTTATAATTTATATGATGGCATCAACTTTATCAATAGTACCTGGCCTACCTAATGTTGGAAATTGGTTACAAATCCCCGAAGAAAAACACTGGATAAGTGACCCAAAAGAAGATGCTAAGGCTCTATGTCCAAAATACGAGCTTATGTTTTGGGAGAATGGTAGTCTTTTTATTCCATTGCCTAACAATCTGAAATTTGATGAGACTGGTAATGTGAGACGCTTCGATAATATACCACACCCAGGAGAAGAGGAGGGTGCAAGTGCGGAGGCTTTAGCTGCGTTAACCATAATTAAACAATTGGATGTTGAGCGTGCAATGTCGCTAGCTGCAGCAGATGTATATTATACTCTGGTTGTTCATCGTTACACAGAGCGCGACGATGGATTCTTAGATCGACATTATGGTAAATGTGAGAGGCTGCCCATTATGAAACGAGTTAGAGGTACTATCAAATTACTGGTCATGCGGATGAAATGGAAGAATACGTGGGATACTGATGCGCGTTGGAGTGCTAAGGATCTGAAGAGTCAACGCGAACAGTTGATAGCCATATTCAAGTGGCTAGTCCCATTCTGCCGAACATTGTTTGAAGTAGAGGTAAAAGTAGGAATCAATGTGGGTGCTGGTGCATTGACTCAGATGATTAATCATGTGTTAGCATGGTGGTCTGGAACCAAAGTGGGTAGAGATGAGGAGACTGGTAAGTATAGATTAATAGATGATACTCTAGTGAAGTCTATGTAATAGTTTTTAAAAAGTTATACACTAATGGTATTCAATGGTACATTAGTATGTACATTTAAGATCGGGGAAGTGCCTCAGGAATGATCTCATCTAGATTCTTGATGACAATCTCTCTACCTTCTCCACTGCGTACTACTTCGTTGGCTTTCTCTGCGGTCAAACAAACGCTAACGATACCCCGTTCCATCTTAGGTTTGTCAAACTCAAATTCGTATCTGCGATCCCCTTGGGATTTGTCGTATATGCATTGGCAACCCTGAGATTCCAGCCGTGCCCTAACGGCATCAACCTCAGGTTTACTGTAGCACCACTCAGTGTGTTTCTCTCTGGTGTAATGTTTAACGTTACCAATCACACAATAGACAATCATTCTTGTACTATAGTATTGTAGAAATTCGGTGGTAGGTCACTATGCGGTTACTTTGACATAGAATGAGTTGTGTTTATGTGATAAATCTACGCTGCAATGTCACTCTGATTTTACTAATTTAGAATCCCCAGGGTTAAGGCAGATGCTACACAATAACGTTTTAAAAATATTAGTAGGTTACCGACATAGATCATGCAATTTATCTACTATCTGATTAGTAACTTTATCTACCATCTTCAACTCCTGCATAGTAGACATACCATCGTCCTTATGTAAGTAGTATGCAGCATCACCGGTTACAAGCTCAAATGCGTTGAATTTCCAGTTCTGCTGTTTCCACTCTTCCGTCCAGTAATCGATGACATGCTGTTTCGATTTGTAGATACCTAGGACGTCAACGTAATACACCTTTTCATCAGGATCATCAATGGAATACTCTGGTATACTATCCATGAGTCCTAACAGCGGTATATTATCTTTGAAATTGAGTTGCATCTGACATAGAGCGTGAATGTTTACTGGTCCTCTAACACCCTTCCCAGCAGTGTCTCTTAATATAGCCAAGCGACATCCTGTGTGCATCTTCAACCATTTGGTTAGTAAATAACAATTGGAGTTGGTAAATGCTTCCAATATATCATCCGGAAATAGGAACTTAACGATGAAGTGATTATCGGAGTGGTAACTGTTACTGCTGTCTTCACGGTTACCGTTACTATCGTCGTTACTGGTATTCATAATGTGCGCTTTTAGCTTCACGGATATAAGTCTTTATAACAATAGCAACGCTATCATATCACCATGTTTTTAAAAAGTACCGCCATTAGACATGTACTTCTCAAAATCGTCATACGAGCCCATACCCTCTAGCAACTTTGTGATAGCGGGGTCAATGGGCTCGCACTCAAATGGATCATCAGGCAGTTCATACCTATCCATCTGACTTACAGGTAGCAAGGCAACTCGTTCCTTCCTGAGTTCCTTGGTGTCAACGGAAAATGTGTAAATTGTAGACTCGTTCTTGTTGGTTTCCATGTACAAGCGATAAGTTGTTGGATCATGGTCATTATGATAACCAGAGTGTTGTCTGAAGTTCTCATGCTCTTCAGTAATCAACTTCTGCCCTTCCTCATCCAGAGCATAGATACCAAATTTCCTTTTACGGGTGGGTTCAATCTCGCTATCTTCCAACTCGAACCAACACAATTGACCTTTGTAGTTACAAGTTCCACTCAAGGCTCCTTCCCTATAAACAGTCGACCAAATAACGGTGGCTCTATCGCTTGACATTTTATTTTCAATCAGTGTGGTGATGTCTGGGACTTCGTATATCAAATGTCGGGTTTAAATAAAGGTTATTATCCTTAAAACCATCATAACAACGAACGTCACAATTGCCTCAACATCTAACTGTAGTCAACATGGGTCAGGAACAGAGCAATTTCGTTAGTATGTACTTACCGCCCGTCAAGGCTGACTCACAACAACCAGCTGCGAATGGGACTCCGATCTCGGATGAGGCCCCAGCCGTTCGGAACGAAGTTCCAAGCGAAATTCCCGATGGTGTTACTAGACGGCAATTAGTTAGCAATATTATGGCTCCTGTCGTCGAGTCTGCCGATGGCCATCTCACCATATTATCTCCGGGTCCGTATCTACATTTGATCCAGAATTTGTGTAAGTTAGCCGTAGAAATTCCGGGTCTTTCTCATTCTCAGATTGTTGGAGCAGTTCGTCGAGGGTTGTCCAACGCCGATACTAGTATCCATCTGGATTATGGTTATGATTTGGTAGAACCCATACACGGCGACTTTTGCGACATCTATACTAGTATGGAGATTCTAGCGCACGGCATCAATCGTTGCAAGAGTAAATTGGGGAAAGAGATTGAGGATAGACGCAGAGCAGCTAGGAGAACGGTTGCTCTCGGAGAAACAGTGGAAATGGCGGCTACTGACAGTGACTCTGATTCCGACGAGTCTCCCAGACGTAGACCTAGGTCGCGCGAACCGCGAGAGCCGCGTGAAGTTGACGACGAAGGTTCGTCATCTACCACACCGTCTACTACATCTGATGCATCAGCAACTTCTCAGGTTCCCACTTCCCCGACCTCTGTATCTCAAGTAAGTCAACGTGATCTTCTTACCATTATTGAGACTGTTACTCAGGATAGTAGGTTCCGTCAACAACATCCTCTGATTTGTCAGATAACGGATAGCTTTTGTTCAGCCAGGAAAGCTAGGGAAACCGAAGAGGTCGGGAAGGCCACTGCTACCACCGCTACTACCGTTGACCCTGCGCCTTCAGCATCTACTCCTCAAGGAAGCGAGTTTGATGTTGGAAATTTCGTTCAGACGACTTTAGTTACTAAGGAGGTACTTGATGGTAATCCTATCTTATGTGATTTTCTTAAGAAATTAGGATTAGTCGGGAAGGCGGAAGAAACTTCTACTACCCCTTCAGCAGCTGCTACAGTTACACCTGTAGCTACTCCATCCACCCATGCGGTTCATGGAGGTAAGACCAAACTTATTGACCACCCTAACCTCTATTTGACCATCGACAATGATAGGTTCCGTCAGGATTGTCCTTTGGGTTATCAGTGGTTGGATAGATTAGGACTAATCACGAAACCTCAACCCGGACCTGTGTCTACTCCCGCGCCTACTACTCCTGCCTCTACCTCAACATCAGCTACTACTGCCGCGTCGACCACAGCAACAGCATCTAAGTGTCCATTCGCGTCACTATCCCCGCTGATCCCTCTATTTACCTCATCTACTGGGCCCGCTACTACAGAAAGCAAGTGCCCTCTTTCCGGATGCCCTATAATGGCTTTGTTTACCACTGGTAGTAAGAAAGAAGCGTCGACACCCGCACGTTCAAGATGCCCTATTTTGGCCATGTTGACGCCTGCACCTACTGTAAACTCCGATGAGGCTACAACGTCACCTGCAAGTAGATGTCCCATTCTGAATATGTTTACATCTAGCAGTAAGAGTAAGATTGAAAGCAAGAAGACTGCTCAATCGATGGCGCCATCTGTCGGTACTACTACAGCCACTGTCAATAGTACTGTTACTATCAAGCCAGATGGTACTTGGGAATGGACAGGTCAACCCGAGGTTAGAACGTCGCAAGTTACACAGTCGAAGGTTAAGGTACAATCTAGACCTACAGTTGTATCTACAGCCGGTGCGAGTGGAACTACTTCCGATCCCTTGAGTAGCTTTGTTGAACTTTGTACCAACACAGATGCAAATAGCTTCACTCTCGATAACTGTCTCAAGGCATTCAATCTCGGTGGGGAAATTGCTACAAAGTACGACAAACCCGTTGACGCGTTCTTGACTCGTTTGTTCTCATCTAGTGGTAAGAGTAAACAAGACGTTCAAAGTGAACAGCCAAAGGTGGACATCAAGGGGAAACAACCTGCTGAATCCTCTGGATCTTCCAGCGAATCTTCCAGCGAACATACCGGAGGATCTTCCAGTGAATCTTCCAGTGAACCGACCACGGAATCAACTACAAAGTTAGCTGATCGTGTGATTAACGTATGTACCGAAATAGGGGAAAAATACAAGAAACCAGCTGGAAATTTAACCAGTCAAGTGATACACATCTGTAAACAACTGATTAAGGACCCCAATCAAAGTCTTACCACCCAGTTACAAGAAGAGCCTCAACTCGCCAGCGAAATCGCATCAACATTTACCAACGCGGTCAGTTTAGGCGGTGTCATTGGAACTGAGCTCAGTGCTAGATTCGGATCAAAGAAGGCTAGTAAATCTTCCGACATCCCTCCAAATGAATCTTCCAATGAATCCTCTGGTGAACCTACTGGCGAATCTTCCAGTCAACCATCCGGTCAGTCATCCAGTCAATCCAACATTAACGAGTTTAGGGAGGAGGGTTTGAAGTTCATTGGTAGCGTCGTCAATGGTGGGGGTGTAGCTACAGACGCCATTGAGAAAATCAAAACGGAGCTCAACAATGGTAAATATGATGAAGAAATTGCCGCGATTCAACAATCAACCGGTCTGGGACGTGACAAGATAATTGAAATGTGTAATAACGGCGGGAACATGGTTCAACAGTTAACTGACATGTATCAAAATATCGCAGTAGCCACTGATGGCATACGTCCCAAGTTCGACGCAGCTAAGACCTCGGAAGAGCGCCAACAGCTATGGAGTGAAGCTGTGACTAAATTAACGCCGGGGATAAAGTCATTTATGAGAAATGTGGTGGCCACTTCCGGGAACAATGTACCTGCGTCGAATGTTGTTCCTGTTGTACATGATGCGGATCATAAGGGAAAGGGACCTTCGGATGCCCCAAATGTCGATCAGGTAGAAGTACAGGGAGAACAGGGAGGAGAACAGAAGGATAAAGCGGAAAAAGACAAGGTGGACCCCAATGCAGATATTGGAGCTGCGCTAGGCTCAATTGCTCAGGATATTTTTAACGGGATTTCCGCCAAAGTTCAGTCCGACCCAAACTCTCTCGGTTTGACATCTCCGCGTTTAGATGGAATATCTGAGATCATGCAAGGTATGGGATCTGTAGTGAATGATCTTTTCAGTGGTAAACTCAACACCCAAGTTGGTGTTGATGACGTTACCGGTAAAATGCTTGATATCGCCGCTAATGCCGGTGGTAAGCTCTTCGCTGCTCGCGTACCTATTCCCGTATCTAATACCGTATCTAGTACCGTATCTAATACCGTCCCCGAAGTTCCTGAACAACTATCAGCCGAGCCTGAGACCAATGTCGAATCAGTGGACACTGGGGTCTATGATATGAGTGACGTACTTGCGCTGATGGAACATTCGTTATCCACTCCCGATACTCCATCTGAAGTGACAGAAGAACAACCAGAAGCTGTCGAACCACAGGTTGAAGACATTCCTGTAGAACCTGTGGACTAAGTGTTATTGTGTTGATTTTTAAAAGCTAAGTTGATGTAAAAGCGTTCCTTATCGCTTAGGGCTACCTGGGGTAAATGGAGGAAGATAAGAATAGGTATCTACCGACTAGTATATGTCATGTTACTCCTAATAAACGTTCACATAAGGAAGTAACGTTAGGAGTTGGAGCTATACCAGGACGTGTCAAAGAGAAAATCTACGACATCAATGGTAATGAACAACAGTATAATCGCATTAGTAATAGATTACTGACGAAACATATACAACAGATAAAGAGCCAAAAATGGTCATGTATAGTATGTTTGGTTCCACTATCTGAGTTGAAACAGATGCAGATGCCGGACTATGTAGAAAGAATGTCCAAGTATATACCTACCATCCATTTACCTATTAGAGATGGCCACGCTCCTAGTATTGCGGATGCAAATATTCTCATATCTCATATTACAACCATGCTATCTGAGGGTAAGAATGTGTTAATACATTGTCGTTGCGGATTAGGACGCGCAGGGACTTTAGCGGCAGCTACCATATTACACTACAGTTTGCCTTTGGAAAAGTCTATAGCGTTGGTCAGAGAGAAGAGACCCGGTGCCATCCAGACGTATGTCCAGGAGAAATTTCTAAAGTCTTACGCTAAGATGGCAGGTTTCCGTTAGACTAGGTTTATCCATGATCATATAAACCTGTTATTTAGCATTCTATTTAATATCATATTTAACGTAGTATTTAAGATAAACGAACCCAGTGTTTTACCGTTGTTAAAAAGTAACAATTGCAAACACATGATTAACTGTTCTGAAGATTGGACAGCTATATTTACAGAACGATGTCTCAACCATCGCGAAAACTACCACAAAACGGTAGAGCTTCAACTAGACAGAGACTACGTAAGCAGGTAGGCGATAAGATAGTTTCTAGTATTAAAGAAAATGTAACTCTTGATGATGTGCAACGTATAGCTAATTCATTGAATGACGAGTTAACTATCGTTGGTACTAAACCATGTAATGATACCACAAATCCATGGTTGTGGTTCGACGATATTAGGTGTATCAATTTAGAAGAGCGTACAGATAGACGTATATCTTCAACCGCAGTATTCAACAAGCTAGGTATTCCTGTTAACTACTTCACCGCTCAACGGAGTCCGAACGGTGGATTACAAGGATGTTTTGAATCGCACATAAATATCATCACTGAAGCACATCAGAAAGGACACGAGAATATTATGATCTTCGAAGATGATATATTACCCACGTCAGCCTATACCCCGGAAAAGATACGTGATATCATTAGTTTCTTGAAGACTAATCAGGAATGGGATCTATTCTTCTTTGGCGCGCTACCAGATATTATGCGTACAACTACAGACTTCGCTGGTAAATTTGGTAGTGCTAATATCTTCAAGGGTAGGTACCTACTAGCTCATGCGTATGCAGTATCTAAACGTTATATGAAGAAGGTCAATGATATGAAATTTGCTCATGTACCTATCGATGTGGTTTATTCTTACAGTCCAAACGGATATGCCATATTACCAAGTGTTTTCGACCAAGATGGATCTCCTTCAGGTATTGAAGGTCATAATAACTCATCTACCCGCAACTATCGGGATGAGCTTGCTAATGTATGCGCTAGGGCATTTGGTGTTCCATTGGAACCCGCTTGTATTGTA
>Ga0075158_10002409_pt1 | contig 13607 bp, 16 predicted proteins | sample JI91814BDNA_FD_70968 | JGI IMG/M metagenome (GOLD analysis project Ga0075158, IMG submission 70968) | Wastewater effluent complex algal communities from Wisconsin, to seasonally profile nutrient transformation and Carbon sequestration -... | ecosystem: Engineered > WWTP > Effluent > Algae... | reverse complement strand
GCCGACATGGTCACGCTGTCGCGCGGCGAAAGGACGATGACGTTCCAGCGCGTGCGTCCTGCCGAAGACATCGCCATCCCGGCGGGCTTCGAGGCGCTTGCCCTGCGCCTCCAGCAGACCTCCGACGCGCCGCCGCGCTTTGTCGCGCTGGTTGAACCCGGCGAGGACAAGGACATCGCCTGCGCCGACGACACGCGCCAGACTGTCGAGTTCGATCTTCTGTCGCCCTTCGCTCATACGGTCTTCGTCAAGAAGGACATCGACCTTGCCGGCTATGGCATCTCGGACCTTGAGATCGACATGGACGGCGGCGTCGCCCGGATGACCGTCCGCGCCATGCAGGCCGGCGCCGACCCGGCAGAAACCTGGTCCGTGGCCGGCATCGACGGCACCGGCCCCATCACCATCTCGCCGCTCAACATCACCTTTGCCGACTGCACCGGAGGTCTGAAATGAAAACGCTCACTGCCGCGCTCGCCGCGATCGTATGTGCCGCACCTGCCTCAGCGTTCGAACTCTCGCCGCTCTTCAATGTCGAGGTCACGCTGTCGCCGGCTGCGGCGGCAAAGCTCGCCGAAAGCGGCGAGGCGATCACGATCTCGACGGCCTATTACGGCGAGGCCAAAGCCGGCGCCGATAGCGAAAAGGGCCAGATCGATCTCGGCTCGGAAGAGGCGACGCTCGATGCCGCCGGCTCCGTCGCCATGGGCGGCGTGGAATTGAACGAGGACGGCCTCGGCAACATCGCCGGCGCGCCGTCCATGAACCTCAACGTCTACTCCGCCCGCAAGGTGTTCCAGGACAACCTGCTGTCCTGCGGCATGTGGGATCAGCCGGTCGCCGACATTCCGGCGACCATCACGATCTCCTGCGCCCTGATCGAGGAATGAGCGAGGGGCCTTATGGCCCCTCCACCTCGATGCCCTCATCGCGCAGCATCGCGATGACGCTGTCATCGCCCGCCAGGTGTCCTGCGCCCACGACGATCAGGTACGAGTTGTTATCCTTCAGGAAGAACTCGCGGATCACCTTCACCCAGCGTGCGTTGCGGTCTTCCAGCAACGCTTTCTGGACGAGCGGCGTGCCCTCAAGGCCGCGGTTCATCAGCGCGTCGATCTCCGCAACATCGCCCTTGGCCCAGGCGGCGATCAGGTCTTTCAGCTCGTCCGGGCGCTCCAGAACTTCGGTCGCGCCGAACACCAGAAACGCAATCTGTTCCTCCATCGGCAGATCGATGAAGAGATCCAGCTGCTCGCGCGTTTTCTCGAAATAGGCGATGGCCTTTCCGTCGGTGCGTCCCTCGTTCTCAAGCGCCTTGTCGACGCCCTGGTCAGCGCTGAACCCCTTGGCCGCGGCGTTCGAGACCGAAAGCTGCAACGCCGCGAACCACGGCTTGTAGGGCTCCATCGCCGCAAAGCTGATGCCGGCGGCATCGGCGGCCTTGGTCACGGTCACCGTCTGCTCGGGGCCCAGCAATTCACTCAAGGTCGTGCCGGCCTCGTTCATCGACGCCCTGGCGATGTAGGACTGCATCTCGCTCGTCCCCATCACCGACACATCGGTCTCCAGCACGATCACGTCGGCGGCCTTGTAGGCGGCCTCCAGCGCGCTGGTGCGCCATGTGTCGTTTTCGCCGAGGATATGGATGCTGCCGAACAGCGTGATGGTGGTGCCGTTGTCCTTCTGGATCGTCCAGATCGCCGGTTCGCTCTTTTTTGGCGCGGGCGTCGGCGCGGCGTGGCTCGCCAGCGTCAGCGCGGCGGCAAAGGCTGCGGCGCGGGCGAAAAGCCTCATCGTCAATCCCATTTCAGGTGACGCACCGAGCGGCCATCGTCACGGATTTCCTTCAAGGCCTCGATGCCGATGCGGATATGCGGTTCGACATACTGGCCCGAAACGCGCTTGTCGCTCTCGGTCGTCTTCACGCCCTGCGGCACCATCGGCTGGTCGCTGACCAGCAGCAGCGCGCCGGTCGGGATGCGGTTGGCGAAGCCGACGCTGAACAGCGTCGCCGTCTCCATGTCGATCGCCATGGCACGGATCTTCCGCAGGTATTCCTTGAAGGGCAGGTCATGCTCCCACACCCGGCGATTGGTCGTGTAGCAGGTGCCGGTCCAGTAATCGTGACCGAGATCGCGGATGGTGGATGATACCGCGCGCTGCAGGGTGAAGGCCGGCAGGGCCGGCACTTCGGGCGGAAAATAGTCGTTCGACGTACCCTCGCCGCGGATCGCCGCGATCGGCAGAACGAAGTCGCCCAGCTTGTTCTTCTTCTTCAGGCCGCCGCACTTGCCCAGGAACAGCACAGCTTTCGGCATGATCGCCGTCAGCAGGTCCATGATGGTCGCCGCCATCGGGCTGCCCATCGAGAAATTGATCATGGTGATGCCGTCGGCCGTCGCCGAGTGCATGGCGCGGTCGAGACCTTTCACCTCCACGCCATGCCATTCGGCGAAGCGCTGGACGTAATTGTCGAAATTGGTGAGCAGGATGTACTGGCCGAACTCTTCCAGTTCGAGGCCCGTGTAGCGCGGAAGCCAGTTCCGCACGATGTCGTCTTTGTTCTCCATGGTGGCGGATAATCTAGGGCGCTCGCGGGCGCAAGTCAGCCCTCGGGCTGGACACGCACGTATCCCATCCGCTCAAGCCCCTTCAGCAGTCCGTCGGCCCCGCCCAGATGCGCCATGCCGACCGCGACAAAGCAGTTCACGCGTCCCGCATCGCAGGTTTCCGCAATCCGCGGCAGCCAGGCCGCCTCACGGGCCTGCAGGAAAAGCCGGCTCCAGCCCGGACTCAGCGCTGTCTGGTCGCGCTCGATCATCCCACGCGCCGTCTCGATATCCCCGCTCAGCCACAAATCCAGCAGCATGCCATAGAGCTTGGCGACCGACGGCTTCGGCTCGCCGTCCGCCTTCGTCCTGGCGAGCGTGGCGGCAGCGCAGTCGAACGCCGCGGCATCGTCCAGACGGCTGAAATTCAGTGCCCGGTCGTACTCGCTTTCAAGAAACATCGTCTGGATGCCGTTGCTCTCGCCGTAGAGCTCGATCTTCATGTCCGGCGGCGCCAGATCGGGCGGCCCGAAGGTCGCGCCCAGTTCCTCGATCATCGCACGGTCCTCGTCGGTCAGCGTCGTACGCAGCTTGGGCGGGATCTGCAGGTCGCGGCACAGCAGCCAGGGGCGCAGCCGGTCATAGCGCGCCGGGTCCAGCTCGTTGGCCGTCAGCAGCGCCTGCAGCGCCAGCGCCCGCTCGGGGCCCAGCCGCGCCGCCGCTGCGGCCCACAACGATGCGCCTTCCGGCTGGCGCGCCCGCCGCTTCAGATCCTCCGCCTCACGCGCAGAGACCTCCACGTCCGCACGGCGAAACATGCTGGTCTCGGTCAGGATGACGTCGGCACGCGCCAGCGCCGCCGCCGTCGCGGGCGACACCCACTGCAAACGCTCCGGCACGAGATGAGTTGTCCCAAAGACGGCGATGGTGGACTCGCCCTTGCGCATCACGAAGACATGCGGCGCGGGCATACCCGGCCGGGCGAATTCCTCGCTGAGATCGTAGGCAGCGCCGCCCTCCAGCGCGACGCCCTGCGTCCCGGCGCAGGCCGCCAGCGTCAGCGCCAGCAAGGCGGCTGCGACGACCCGCATCAACTCGTCCCCCGCACAAGGCGATAGCCCATCCGCTCAAGCCCTTTCAGCAGCCCGTCCTCGCCGCCCAGATGCGCAAAGCCGACGGCGATGGCGCAGTCAATTGCCGCAGCATCGCAGCGTTCGGCGATCAGCGACAGCCATTGCGCCTCACGTCCCTGAAACAGCCGTGCGGCGAACCCGCGCGAAATCTTTTCAGCTTCCGCGATTTCCATGCGCCTTGCCGCCTCCGCGTCGCCACGCGTCCAGTTATCGTAGGCCGCATTGAAGCGCTGGGTGAACCGTGCCCAGTCCTCGCCGCGCGCAATGGCGCGGGCGCGATGGCGGATGCAGGTCAGCGCCTCGTCTTCCGGCATCGCGGCATAGGCCCGGGCTCGCGTGGCGAAGGTTTCAAGCTGGCGATGCGCCAGCCCCTGACTGACGCGGAACCGCTCGATGCGTGCGTCCGGTGACGTGGGTCCGCTGTCGATCGGTCCGACAGCTCTCACGGCCGCAAGGCGCTTTTCCAGCGCCTCCGGCGTCATGCGGATGATCGACTCCCGGGATTCGCCCTGCTGCAGATCGACGCACAGCGCCCAGGCCTGCAGTGAACCCATACTGGCAGAGCGCAGGCCCACCAGCTCGATGGCAGCATCCAGTTCGGCCCGTTCGGGCGTCCCCGGCGCCGCGGCGAGATCGCGGCTGTCGAGGCCATCGGTGCGGACCAGAATGCCGGCGAGCCCTTCCAGGTCGCCCATGCGCGGATTGTATTGCGCAGCGTCGATGGTGCCGACTTCGGTCAGTACCAGATCGGCCTCGGTGAAGGCGCGCTTTGCCGCCGGGCTCAGCCAGCGTGATCCGGCGGGAACGCCATGCATCGTACCGAACAGCGCGATGGTGTGGCCGTTCTTCTCGAACAGCCAGATCTGCGGCACGCCTTCGCCGCTCGCCGCGCTGACGTCGCTCAGATCATAGAATTCAGGCCGCTGAGAAATTTCGGGCGCATCGTCGGCAATGATGCCGCGCGGCGGGGATTGCGGAACGCTCGAACACGCTGCCGCCGACGCCGCCAGCATCAGCGCGGCGGCGAGGCGCGCCCTCATTCCTCGTCGAACTTGGCGCAGATCATCGCGTTGATGGCTTCCAGCGCCTCGCGCGCATCCGCCCCGTCGGCTTCCACCAGGATCGTCGATCCGGGCGCCGCGCCGAGCGTCAGAAGGCTCATGATCGAGGTGCCGTGCACCGTGTCGTCGCCGCGCGTCACCTTGATGACGCTTTGGAATGTCGAGGCGAGCTTCACGAACTTCGCGGACGCTCGTGCATGCAGGCCGCGCTGATTGACGATCAGCATCTCCTGCGCGAGCTTCGGCATACGCTCAGACGCTGCCTGCGAGCTCTTGGCTCGCGACGATGATGTATTTGCGGCCGGCGTCCTGCGCCTTCATCACGGCGTCGGCCATTTTCTGCGACACGCGGCACGAGGCCAGCTTGATCAGCATCGGCAGGTTCACGCCGGCGATCACCTCGCCCTTCACCTTGTCCATCACAGAGATGGCGAGGTTGGAGGGCGTGCCGCCGAACATGTCGGTCAGCAGGATGACGCCGTCGCCCAGATTCACCGACTTTGCGGCGTCGAGGATTTCCTTGCGCCGGCTGTCCATGTCGTCATCGGGGCCGATGCAGATGGATTTCACATGGGTCTGCGGACCCACGACATGCTCCATCGCCGAAACGAGCTCCAGGGCAAGCTTTCCGTGGGTAACCAGAACAAGGCCGATCATCGATACTCTACGCGGCGGCGAGCCCGAAGGCCCTGACAAGGGTGGGGGTTCTAGCAGGAACCATGCGCCACCCCAAGACCCCGCTCACACCATGGTCAACCGGGGCCTGCCGTTCACCCTGTCCCGAGCGCCTTCCAGGCCACATAGGCGGCAACCGCCAGCACCATGACGGCGAAGATCCGGCGGGCCATTGGGGCGTGGTTCGCCATCACCCGGCTCGCCGGCGCACCGGCCGCCATGCCGATCACGCCGCCCGCCACCAGCGCGCCGAACAGCGCCCAGTTCACATAGCCGGAAGCGGCATAGGAGACGCTGGTCGCCGCACCGAACAGCGTGACGGAGACCAGCGACGACGCCGCGGCATTGGCGAGCGTCATGCCGGTGGCCGCCATCAGTCCCGGCGCGATCAGAAAGCCGCCGCCGATCCCGAAAAACCCGGCTGCCAGCCCTGTCGCCGCCCCTACCGGGGCGAGCTTCATCGTCATGGCGCGGGTCAGGTGCACATCCGGGTTCCCGGCGTCGCGCTTGGGCAGCAGCATCGAGATCGCGATCGCCGCCATCGCGACGGCGAACCAGAGCAGCAGCACGCTGCCGTCCACCCGCTTGGCGATTTCCGCACCGGCCAGCGCGCCTGCCAGGCCAGCGCCGCCGAAGACCAGCGCACAGGGCCACTTCACCCGTCCTGCACGGGCCTGCACCAACAGGCTGCCGGCCGCGTTCACGGCCACCGCCGCCGCCGAGGTACCGATCGCCACATGCGGATCGACGACGCCCGCCACCGCCATCAGCAATGGCGTCGCCAGCACCGATCCGCCACCGCCGAAAACGGTCAGCAGGAATGCGACAAGGGCGCCGGACGCCGCCGCGCCGGCCAGCTGCCAGAGTTCGGCCATGGCATTACGCCGCCGCGCGGCGGTTCCAGGGCATCAGGGCCAGCACGCGCGCCATCCCGCAGAAGCCCGTCGCACCGGCAAAGGTCAGGCCCGCGCCGACAAAGGCGGCCAGGCCGAACCAGCCCGGATGCACGGCAAAGCCGAGCGCCACGCCGATGAGAACCAGCAATCCGGCGCCGATCTGCACCTGACGCATCATCTCAAGCGGGGCCTTGGCATCGGTGACGACCGGCAGGCCGGCTTTCGCCCAGTTGTCCAGGCCGCCCTCCAGCACATAGGCATCGCCAGAGATGCGGGCCGAGAGGCGGGCGCAGTTGGCGCCGGTCCGCATCCCCGACCGGCAGGTGAAAACCACGTCCTTGCCGGCAACCATCTTCAGGTTGGCCTGCTCGTAGGACGAGAGGGGACGCGACAGCGCGCCGGCCACGTGGCTGCGCGCGAATTCGTCGGCTTCGCGGATATCGACCAGCACGGCGCGACCGGTCTTCAGGCGTTCGGCGACATCGGCGGGTTTCAGGGCGGTCAGGGTGCTCATGTGGGCTTCCTCATGTCAGGGGGACAGAAGATCTCCGCGAGCGTCGCTATCACCCGGACGGCGGCTTCATTGGCGATCCGGTACCGGATGGACTGGCCGTCGCGGCTGGTCGCCACGATGCCCTCGCTGCGCAGCACCGCGAGGTGCTGCGACAGCGCCGACTGCGACAGACCGGAGCCGGGCAGAAGCTCGCCCACGGTCATGTCGCCGTCCGCCAACTGGCACAGGATCATCAGCCGCCGCTCGTTGCCGAGTGCCTTCAGAAGCTTGGCGGCTTCTGCAGCACTGGCCTCGAACAGCGAGATGTCGAAGTTCGCGAGATCGAACATGAGGGCAATATATTAGATCTTGCTAAATTAGCAAGTGCTAATATATTGAGTGCCGGAGGTATCCACCATGAAACCCATCATCCGTTCCTTTTTCGACGCCGCCACCAACACGGTCAGCTATCTGGTATCCGATCCGGTGAGCCGCCAGGCCGCCATCATCGATCCGGTCCTCGATTTCGATCCCAAGTCCGCCCGCCTGTCCACGGCCTCCGCCGACGCCGTCCTGGCAGCGGCGCGTGAGGCAGATCTCCGCATCGTGTGGATTCTGGAAACCCACGCCCATGCCGATCACCTCTCGGCGGCAGATCATCTGCGGCACCTGACAGGCGCCGAGGTGGTGATTGGCCGCCACATCGAGGCGGTGCAGCAGACCTTTGGCGCGCTGTTTGAAACCGAGGCTCCGACACGGGTCTTCGACCGGCTGGTGGGCGAGGGCGACATCCTGAAGCTCGGCGATCTCGACATTCACGTCTTGCATACGCCCGGGCACACGCCGGCCTGCGTGACCTATCTCATCGCCGATGCAGCCTTTGTCGGCGATACGCTCTTCATGCCCGATTACGGCACCGCGCGGGCCGACTTCCCCGGCGGCGATGCGGCGACGCTCTATCGCTCGATCCGCAAGATTCTGGCGCTTCCTCCCGAAACCCGCATCTTCGTCTGCCACGACTATCTGCCGGCAGGGCGCAGCACCTATGCGTGGGAAACCACAGTTGCCGCCGAGCGCGCGCACAACATCCATGTCCATGACGGCGTTGGCGAAGCGGACTTCGTCGCGATGCGCGAGGCCCGCGATGCGACGCTCGCCGCCCCGGTGCTGATCCTCCCCTCGCTCCAGGTGAACATTCAGGCCGGCGCCTTGCCCGCGCCATCCGCGAAGGGCCGCGTGTTCCTGAAGCTGCCGGTGAACGCGATCTAGCCTTCCACCTTGCCCAGCAGGGCCAGCGTCACCTTGGCGTTGGCCGAGGCCTCGAAGGGGTTGAGAGCGTAAAGCGGGATGCGCAGCGCGCCGCCGCGCGCCCGGAAGGTCTGCGGCGGCTGGTACCAGCGCTTTTCGGGCGACCGCTCGATGGCCGTGCCGGGCGTCAGGTCGAAGACTGCGGCGATGCGCACGCCGGGCGAAAACGGCAGGCGGATGAGGCCGATGCCCCGCGCCTCGATCAGCCCTGCGATCTTCTCCGGCGCCGCGCCCCACAGGCCACCATGGGCAAAGCTGACATCGACCTGATCGTCGGCGACCAACAGCGCGCCGTCATGGATCAGCCGCAGCGCCAGATCGCTCTTGCCGCTGCCCGGCGGCCCCAGGAACAGCGCGCCATGCTCACTTCCATCGGCGCGGCCGATCGCCACCAGCGTGGCATGGACGCGAACGCTCGTCTCTCCGCTCAAGCGCCTCTCCCGTCTCACGGCAGTTTCAGGCGGATCGTGAACACCGCACCGGCCCGCTCGCCGGGCGTCGGACCCGGACGGTTGGCGGCGCGCAGCGTACCGTCATGAACATCGACGATCTGCTTGGAGATGGAAAGCCCGAGCCCCGAATTGCGCCCGAAATGCTCCTCGGGGCGCGAGGTGTAGAAGCGCTTGAAGACGTCCTCCAGATGCTCGGGCGGAATGCCCGGCCCGTCGTCTTCCACCTCGATCACCGCATGGCGCGGCTCGCGTTTCAGCTTCACCCGCACCGTGCCGCCGGGCGGCGAGAACGAGCAGGCATTGTCGATGAGGTTGCGCAGCACCTGGCCCAGCGGCCCGTCCAGCCCGGTGACGGTGAGGCCGCTGCGCTGGGTCGGCAGGTCCAGCTCGACCGTCACGTCGGGGCCGTCTTCCTTCCGGCAGATCGTCGCCACTTCCTTCGCCAGCGCCACCAGGTCCACCGGCGCCGCCTTCTCGCGCGCCAGTTCCGCATCAAGGCGCGAAGCGTCCGAGATGTCGCTGACAAGGCGGTTCATCCGCGTCACGTCGTCCTCGATCACTTCCAGCAGCCGCTTCTGCTGATCGGGATTGGCGCGCCGCATCGTCTCCACCGCGCTTTTCAGCGAGGTCAGCGGGTTCTTGATCTCGTGCGCCACATCGGCGGCGAACTGCTCGATCGCGTCGATCCGGTCATAGAGCGCATCGGTCATCGCGCTCAGCGAGCCCGACAGATCGCCGATCTCGTCGGCCCGCCCGCTGAAATCGGGAATGTCGGCACGGCCCTTCACGCGGGTGCGCGCCGTGTCGGCGGCATCGGCCAGCGCCCGGATCGGCCGCGCGATATTGCGCGCCATCAGGATCGAGGTGCCCACCATCACCGCGATGGCGATCAGTGACAGCTGCAGGATCGCGATCCGCTCCTCGCGCAGGATCAGGCCGATATCGCCGCCCTCATTGGTGAGGTGCAGAACGCCCAGCACCAGCTGGTATCGTTGCACCGGCACCGCGACCGACAGAATGAGATCGCCCGTCGAGTTCACGCGGATCGCGCTTGCGGGCTTGGCCTGCAGCGCTTCGGCGACCTCGCCATAGAACGTGCCGTCGAGCCCTGGCAGTTCCTGATAGGGCGGATAGTCCGCGCCCGGCGCCCAGCGCGCTAGCCATTGATAGATGCCGTCGAGGCTCTCCGACCAGAACCAGCTATCCGGTTCCGGCAGGCGCATCGCCACCACCTCGTTCGAGGGCACGATGATGCGGCTGTCGATCTGCAGCTGGCCCTTGCGGTCGAACAGGCGCACGCGCGCATTGGTCTGCGCGATCAGCCGCCGCATCAGCGGGATGGCCAGTTCGTCATCGACGCCCATCGCTTCCGGCCCGGTCGTCGCCGTCTCGGCCAGCGCTGCGGCGATGATCGCGCCTTGCGTCTTCAGCGACAGGATGCGTTCGTCGATCATGCCGACGCGCCGCATGTTCAGCCAGAACGAGCCGGCGATCAGCACCAGCAGCGCGATCAGGTTCAGCGCGATGATCAGCCGCGTCAGGCCGCGCCGCCGCCGCCGCTGGCCCGTGTCGGCGCTGCTGGACATCGGTCCCGTCAGGCTTCCTTGAAGCGATAGCCGACGCCGTAGAGCGTCTCGATCGAATCGAAATCGTCATCGACCGATTTGAACTTCTTGCGCAGGCGCTTGATGTGGCTGTCGATGGTGCGGTCGTCGACATAGACCTGGTCGTCATAGGCCGCATCCATCAGATGGTCGCGGCTCTTAACGAAACCGGGGCGCTGGGCCAGCGCCTGCAGGATCAGGAACTCGGTGACGGTCAGCGTCACGCTCTTGCCGCCCCACAGTGTCGCATGGCGCTGCGGGTCCATCATCAGCTTGCCGCGCGTGAAGGCGGCCTGGCTGGGATCGGCCGCCGCGCCGTCCTTGGCGATGCCGGCCCGCGCTTCCGCCCGGCGCAGCACCGCGCGCACGCGCTCCAGCAGCAGGCGCTGCGAGAAGGGCTTCTTGATATAGTCGTCGGCGCCGGCGTTCAGCGCCATCAGCTCGTCGATCTCCTCGTCCTTGGACGTGAGGAAGATCACCGGCATCTCGCTCTTCTGGCGCAGGCGCCGCAGCACCTCCATGCCGTCCATGCGCGGCATCTTGATGTCCAGCACCGCAAGGTCGGGCGGGGTGGAGGCAAAGGCCGCCAGTGCCGCCGCACCGTCCGTATAGGTGCGGACGTGATAGCCCTCCTGCTCCAGCGCGATGGAGACCGAGGTCAGGATGTTCTTGTCGTCGTCGACGAGGGCAATGGTCGGCATGGAACTTTCAGGAAATCTGTCCGTGTGCAGTGCTTAAAGTGCCTGTGGGCGGCGTCAACCGCAATGCGTCAGACGCGCACTGCCCCCCGCCGCGCGACCGTGCGGAACCGCCACAGCAACAGCGCGAGGCCGGTCAGGATGCCGGTCAGCAGGCCATAGATGAGGCCCGGCGCACCCAGATCCAGCCTGAAGGCGAAAACCCAGGCCATCGTCACCCCGATCAGGGCATAGCCCAGCGCATAGGCGAGGATCACGACCATCATGTCGCCCGCTCCGCGCAGCGCGCCCATGGAAACGGCCATCGAGCCGGAAAACACGATGAAGATGCCCGCCGCCGTCAGCGTCGCGGCCACGATATCCATCGACTCGTCCGATCCGTGCAGGAACAGATCGCCGATCTCGCGCGGAAAGATGAGGAACGCCAGCGAGGCGAGCGACATCAGCCCAGCGCCCAGAGCGATCCCCGTCCACCCCGACAGCGCCAATCCATGCCGGTCGCCGCGCCCGACGGCATTGCCGACCCGCACGCTGGTCGCCGCCGCCATGCCGTTCGCGCCCATATAGGCGAGGGTCAGCACATTGATCGTCACCTGGTGCGCCGCCAGTGCCGCCGCGCCGATCAGGCCCGCCATCTGCGCCAGGATGGCATAGGCGCCATTCTCGCAGGCGCCCGTCACGGCGACCGGCGCGCCGATCTTCCACAGGCGCCGCGCGACGGGAAAGAACGGCGTCCGCGCGCCCGTGACGCCATAGACCGCGCGGTCCTTCATCGTCAGCACGACGATCAGGATCGCGATGAAGATGCCCCAGCGCAGGGCGCTGGTCGTCATCACCGCGCCTTCCGCGCCCATCGGCTCCACAAGGCCCCACCAGCCGACCGCGAAGATGCCATCGGCAAAGACATTCAGCACATTGGCAACCAGCATGATGATCATGCCCGCGCGCGGCCGCCCGATCCCCTCCAGCAGATAGCCGGTGCAGACATACAGAAGGACACCCGGCATGCCCCACGCGAATTGCTGCGTCACGATGGCCGCGCCGCGGGCGAGTTCCGCGTCGTGGCCGACAGCGAGGAAGATGTCCTCTGCCGCGAGGCCAATCAGCGCGAAACACGATCCCAGCAGCACCGCGTGGATCAGCGCCACGCGCCACACCGCGCCGCACTGGGCATAGTCGCGCGCCCCGTTGGCCTGCGCGATCAGCACCATCGATCCCTGCAGCAGGCCGACGGTCGCCAGCATGAAGACCATCACGGGCGACAGGCCGAGCCCGAGTTCCGCGATCTCGCCGGCGCCGGCCATGCCGGTCATCAGCGTATCCACGGTCAGCATGACGACGAGACCGGCCCGCGCCACGATCACCGGACCGGCAAGGCGCAGCATCGCCCACGCCTCGGCGCGTGGGCTGGCGGCCGGCGCGACGCGCGGCACGGGTGCGGCCAGCGGCGGTTCCTGGATGTCAGTCATGAAGGGCAGGCGATGGGATCACATCGCCTGCCTAGCATTGCATCGCGCGTGACGCGACGCTGACCCTACGTCGCCTTGAACGCCGCCAGCAGGGGGGCGCGCGCGGCGCGCAGGGCCGGGAAGAACCCGCCGACAAAGCCGATGATGAGGGCCAGCACCACGCCCTGCGCCACAAGCTCCGGTGTCATCTTCAGCGCGAACACAACCTGCGTGAACCCGCCGCCCAGGGTGGAGGCCGACAGTCCGTCGAACAGGAGATACACGCCGACTGCGCCGATCAGCCCGCCGATCGCCGACAAGAGCAGCGCCTCAGCCATCGTGCCCACAAAGGCGGGGAAGCCGCCAAAGCCGATGGCGCGCAGCGTCGCCGTCTCGCGCAGCCGCGCATCGACGCTGGCGTACATCGTGTTGAGCGCGCCCGCGAGCGCGCCGAACGACATCGCTATGGCCAGCGGCCAGCCGAGATAGAGGACCAGCTGAGAGATGCCGCCGGCCTGCGCGGCGTAGAACGCCTTCTCCGATCGCACATCCAGCTTCAGGCGCGGGTCGCCGTCATTATAGGCCTTCAGCTCTTCGACCGCGGCAGGCGAGGTCAGCTTCACGCGCAGCGTCTGCACCGACGAGCCGCGGTTATAGACGTTCTGCAGCAGCGTGATGTCGGTCCACAATTCGCTCTCGAAGGCCGACCCGCCCGCATCGAACTTGCCGACGATGGTCCAGTCCTGGCTGTTGAGGCGCACGACCTGTCCGACTTCGAAGCCTTCGAACTGTGTCGACACGCCCTTGCCCACCACGATCTCGGCGACGCCCGGCGTGAACATGCGCCCTTCGACAATGCTCACCTTGTTGCGCACCGCGACGGCATTCGGCCCCACGCCGCGCAGCGGCAGATTGGCCTTGATGCCGGTCGATTTGCGGATGCCGTTGACGATCACATACAGCTCGCCGGACACCAGCGGCTGACCGTCGGCGCCCTTCGCGACGCCCGGTCCCTCGGCAATCAGCTGACCCTGCTCGCGGCTCAGCACCGACGACAGCTCGCCGCCGCCACCCTTGCGGATGACGATGGCGACATCGTCCGAGCCGGATCCGTCCAGCGTCGCGCGAAAACCGTTCGAGAGCGCGAGGAACCCGAGCAGCACGCCGGTCACCAGCGCAACCGCGATCACGGTCGCGAGCGATGGCCATATCCGCTGGCGGATCGAGGCGACGTTCATCTTCGTGACCGCCGCAATCTGGGAGAGGAGGGCCATGGGCTATTTCCTCGCG
>Ga0075158_10002407_pt1 | contig 13609 bp, 14 predicted proteins | sample JI91814BDNA_FD_70968 | JGI IMG/M metagenome (GOLD analysis project Ga0075158, IMG submission 70968) | Wastewater effluent complex algal communities from Wisconsin, to seasonally profile nutrient transformation and Carbon sequestration -... | ecosystem: Engineered > WWTP > Effluent > Algae... | reverse complement strand
TTGAAACAGGTGGTAACATGTGGCAGGATCGCGCAAATAACAGGGCGGCATATGAAGTTCCAAAACCGGCAGATGGCGAACAGGGTGTTTCATCACTCTTTGCGGGTGGTCTTTGGATGGGTGGTCGTTCTCTTGACCAAACTCTCAAACTTGCAGCAGTTACCTTTAGAGGTAGAGGAAATGACTATTGGCCTGGACCTTTGTCCAATGATGGAACAGCTGAAATTACGCCAGAAGTTTGTTTGGAATATGATGATTTTGCTGTAACTCAGCGTCAGGATACTCAAAAGCATAAGCAATACTTCGATATGCAACTTGACGGCTCTACTCCTGAAGAAATTGCAGATGCGTTTCCGGATGGTTACATCGTTCCAGGTTATTTCAGCACTTATCCAGCAATGGGAAATACTGCTGCGGGTCAGGACTTGTACCTCGCTCCATTCAAGGATTACAACAACAACGGAATTTATGATCCTGAAAATGGTGATTACCCATGGTATGATTTCGAGCGAGAAATCGACTGTGCGAAGCGTCAGAGTACAGACAAAATTCCATTGTTTGGTGACCAAACTTACTACTGGATTTTTAATGATAAAGGAAATATCCATACGGAATCTCAAGGTCAAGCCATCGGCATGGAAGTGCGCGCGCAGGCATTTGCATTCACTACAAATGATGAAGTAAATAACATGACCTTTTTGAATTATGTCCTCATCAATCAAGGTTCTCAAACATTGACTGAAACGTTTTTCGGATCATGGGTTGACCCCGATCTTGGTTTCTCACAGGATGACTACGTTGGTTGTGATGTGCAGCGAGGACTTGGATATTGCTATAATGGTGATGCCTTTGACGAACCAGCGTCAACATCGCTAGGCTATGGTCAGAATCCCCCTGCAGTGGGTATCGACTTTTTCGAAGGACCTTATCAGGACAATGATACTATGGCAAATCCGCTTACCAGCGATATCGCGGAAGCAATTGCTTTGAAAGGTATTCCATACAAAGGTCTCGGTATCGGGTATGGTGATACGATCGTTGACAATGAACGTTTTGGTATGCGTCGTTTTGTTTATTACAATGCAAATGACAACCCAACGAATGGTGAGCCTGCAACTCCTCAACATTATTACAACTACCTAAAAGGTATTTGGAAGGATGGATCAGATATGAGTTTTGGCGGTAATGGGGCCAATACCGGAACTGTTTCTGGTTTGGGCGCTCAGTACATGTTTCCAGGAGATTCGGATCCATTGAATTGGAGCACTGGCGGTGAGGTTCCTCCTCTTTCAGCCATGCCTTGGACAGAACAAACAGCTGGTAACTTGCCTTATGACCGCCGTTTCGTGCAGTCGGCAGGTCCGTTTACTCTTTTACCTGGTGATTATAACAATATTACACTAGGTGTAGTTTGGGCTAGAGCGATTGGCGGTGATCCTTATGAAAGTGTTGAATTATTGCGTCTTGCAGATGACAAGGCACAATCACTTTTCGACAATTGTTTCGAATTGGTGAATGGTCCGGATGCTCCAGACGTGACGGTTCAGGAATTGGACAAAGAGGTGATTTTGATGTTAACGAATGAAAATCCGTTGTCAAACAACTATCAGGAAAATTATCTTGAATTTGATCCTGCAATTCCAGATAGCATCAGTAATGGAACGAGCACCATTTTTCTTTCTGAAGAAGATAGAAGCTATCGTTTCGAGGGCTACCTTGTTTATCAATTGGCCAATAGCGAGGTTAGCAATGCTGATCTTTCTGATATCAACAAGGCAAGATTGATTGCTCAGTGTGATGTGCAAAATGAGGTAGTTGAAATTATCAATTACAATCGTGATCAGACTACTGGTTTGATTACACCGCAATTGATGGTGCAAGGTCTGAATGCAGGAGTTAGTCACTCTTTTAGAGTAGTTCAGGATGCATTTGCATTGGGCAATAATACACTCATCAACCATAAGACATATTACTTCATGGTTGTGGCATATGGTTATAACAACTATCAAGATTACGACGTTGCAACAAGCACAGGTCAAGATGATGTGTTCAAAGCTTCACGTAAGGCAGCAGTTGGAGAGGTTGTGCGCATTGCGGCTATTCCTCACAATGTCACTCCTGAGTCGGCTGGGACAATCTTGAATTCTGGTTATGGAGATGGTGTCATGCTCACACGAATTGAAGGAAAAGGCAATGGGAAAAATGACATGATTTTGTCAGCTAAAAGCGAAAGCGAAATTCTTGCTGCTCCATTTAGAACTTCTGCCTTGGAGTACATGCCAGGTGCTGGACCTGTGTCAATCAAAGTGGTGGATCCTTTGCGCGTGCCAGCGTCGGATTTTGAGCTGCGCATGAACGATTTCAATAGTTATAATGACCAAGATGTAGAAGCGGATTCGATTACTTGGACATTAAAAAATATAACAGACGGAGATGAGTACACATCCATTGAGGCATTCTCTACTTTGAATGAAGATTTGGTCTTGGATTATGGCATTAGCGTTACCTGGGGTCAATACACTTATCTGAATGAGGATGGTGATTTCATTGAACACTTCACAGACTTTATTGATGCCTCAATTGAGTTTGCGGATCCTTCCAAAGCATGGCTGGGCGGTGTGTTTGATGCGGATGGATTTTCAGAATCAAACTGGATTCGTTCAGGAACAGTAGAATCAACTGACAACACCCCTGATGAAGAAACGCCTTATGATGACTTTAAAGATGGAACTGACTCGGAACCATTTACTGATGGTGGCGAGGTCTACGAAAAGGTATTAAATGGAACTTGGTCTCCGTATTGTTTGGTTTCATATTCAACTCAAGTTGCCATCAATGGTGTTGATACTTGGTTTAACATCGCATCGCCTACTTCAAATGCTATGAAAGGTGACTTGTCGCCAATTGGTGGCGCAGAGGCGAAAAACTCTAATATTAAAGGACTGAACAATGTGGATGTGGTATTTACCTCCGATAAGAGCAAATGGACTCGTTGCCCAGTATTGGAGATGCAGTCTATTACCACAATTTCCGAAGATTTATTAACCACAACCGATTTCCCTGGAATGCCAGCTGCACCTGAAAAGATGCGCATGCGCCAACATTTATCGGTAGATAAAAATGGTCGCACAGCAAATGATCCAGGCTTTAATGAGCAGGAAGGAAACATGACTGGTGCATGGGGTCTTGGTTGGTTCCCAGGTTATGCAATCGATGTAGGTACCGGAGAACGCCTAAACATGGCATTTGGTGAGGATAGCTGGTTAGTAGGTGAAAACGGAAATGATATGATTTGGAATCCGACTGGTAATTACATCGGCGGAAATGGACAAGCCATTTTTGGTGGTCAACACTGGATTTACATTTTCAAAAATGGTCGAAACGAAACTCAGGATCTGGAAGAACTCGGTGATTTCGATGAAGATTATGTTGGACGTTATGATTCGGCTAGCTATATGTTCAACCGTTACAAAGCTTCCAATTATTCTGCGGGTGACTTGAAGAAATTGTTCCGTGCTTGCACTTGGGTGGGTTCATCAATCGCAGTGCAGCCGCTGTTAACACCGGAGCAAGGTCTAATTCCTACAGATGCACGCGTCAAACTACGTGTTGCTAAACCATACGCTCCTATGGCACCAGATGACAGTCCGGTGAACTTACTTCCGAATTCATCAAGTAACAATTGGAGAAATTTGTATACATTCTCAACACGCGGTCTCGCGCCTGTTTTAGCAGATGCAGCAACGTTAGAGAGCGCATTGGATATGATCAACATTGTTCCAAATCCATACTACGCGTTTAGTTCATATGAAAGTTCGAAGCTCGATAACCGTGTGAAGATTACCAATCTTCCATATGAATGTACTGTTTCGATTTATGACTTGAACGGCACACTGATCAGGCACTACAAGAAAAGTGATCCAACAACTTCACTCGACTGGGACTTAAAGAATGGCAAAAACATTCCAATAGCCAGCGGCACGTACATTGTTCACATCAACGTACCGGGAGCAGGCGAGAAGATTTTGAAATGGTTTGGTGTAATGCGCCCAATTGACCTTGATTCATTCTAGTATTTTATTAAAAAGATTATTTAAAGCTTATGAAAAAGCTCTCAATCATATTCTCACTTTTTACGGTTTCATTGACGATGTTTGCTGGAAACCCTGACCGCGCTGGTTCTGCAGGGGCAAGTCATCTACTTGTAAATCCATGGGCGAGAAATTCTGCACTTGCAAATTCAGGCATGGCTTCTGTCAATGGAGTTGAAGCTTGTTTTCTCAATGTGGCAGGTCTTGCGTTTACACGTAAAACTGATTTGGTATTTTCAAACAATCAATACTTGGTTGGAACAGGCATCAAAATCAATTCTCTTGGCTTTGGCCAAAAGTTAGGTGAAAGTGGCGCTCTTGGTGTAACCGTAACCAGCATGCGATTTGGAGATATTCCAATTACGGAAGTGGATATTCCGGAAGGTGGCATTGGAACATTTTCGCCGATCAATACCAATATTGGTGTTTCATATGCAAAAGGATTCTCCAACAGTATTTATGGTGGAATTACTGTTCGTCTTATTTCTGAAGCCATCTATAATGTGAAAGCGCAAGGCATGTCATTCGATGCAGGTATTCGATATGTTACTGGTGAAAAGGATAATGTTCGATTTGGAATTTCGCTTAGAAACGTAGGTCCTCCTTTGCGTTACCGCGGTGACGGTCTTTCAATTGACGGAACAATAGCAACTGGCTCAGGCAACACGACCACGCTGACTGTTGATCAACGTGCAGAAAAGTTTGAATTGCCTTCTATGGTCAATGTTGGGTTTGCATATGATTTTATCTTTAGTGAAAAATCCAAATTAACTGGTAACCTTCAGTTTACTTCAAACTCGTTTACAAGAGATCAGTTTGGAATAGGTGCGGAGTATTCATTCAATAATCGTTTTATTCTTCGCGGTGGATATCAATATGAATCGAAAATTGGTTCTGAAGAGGAGAGAACAACTGTATTTACTGGGCCAGCGGGTGGACTAACCGTTCAGATTCCAGCGGGAAAAAATGGTTCAATCATTGGGTTTGACTACTCATATCGTGTAACCAATCCATTCAGTGGAGTGCATAGTCTTGGCATCCACGTCGAGATTTGATTTTCTTTCTACTTTTGTAGTAGTAATATTTACAAGAAAACCCTATATAGGGTTTTCTTGTTTTTTTGTATAACGATAAACTATTTAAACATGGCAACACAGATTGCATACTATACGGCCGAGGGATTGAAAAGACTCAAGGATGAGTTGTACCAGCTAAAGATGGTGGAAAGGCCAAAGATTTCACAGCAAATAGCTGAAGCACGTGATAAGGGTGATTTATCTGAAAATGCAGAATATGATGCTGCAAAAGAAGCTCAGGGTCATTTAGAAGCCAAGATAGCCAAGATGGATGATCTACTGGCAAATGCAAGATTGATGGATGCTTCCAATGTCGATGCGAGCAAAGTTTTTATTCTTTCAAAAGTGAAAATAAAAAACCTTGCAAACAAGGCAATGGTTGAATATACGCTAGTCGCAGAAAACGAAGCGAACCTGTCGGAGAAAAAGATTTCCGTCGATTCTCCGATTGGAAAAGGTTTGTTAGGTAAAAAAGTGGGTGACGTAGCTGAAGTTTCGGTTCCGGCCGGAAAGATTCAATTCGAAATATTGGAAATATCTCGCTGATGCCATCCATCTTCACACGAATTATCAATGGTGAAATTCCATGTTATAAAATTGCAGAAGACGATCGCTTCATTGCATTTTTAGATATCACACCCGTAGCTGAAGGCCACACGTTGGTGATTCCGAAGAATGAAGTGGATCAGTATTTTGATTTGGATGATGATTCCATCCAGGCAATAAATTTATTCGCGAAAAAGATTGCAGTCAATTTGAGAAACGCCATTCCATGCAAAAGAATTGGAGTAGCTATCATTGGATTGGAAGTGCCTCATGCACATATCCATCTTGTTCCGCTCAACACTATGAAGGATATCAACTTTAGCGGCGAGCGACTAAAATTCACACCTGAACAATTCATAGAAATTGCGGAGAAAATAAAACAGGGATAAGTTCTATCCCTGTTTTAATAATAACGCGTATTCTTTTGCAAAATAGGTGAGAATAATATCGGCACCTGCTCTGCGAATGCTTGTCAACATTTCCGGCATCGCTCGATTGTAATCAATCCATCCTCGCTCAGCTGCGGCTTTGAGCATAGCAAATTCACCACTTACATTGTATGCTGTTATCGGTAAAGTCGAATGTTCTTTCAAAAGATGAATGACATCCAGATAACACAGCGCAGGTTTTACCATCAAAAAGTCAGCTCCTTCGCTTTCATCCAATCCAGCCTCGATAAGTGCTTCATTTTTGTTAGCTGGATCCATCTGGTATGTTTTTTTATCACCGAATTTCGGCGCTGAGTCAAGTGCATCTCGAAATGGACCATACCAAGCACTTGCATATTTGGCAGTATAGGACATGATGCTAGTATCGCTGTAACCTTGTTCGTCAAGCACAGTTCTAATGTGTCCTATGCGTCCGTCCATCATGTCTGATGGGCCAATGATATCAATGCCCGCTTCAGCTTGTGCCAAGGCCATTTTGCCTAATATGGGAAGAGTTTTGTCGTTGTCAATTTTTCCATTTTCTACATACCCATCGTGCCCATCCGAACTATAAGGATCCATTGCAACATCGCTCATAATACAACTCTCAGGAAATCTTTTTTTGATTTCACGTATGGTGCGCAGGTAAAAATTGCTAGAGCTATAACTATAAGTAGCCTCCTTATTCTTGAGTGCATTTTCCACAGCAGGAAAAAGAACGAAGGATTTAACCCCGAGTTTCAAACAATCTTCTACTTCCTGCAGCAAAAGATCTTCGCTAAAGCGAAAAATGCCTGGCATGGAGTCAATAGGAATTTTTTTGCCAGCTCCATCAACCAAAAAAAGAGGGAATATGAGATTGTCGAGTGAAAGCGAGGTTTCCCTCACCATGTTTCGGATGGTTTCCGACTTTCGATTTCTTCGTGGACGTTGCAGCATAAGTTATTTCATCGCGGCGTCAGCCTTGAGTTTTAAACTATTGAATGATTCTTTTGATTTTTTGATCTCAGCCAGAATTTCTTGATCCTTCGCGTTTTCTCCAAAGGGATTTTCCGAACCGCTCGCCATTTCTTTCAACGTAGGCAACATTTTGAGATTCCCTTTCCAGTCCGTCATTTCTGACTGCAAATTGCTTAGGTAATCAATTTTTTCCTTTGCAATCATAAACGCTTGCATTTTCACAGAATCAGTGCTCAATGTAGAGTCCATTGCCATGGCTGAACGACTTTCATTCCAAATGGCGAGTTTGGCAGTCATTGCTGAATCGAGAATTTTGGCGTCAGTCATGATACCGTCCTGAATGCTGCGCGCTTGTTTAAGCATTTCACTTTCTGACGAAACACACGCGACATAAAGAAGACTAGAGAAGGCAATTGCAAAGAATGTTTTGATCGTTTTCATTTTATGTTGTTTTTATTTTTTGTTTTAGTGGTACTGGATCATGTCCGTGCGAACCCCAAGGATGGCATTTTGAAATTCGTTTTACTCCTAGCCAGATGCCTTTAATAACTCCCCATTCTTGAATAGCTTGCACAGTATATTCAGAACATGTCGGAAGATGTCGGCAGTTAGAGCCCAACCAAGGTGACAGGGTCGCCTGATAAATTCGAATTGGAAAGATGAAAATTTTGCGTAGCATTTTCCCTAAAAGTCGTTGCGAATTTACAATGCTTATGCGAACAACTTATCAGCAATCAAGTAAGTGGCTACAAATCCGGCGAACAATGAAACAGCAATAACCAATGACCTTTTTTTCTTTACAAAAAGTAAAAGAAACGAACTGAGCATGAGAAACGCAGCAATAATGAGAATTTGTCCTGCTTCCACGCCAAGGTTGAATGCCAAAAGCCCCTTTACCATCGAAGAAGTTTCATTGTAAATCATGCGGAAATAACTTGAGAAGCCCATGCCATGAATCAATCCGAAGCAGACAGCGATGATGAAGTGAATAGGGTAAATTTTAGGTGTTTCATGCTTCGCGCGAACAATCGTGCTGATACAAGTTATCAAAATGGTTGTTGGAATGAGCAGCTCAATCAGATTTGATGGAAATCGGATAAGGTCAAAAGCTGCGAGAGCTAGCGTAATGCTATGTCCTACAGTGAACGCAGTGGCAAGCAAAAGAATTTGTTTCCATTCACGAAAACTGAACGGTGCGCTAAGAGCTACGAGGAAAAGCATGTGATCGTAGCCGCCGGGGTCGGTGATGTGTTTTACACCATCTAAGAAATAGGATTGCATACGTGCCTTGGCATTACATCGATATAGATGAATCAAATCGCATCTTGCTAATCCGCCGAGCCATATTGAGTGGTTTCTCCATTCACCGTCACGCTGAATCCATTGTTGCATTCACCACCACCAAAGTCAATCACGCGCGCATCATAATCATCCGGAGTCAATGTCATAGTTCCACTTACAAGCCATCTGCAACCTATTTCGGCTCGCAGAGGCGATGTAATAAGGATGTTGTACAAAACGCCATTTCTATTCACACCTGAACCACTGCCAGTAATTTCGTAAACATCATCCCAAATTGTCAAAGTATTTGAGCCTTCAATCCATGTGCGCAATCGATTGCTATTCCATTCTGCTGTCCACGCATTGCCGGGTGCCGTTATGCTTCCATCTACTACAATCGTAAATGAGGGGTCTCCATTGCCATTCAGGCCGTTGTTCGTGATCACCTTCGTACCATTGAGTTGATATCCATTTACAGTGTAGTTCTGAGGTGTGATGGTGATGACAGTTCCTTCATCCCGGTAACGCCCGGTATAACTGAGCTTGATTTGCCCTTTGCGCATGCGGCCATCAGACGCGACACAATCATCATTCCCAAAGTCGATAAGTACGGTTCTCGGAACACTTGTAGTATCAACAATGATGGTATCGATGCAACCGATTTCATTGTCTCGAATACCAGACTCTGTAGATGAAACATTGTCGGCTACTTTGAACAAGTCTGAGAATAAATTTTCTGCTGTGCTATTGTCGATGGTAATGGTATTGCCCAATTGCTCTTTTCGATCCCTTCTGCAAGAGAGGACAAAAACAGAAATGATTACAACAAAAAGAAATGGTTTTGCGAAGGTTTTCATGATGCGTGATTTATTTTTTTTTCGTAAAAACAGATGTCGAAATCGAATTCATTTTGACTGTCCGCTTTAATGGATTGCAAAGGACTTTTGTTCCAAAGGCTCGAGTCAAATGCTGGGAAATGAACGTCTGCATTCTCAAAAGTAGCATGCACGTGCGTTAAATACATTTCATCTACTAAGTTTTGTTCCAAAGCCATTTTATAGATTTCACCACCACCTATTATGAAAACTTTATCTTCTCCATTTTCTCGCGCCATTTGCAACGCTTCTTGAAGGTTCGTGAATGTGTAGCATTCTTCATACATATAGTCAGGATCTCGGCTGATGATAATGTTGACACGATCCGGAAGGGGGCGGTATTTTTTTGGAATACTTTCGAAACTTTTTCTTCCCATGATGACATAGTGCTTGCGCGTTTGTTGTTTGAAGAATTGCATGTCTTCATTCAGATGCCAAAGCAACTCATTGTTTCTGCCGAGTTCGAAATTTGCACCGATAGCAGCAATAAGCGCCACTTTGGTTTTGTTTTCAGATTCTAGATTTTCGTTTTCCATTGATCTACGATTAAACTGCAACGGCTGCTTTTATATGAGGATGTGGGTCGTAATTTTCAAGGGTAAAATCCTCGAATGTGAACGCAAAAATGTCTTTCACCTCCGGATTTATCTTCAATACAGGAAGCGCACGAAACTCACGTGTAAGTTGTAATTGCGCTTGTTCTATGTGGTTTGAATAAAGGTGAACATCGCCACCTGTCCACACAAATTCACCGGGTTGAAGATTGCACACTTGCGCAACCATAAGCGTTAGCAGTGCATAACTAGCAATATTGAACGGCACGCCCAAAAAAGTATCACAACTGCGTTGATACAATTGGCACGACAATTTTCCATCGGCAACGTAAAATTGGAATAGGCAATGGCACGGTGGGAGCGCCATTTTGTCGATAAATGAAGGGTTCCAAGCACTTACAATGTGCCTCCTGCTATCCGGGTTTTTTCTTAGACCTTCGATGAGATTTACAATCTGATCTGTGCTTGTGCCATCAGGATTTGGCCAAGAACGCCATTGATATCCGTAAACCGGACCTAAGTTTCCATTTTCATCGGCCCACTCGTTCCAAATGCTAACACCATTTTCTTTGAGGTAAGCAATATTTGTTTCGCCTTTCAAAAACCACAAAAGTTCATGAATGATGGATTTTGTATGAAGTTTTTTAGTGGTAAGAAGCGGAAAGCCATCTTGAAGATTGAAACGCATTTGATGTCCAAAAACGCTAAGAGTTCCGGTTCCGGTTCTGTCGCTTTTTTGAGCACCATTTTCAAGCAAATGCTTCAGTAGGTCGTGGTATTGTTTCATGACGCGAAGTTATTTCGCGATACAGCTAGTTGTGGCATTACAAATGTGTGTGTTTTTCACAAGTTTCCACAATAATGGTCTTCGAAACATACAAGAAAAGTTCCTCCTTTATGAGACAACCTTGATCAAACGTGCGATTTGACGCGCTTTTGAATGAGCTAATGAAGGGTTGATATCCGTGATGGTCACATGTCCCATTTTTCGAAAAGGGCGTGTGTCGGATTTGCCATAAAGGTGAATAAATACACCAGGCGTGGCCAAAGCTTCCGCAAGACCGGAATAAACAACAGGGCCAGAAAATCCTTTTTCACCCAATAGGTTGATCATAACCGAAGGTAGGAGGAGGGCTGTATCGCCCAGCGGTAAATTTAAAATTGCCCTCAAATGCTGTGCATATTGCGAAGTTGGGCAAGCTTCAATGGTATGATGTCCGCTATTGTGAGGTCGCGGAGCCATTTCGTTGACCAGCACTTCTCCGTTTTTTGTAACAAACATTTCTACGGCCAACAATCCAATGAATTTTGTTTTTTCTACAATGAGGTGAGCAAGACGAATCGCTTCTTTTTCTATAACATCACTTACATTGGCGGGAGAAAAAAGAAATTCTACTAAATTGGCTTCGGCGTTGAATTCCATTTCAACCAATGGGAATGTTTTGACTTCTCCTGAAACATTGCGTGCGATAATAACTGCGATTTCTTTTTCGAAATTGATCATCTCCTCAATCACACTTGGAGCATCGAATGATTCTTTTTGCAATGATTCTGCGCTTCGAATTGCTAGAACTCCCTTACCGTCATAACCTCCACGGCGAAGCTTTTGAATGAATGGTGTCGGCGAATTCAATTTCAATAAGTCCTCACGTGTCTGAACTAAAAAGAATGATGCGGTTGCAATGTGATTTTTTTCGAAAAATTCTTTCTGCAATCCCTTGTCTTGCACCATGCGCAAGAACGAAGGTTCTGGATACACTTTTTTTCCAAGAGAGACAAGTTCGTCCAATGCATCCACATTGACATGCTCAATTTCAATTGTGAGTACATCTACTTTTTTTCCAAACTCAATAACCGTTTGAAAATCCATAAAATCGCCACAGATAAATTCATGTGCAATTTTACTGCAAGGTGCATCTGGAGAGGGATCAAGCACTGCAACGCGTATGTCGAGATTGACAGCTTCTTGTATGAGCATCCGTCCGAGTTGGCCGCCACCCAATATGCCAAGTCTAAAATCTTTTGAGTAGAATGATTTCACTGTGCGAAAATAAATCACAATGTGATTTAGGTTGGAAATCTATTTTCCGATAAGCGGAGAAGCAAAGAGCTGAGTACCGTTGAAATATTACTTCAACAATTCGGCAATCATATTGCGCAACGCTTCTTCGGATTGAAATCCATTAACGCGAGTCGTTTCCACGCCGTTTTTGATGGTTGTTATGACTGGAATGGTCGCCACTTGCAGTTTTTTGGAAAGCGATTTGGCTTCATCTACGTTGATTCGAACTACAGTAATTTTTCCTTGAAATTCTGCAGCGAGTTGATCGAATATAGGCTCCATTTTTTTACATGGGCCGCACCAAGGTGCGTAGTAGTCGATTAGAAGCAGAGAATTTGTTTTAATCAACGCATCATAATCTGATTCAGTGAAGGTGTCAGCTTTCTCTTCTGATGTTTTTACAATATCAAAGTTTTGGTGGCTCCAAGCCATGATGCCGCCGCTCATATCATACACTTTTGTAAAGCCAGATTTTTCCATGAAGGAACATGCATCTGCACTTCGTCCACCTGCTTTACAATAAACAAAAACGGGTTTTGATTTGTCAAGGGCATTTATGCGAGTTTCAAAATCGTCGGCATAGATGTCAATGTTCTGCGCGCCGGCAAGGTATCCTGCGGCAAATTCTTCTGTCGTGCGAACGTCTATGAGTTGTTCATCGCTTGTAGTTTCCAGGAGCTGTTGGAATTCTTTCGCATTGACGTGCTTAATTTCTGTCGCTTTGTTTGATTGTGCGCATGACGCAAGATTAAACGCATACACACATGCACTAATCGCTAATAATATTTTCATGCTCAAATATATTGTCGCAAGACCGACTCTAATTGATCTGCTCCTATAACTCCACTTTTTTTCCACATCACTTGACCATTTTTGAATACTGCCAAGGTAGGCACGCCGCGCACATTGTGCGCTGCTGCCAAAGGTTGATTCTTGTCAACATCAATTTTAATTATCGTGGCTTCGTCCCCTATCTTGGATTTTAATTCTTCTAAAATGGGCTTCATCATTTTACATGGGCCACACCATTCCGCAAAAAAATCGACAAGTACAGGCTTGTTGGAATTAATAAGTTCTTGAAAGGATGTTTTCATTGCTGCAGTTATTTTATTTTTTGTTGAAGACTCATCCAGCCTCCACCGTTGTGAACTTGAGTAAATCCGGCAGCTTTCAGAATGCTCTTCGCAGATGCGCTTCGCATGCCGCTTGCACAGCATGTAATAATTGTATGCTCTTTTTTTAATTTAGTTGACTGTGTGTTGATTGATTGCAAAGGAATATTGATTGCGCCCCGAATATGACCTTGTTTGAACTCATTGTTCGTTCGCACGTCCACAATAGTCGCACCTTGTTTAACTAATTCAGCAAAGTTTGTTTGTTTGATTCCAAAGAGCTTATGTAAGAAAGACATGTTTTTATTTTTTTGATTGTAGTGAATAATTAAGATCCAGCCAAGAACCTTTGTTTTCGCAGTGAATTCCAAGTCTAGTGAGAAATGCTGTTGCTTGTCCGCTTCGGTTTCCACTTGCACAACAAAGCAGAATTGGCGAGCTCATTTTGCGAATTTCTTCTGCTTGATCAGGAATAATTTGCAGAGGGATATTAATGGATCCGGCAACGTGGCCTCCCATAAATTCTTCTCTCGTTCTGACATCAATGATGGTCATGTGTTTGAATTGTTGTGTTGGTTTTTACGTTCTCTTTTTTTCTGAATGAGTCAGAAATAAGTGCCCCTA
>Ga0075158_10002405_pt1 | contig 13616 bp, 14 predicted proteins | sample JI91814BDNA_FD_70968 | JGI IMG/M metagenome (GOLD analysis project Ga0075158, IMG submission 70968) | Wastewater effluent complex algal communities from Wisconsin, to seasonally profile nutrient transformation and Carbon sequestration -... | ecosystem: Engineered > WWTP > Effluent > Algae... | reverse complement strand
CCACCGGGCTCGGGAGAAGTCCAGCGAAGGCACCCCGGTGGTGGTCTTCTTCGATGAGATGGACTCGCTGTTCCGCACCCGTGGCTCTGGTGTGTCGAGCGACGTCGAGACGACGATAGTGCCGCAGTTGCTGGCCGAGATCGACGGGGTCGAGGGCCTCGAGAATGTCATCGTGATCGGGGCGACCAACCGCGAGGACATGATCGACCCGGCCATCCTGCGGCCCGGTCGGCTCGATGTGAAGATCAAGATCGAGCGGCCCGACGCGGAGTCGGCGCGTGACATCTTCCGCAAGTACCTAACCGCCGACCTGCCCCTCCATGCCGACGACCTCGCCGAGAACGGCGGGTCGCCGGAAGCGACCGTCGAGGCCATGATCGAGGCGGCCGTGACGCGGATGTATTCCGAGCAGGAGGAAAACCGGTTCCTGGAAGTCACGTACGCCGGCGGTGACAAGGAGATCCTCTACTTCAAGGACTTCAACTCCGGGGCGATGATTCAGAACGTCGTGGACCGGGCTAAGAAGACCGCGATCAAGGACTTCCTGGTCACCGGGCAGCGCGGCATCCGGGTCGATCATGTGCTGGCGAGTTGCGTGGATGAGTTCAAGGAGAACGAAGACCTCCCCAACACGACCAACCCAGACGACTGGGCGCGCATCTCGGGCAAGAAGGGCGAGCGGATCATCTATGTTCGCACCCTCGTCTCGACTAAGTCGGGCACCGAGCCGGGTCGCACTATCGACACGGTGAGCAACACGGGTCAGTACCTCTAGGGTCACCGTCCTGGCGGCTAGGGCAACCTTGGGGGGCGCCGAGGCGTCTGGCCCGGCATGAGCGCTCCTCGAGGTCGTGTCCTGGCGTCCGCAGCTGCCCTGTCACTTGGCTTGCTCGGGGGCGGGGTTGTTGGGGGCGGAGGTGGGCCGCCCAGGCCTGGCCAGCTCCCGCGATGTCGACTCCCGAGGTGGCACGCGGCATACCCGGGGGAGAGGTGCTGATCGCGCTCGGGGGTGACCTGTATGCCGCGCGGCCCGACGGGACGGCGCGCCGTCACCTGACTGAGCGGGTTACCGGAGCCGACTGGGTCGCCCGACGGACGATGGATCGCCTACACGACGTACGCGTCGGGAGCCTCGACGATCTACACCATGACGGCCGCTGGCACTGAAAAGCAGCGGGTCACGGCGGGGACGCGGTTTGACGAGCACCCAACGTGGTCACCCGATGGGAGCCGCTTGGCCTATCAGTCGTGCGCGGTGGACTTCAGCTCGTGCTCCGTGGCGATCATCAAAGCGGTCGCGCCCTTCGGCAAGCCGAAGGTGCTGCTGGCTGGGCGCGTGAACCCCACCCGCGGGGCCTGCGCCGGGGCGTCGAGCGACGCCTATCTCGGCCCGAAATGGCATCCGCACTCAACCGCATCGCCCTCCAACACGCGTGCCGCTATGACGACGCGCCCTCCAAGGTGCTTCCGCTCGTGGTGAGTGCCGGCACGGGCCAGTCCGTCACCGCTGTGGCGGGCCGGTTGGCGTTCCCAGACTGGTCGCCCGATGGGGGGCGGCTGGTGTGGCAGGACGCGCGCGACGTCGAGGGCGCTGCGGCGATCATCCGCACCGATCCGCAAGGTGGTCACCGCAAGCAGATCACGCCACTCGATGGACCCGGTGACTTCCCGAACGGCGCCGACTTGCCGGTGTTTTCGCCTGATGGGCGCTGGGTGCTCTACGAGAAGCGCTACGCCGATATGTGGATCACGGACATCAACGGGACCTCTACGCGGCTGGTGCTGCGAGGCGCCCGGCCCTTGGACTGGAAGGGCTAGCGCTGGCGGGCCACCAACATGGCCTTCTTGGGCACATTGGCCTCGACGCGGAACAACCGCTTCTCACCCTTGGCGGGCTCGGCGTAGCCCATCTTGCCCAGGCGCATGAGCACGACCGGGCACTTCTTGCACCGGAGCTTCTTGCGGCAGCACTTCTTGCGCACCTTGATGGTGGTCGGCTTGCCGGCCTTCTTGCCCATGCCTCGGGAGCTTAACTTAGGCTCACCTAAGTTCAAGCACCGTTCCGTTATGAGGACTGTCACCTCCCGGTCTTTGGCTGAACGGACGCAATAGCCGGTGGCGGACACAATAGCTATTGCGTCCGGCGCAGGGTATTGCGTCCGCCGTGGCGTTGGGCTCGCGCGTGGGGCGTTGGGCGTTGGGCGTTGGGCGTGGGCTCAGTCCTCGGGAGGGGTCTCGGTCCCAGCGCGCTCGTCCCGCTCGGCCCAATCCAGCAACGGCGCGATGTCGTATGCCGCGTCGTCGATCCCGGCATGCAGGTCACCGAGGCGGGCGAAGCGCTCCGGCATGGTGGCGATCGTGAAGTCGTCGGGTTCGACGTTCGGGATCTCATCCCAAGTGATGGGCGCCGAGACGGTCCCCTTGGCGTTGCCGCGCACCGAGTATGCCGCGGCGATCGTGTGGTCGCGGGCGTTCTGGTTGTAGTCGACGAAGACCGCGGCGGGGTCGCGATCTTTGCGCCACCAGGTCGTTGTCACGTCGTCCGGGAGGCGCCGCTCGACCTCCCGGGCGAACGCCAGCGCGGCTCGACGCACATCGCCGAAGCTGTGGTCGGGGGCGATCCGCACATAGATATGCAACCCACGTCCGCCCGAGGTCTTCGGGAAGCCGACGGCACCGAGTTCGGCGAGGAGGTCGCGGCATACGGTTGCGGCGGTGCGGACCCGGGAGAAGGGGGCCTCCGGCATCGGGTCGAGGTCGATTCGCCACTCATCCGGCTTCTCGGTGTCGGCCCGCCGGCTGTTCCAGGGGTGGAACTCGACGGTGGACATCTGGACCGCCCAGAGCACATCGGCGGCCTTGGTGACACAAAGTTCGTCTGCGTGCAGGCCGTAGCGGGGGAAGTGCAGCCGCACCGTCTCCACCCAAGCAGGGGCGCCGCGGGGGAGTCGCTTCTGGTGAACTTTGGGCCCGGCCACGCCATCAGGGAAGCGGTGCAGCATGCACGGCCGGTCCCGCAGTGCGTTGACGATGCCCGGCGCCACGGACAAGTAGTAGTTGGCCAGGTCGAGCTTCGTCTCGCCGCGCTTGGAAAAATAGACCCGGTCCGGGCTGGACAACTTCACGTCGAAGCCCTCGACGTCGAGCACTACCGGTTCGCCGAACTCACCCTTCTTGGCCACGGCCCCACCGTAGGCGACCGACGACGTTGCTGGTCAGGTCATCCGGCCACCCCCCACACTTCGGGGGCCGAGCGACCGTCAAGCCACGAACCCATCCCCGCGGCCCCGGGGGTGATGCCGTATGCCGCGAGCTCCCGCCCCAGCCGGCTGGCATCGATCGCGCTGGTCCAGGTCCAGCGCACGACGTCTGCTTGCTTCCGGAGTCGGTCCTCGCGCCGCTTCTCCTCCCACAGGGTGCGCTCGATATCGGTCTGCGAGGTGAGGCCCCCGAGCCGATACTTCACCCTGCCGTCGAACTCGCCCACCAGCGGGCGCTTCCCGCGTCGCCGCCACAAGAAGTCCACGTAGCCGATCAGGCCGTCAGCGTCGTTGAAGGGCACCTGCAGCTCGGGCTTGGGGAGGTTCAGGCGGAACATTTGCAGTCGGGAGACTGATTCACCAGGCGAGTGCGCCAGGCCGTTGGCCAACTTCGCGGTCAGCAGCGCAGGGCGCCTGCCAGGTTGGCCTGCGGCTAGTCCGGCCGCTTCGGCGGTGAGGGCGTCCGGATCGCAAAGTTGGTGCCGAAGCACGTGATCGGCGGCCACAAGTGCGTTCTCCAGAGAGTCGAATCGCGCAAGATCGATCACGGTCCGGGCCGGCGGCGTGCAGCAGATGTCGTGAATGAGCCAACAGGTCGGACAGGCCCCTGAGCGTCGGCTGGCTGGACCAGAGCCGCCGCGCTGTCGCCGCATGTCCGTCTGGCTTGGGTCAGCGAGGAGTCTGACCGCGTTTGGCCAAGGACCGATGCGAGGCAGCGTGAGCAGCGCCGCTGCGGAGGGGCCGCAAAAGACGGGTTCGACGGCAGATGTGATGGCCCGGTTGGCCGCGTGGACGAGCGCCGCATGGCGTTGCAGCGGCGTGAGGCTGTCGAAGTCCACTTGGCGGATCCAGAAGCCACGGCGCACACCGACCCATCCGGCGCGAGCTGGCTCGATCCCCATACGCCGAAGGTCCGAGCCCCGCACGAGTTGGCTCGGGTCGAAGGCAGCAGGCGGGGGCGGTCCAAACATGCGTTGAGAGTGTCCCGGCGGCCGTGGGTCCGGCAATCTTCGCAGTGCCGGCCTGTGGACGACGCCTCGACCTGGGGTGCGCAGCCTGGGGATAACTCGAAGCCGAAGGTGGTGAGGCTTTCTCGCCCCCGTGAGGCTTTCTTAGCGACCAGTGAGGGGTTCGTGACGGCGTGAGGGGCTATAAAGCCTCACGCCGTCGCGAAAGCCTCACCACCTGCGACGGAAGCCTCACGCGGGCGAGAAAGCCTCACGCGGGCACGAAAGCCTCACCACCTGCGACAAAAGCCTCACGCGGTCGCAAAGGCCTCACCACCCGTATGCCCGTGTGGCGGGCTCAGGCGAACAGGCTCGGCTGGGGCGGGGCGTGCGTGGGGTCCACCCCGTCGAAGAGCGTCGAGATCGACGTGCCGGAGTGGATCCGCGAGATGGCCTCGGCGAACAGCTTCGCGACCGAGCGCACCTGCAACTGCGGCCAGCCGCTGGGCGGTGCCACAGTGTCGGTCGTGACGACCTGGCTGATCATCGGGTGCGTCGACAGTCGCTCGACGGCCGCCCCGCGGAACAGCCCGTGCGTGCACGCCACGGCCGCCTCGGTGCACCCGAAGTCCTTGAGCCGATCGAGCAACTCCACGATCGAGCCGCCGGTGGCGATCTCGTCGTCGAGCACGATCGCCCGCTTGCCGGCCACATCGCCCACGATCGCGTCGATCACAACGACGTCGTCGGATTTGCGCTGCTTGGACCCGGCCGCCACCGGCAGGCCCAACAATCGCGCGAACTGTGTCGCGGTCTTGGCGTTGCCCAAGTCCGGCGAGACGACGACGTGGTCGCTCAGATCCCAGCCGCGGAAGTGCTCCGCCAAGATCCCGATCGCCGTGAGGTGATCCACCGGCATCGAAAAGAATCCGTGCACCTGCGGCGCGTGCAGCGTCATCGTCAGGATGCGATCGACCCCGGAGGCCGCCAACAGATCGGCCACTAGCTTGCCGCCGACCGAGATGCGGGGCGCGTCCTTCTTGTCCGAACGGGCATACGCGAAGTGGGGGATTACCGCCGTCACCTGCGCCGCGCTGGCGCCCTTGGCCGCGTCGATCATCATCAGGAGTTCCATCAGGGATTCCTGCGTCGGCGGAGCGACCGGCTGGATGATGTAGACATCGCGCTGCCGGCAGTTGGCCAGCAACTGCGACTGCAGACAGTCGTTGCTGAACCGCGTGGTGTGGCTGGGGGAGAGCGGCACCGCGAGTTCCTCGCAGATGCGCTGAGCCAAGCTGGGATGATTGCTGCCGGAGAAGACGACGATCTCCCGCATACGGGCGCTCCCTTGCGGTCGGTTGCTCGCTGCCGACACCAGCCTAATGCGCCCGCACCCCGGCATCCGCCCGGGCGTCCCGCACCCCGGAACCCTACTATCTGCGGTGCCGCATTTCTTGTGCAACCGCACTATCTGCGGATACAATGGTCGTATGCCGATCCCGGACTCCGATGCGTATGCCGCCATCCGCGCCGCCCTCGACGCCGCCGAGGGCGCCGAGGCGAGCACGGCGTTGCCCGAGCTGCGCGCCGTCGCCGACCTCCTCACCGGCCTCATTGACGATGCCCTCGCGGCCAGCGTCCTGCAGGAGGGGGCCTCGCTGCGCGCCGCGGGTGCCGCCGCCGGCCTCACCGAGAACGCCGTCGGTCCCCGCCTCGCACGGACGGACGCCCTCGCGGCATACGCCAATGAGGCCGGTCGGGTGACCGCCGAGGGGGTGCGGCGGGCCGTTTACGACGCCGAGCGTGGGCTCGCGCCGGCGACCGCTCCCCCCACGCAGCCACCCCTGCGCTTCAAGCCCCGCCGTCGCACCTGACACCAGCCAACCCAACCCAATGACAACGACATGTCGCGACCGGTCGGTTGCCGACGTTCCGACCCTCGATCTGCAGCCTCGCGGAATGACGGCGCTGCTGGACGCCACCGGGAGGCTGATCACCGACGCCGGGGCCGCCCTGAGCGCCCTCCCCGAGAATCAGCGTCCCGGCACCGTCGTCGTGGCGATCATGACCGACGGTCAGGAGAACGCCAGCCGTGAGTGGACCCACGCGGCGGTGAAGGCCCTGATCGAGCACCAGGAGCAGACTTACAACTGGCAGTTCCTTTATATGGGGGCCGATCAGGACGCCATCGAGGTCGGATCGTCCATCGGCATCGCGACGCACAATGCCTTGACCTACAGCCGCGCCAACGCGGTTGAGGCCTTGTCGGCGGCGGGCTCGATGGTCGGTGACCTGCGGCGCGAACGCAAGGCTGCACCGGCTGCGGCCTTGCGTGGTTACACCGATCAGGAGCGCACCGCGGCGGGCAGTTAGCGAGGCACAAAGGGGGGCTGTCGGACGCCCCCCGTAGGGTGAGGCGCATGGGCGTTCACCGGGTGATGGGCATCGAGACCGAGTACGGCATCTCCCTGCCCGGCGCTCCTCATGCCAACCCGATGGTGCTCTCCGGGCAGGTCGTCACGGCGTATGCCGCGGCCCACGGCATCCGAGCCGCCCGCGGCTCGTGGGACTACGCCGACGAGGCGCCGCTGCGGGACGCGCGCGGCTTCGAGATGGGCCGCGGCGTCGCTCACCCCTCCCAACTCACGGACGAGTGGGGCGACGGCGACGATCCGACCCTCGCCAATGTCGTCCTCACCAATGGCGCGAGGTTGTATGTCGATCACGCCCACCCTGAGTACAGCTCACCCGAGGTGACCACGCCCCGCGGCGCTGTCACCTGGGACCGGGCGGGGGAGCTCGTCATGCGCGAAGCCGTCGCGCGGTTGGCCGCCTCCCCACCAGGGGTCAACCTCTACAAGAACAACGCTGACGGGAAGGGCGCCTCCTATGGCACGCATGAGAACTACCTCATGCGTCGAAGCACGCCCTTTGCCGACATCGTCCGGCATCTGACCCCGTTCTTCGTCGCGCGCCAGGTCATGTGCGGCTCGGGGCGGGTCGGCCTTGGCACCGACAGTCAGCGACCCGGCTACCAGATCGCCCAGCGCAGCGACTTCTTCGAGGTCGAGGTCGGTCTGGAGACCACACTCAAGCGGCCGATTATCAACACCCGGGACGAGCCGCACGCGGCCGCCGATCGCTACCGCCGCCTGCATGTGATCATTGGCGACGCCAATCACTGCGACGTCGCCAACCTGCTCAAACTCGGCACGACCTCGCTGGTCCTCGACCTCATCGAGGCGGGCGCCGTCACCAACGACCTCACCGTGCGTCACCCCGTCGCCACCTTGCAGGAGATCTCCCACGACCCCAGCTGCACCACGCTGCTCGAACTCGCCGACGGACGCAAACTCACCGCAATCCAAGTGTTGTGGCGCTACTTCGAGATGAGCCAGGCTCGACTGGAGGCGACCGGGGAGGGTGGCGAGCAGCACACGGCCGAAGTGATGACGTGGTGGGAGGACGTCCTCACCAAGCTTGAGCGCGACCCGATGTCGGCCGCCCGCGAGGTCGACTGGGTCGCCAAACTCCAGGTCCTCCAGGCCTATCGGGACCGAGAGATGTTGGAGTGGACCTCGCCAAAGCTGAAGGCGATCGACATCCAGTGGTCCGACGTCCGCCCCGACAAAGGGGTGTTCAACAAGCTGCGGGCGGCCGGGCGCTTCACCGAGTTGATCTCCGAGGACGAGGTGACCCGGGCCGTCACCCAGCCGCCCGAGGACACCCGTGCCTACTTCCGCGGCCGCTGCCTGGCGCGCTTTCCCGAGTCCGTCGTTGCCGCCTCGTGGGACTCGATCATCGTCGAGATTCCCGGTCGTCGGGCGCTGCACCGGGTGCCGATGATGGAGCCGCTGCGCGGCACTCGCGCCGCCGTTGGGGACCTCCTCGATGAGGTGCCCGACGTGGCCGCCCTGATCGCCGCCCTTGCCGCCGCGGGCGACCCGGCGTGACATAGGGTCGGGCAGAAGACCCCAAGCACTAATGCGCTCGAGCAGACGGAGACAGTCATGGCCGGTCAGGAGCAGGTGCGTCCCACGCGGCGCGGCGGCGGGGACGACGAGGGCCCCGACACCGACGCGGGCCAGGTGAGCGCCCGCAAGGAAAGCCTCGACTCCGATGTCGACAGCGTGCTCGATGAGATCGACGGCGTCCTGGAGTCGAATGCCGAGGAGTTTGTGCGCAGTTTCGTCCAGAAGGGCGGGCAGTGACGGCGAGCGAGCCCGGTCGGCTCGGTCCTGCCTACACCGCGCCGGGGTCGTCCTCATTCAGTGAGTTCCTCGGCGCGCACGCTCCGGACCTGCTGCCGTCCCGACGAAGCCTGCCGCCGCGTCCCATTGATGCCCCGCACGGCACCACCATCGTCACGCTTACCTATGCCGACGGCTTGGTGATGGCCGGTGACCGCCGCGCGACCATGGGCAATCTGATCGCCAACCGCGACATGGAGAAGGTGTTCGCGGCCGACGAGTTCTCGGTCTTGGGGATCGCCGGGACGGCGGGCCTGGCCATCGAGTTGGTCAAGCTGTTCCAGGTCGAGTTGGAGCACTACGAGAAGATCGAGGGCACGCTGATGTCCTTGGAGGGCAAGGCCAATCGCCTGGCCACGATGATCCGCGGCAACCTCGGTATGGCGATGCAAGGCCTGAGCGTCGTCCCGGTCTTCGGCGGCTTCGACCTCGACACCGCGATCGGACGGATCTTCTCCTACGACGTGACCGGCGGTTGCTACGAGGAGCACGACCATCACTGCGTCGGGTCGGGCTCGCTCTTTGCCCGAGGCTCCTTGAAGAAGCTGTGGCGACCGGGCTTGGACGCCGGCGGCGCGACCGCCGTCGCCATCGAGGCCCTGTATGACGCTGCCGACGACGACTCCGCCACCGGCGGCCCCGACGTCACCCGGCGCATTTGGCCGACCGTTGCTGTCGTGGACGGCGACGGCGCCCGCTTCACCGACGACGACGCCATCGCCGCGATCGTCGAGGGCGTGCTCGCGGCCCGCCGCGGCAATCCGGGAGGTGCGCGATGAGCCAGATGCCGTTCTATGTCTCGCCCGAGCAGTTGATGAAGGACCGGGCCGACTTCGCCCGCAAGGGCATTGCCCGCGGCCGATCGGTCGTGGTGCTCGGCTACGACAAGGGGATCGCCTTCGTGGCCGAGAACCCCTCCCGCGCGCTGCACAAAGTCTCCGAGATCTATGACCGGATCGGTTTCGCCGCAGTCGGCAAATACAACGAGTTCGAGAACCTCCGCGTCGCGGGCATTCGCTACGCCGATCTGCGCGGCTATTCCTACGATCGCAGCGATGTCACGGCGCGCGGCCTGGCCAATGCCTACGCCCAGACGCTCGGCACCGTCTTCACGCAGGAGTCGAAGCCCTACGAGGTTGAGATTGTCGTCGCCGAGGTGGGCACCGCCGAGCAGCAGGACCAGATCTATCGCCTGACGTATGACGGATCGGTCACCGACGTCTATGGCTTCGTCGCCATGGGTGGGGGAGCCGACGGCATCGAGGCCGGACTCAAAGAGCGCTGGACCCCCGGTATGCCGCTCGCGGACGCCCTTGCCCTCGCGGTCGATCTCCTCGCGGTCGACCCGGCCGGGGGCGAGCGTCGCGCGCTCGGCTCCACCTCCCTGGAGGTGGCCGTGCTCGACCGCACCCGCCCGCGCCGGAAGTTTCGCCGGATCGCCGGCGACCTGCTCGCGGCCTTGCTGAGCCCCGGCGATCCCACCCGGGACGCGCCGCAGGAGGAGACCCACGGCGGTCGTCGCGATGCCGGGGACGGCGCGACTCATCCGGAGGCCACGGGGGAGAGCCCGCGGCATACGGCCACCAATCCCCAGACGCAGCGCCATCCGGAGGAGACGCGCGGCGGCGACGGCGACTGAGCGCACGCAGGAGGACGACGGTGGAACGACGGATCTATGGGATCGAAACCGAGTTCGGGATCACCTGCGTCTCGGGCGGGCAGCGGACGCTGACGCCGGATGAGGTCGCCCGCTACCTGTTCCGGCGGGTGGTCTCCTGGGGTCGATCCTCGAATGTGTTCTTGACCAACGGATCTCGCCTGTATCTGGACGTGGGTTCCCACCCCGAGTACGCCACCGCCGAGTGCGACGACCTCGTCTCCCTGGTGGCCCACGACAAGGCGGGGGAGCGGATCCTGCACGATCTCGTCGGGGACGCCCAAGAGCGGCTCGCCGAGGACTCCATCGCGGGCGAGATTTATGTGTTCAAGAACAACACCGACTCGGCCGGCAACTCCTACGGCTGCCACGAGAACTACCTGATCGGCCGGGGCGGGGAGTTCCAGGACTTCTCGCAGGTGCTCATCCCCTTCCTGGTGACGCGTCAACTCATCTGCGGCGCGGGCAAGGTCATTTCCACGACCAATGGAGCGCGCTATTGCCTGAGCCAGCGTGCCGATCACATCTGGGAAGGCGTGTCGTCCGCGACCACACGCAGTCGCCCGATCATCAACACCCGCGACGAACCCCACGCCGACGCCGAGCACTATCGCCGCCTGCACGTCATCGTCGGCGACTCCAACATGAGCGAAACGACGACGCTGTTGAAGGTGGGGTCGTGCGCGCTCGTCTTGCGGATGATTGAGGAGGGCGCGCCGCTGCGCGATGTGACCCTCGACAACGCCATCCGGGCCATTCGCGACGTGAGTCAGGACTTAAGTGGCCGGCGAAAGGTGCGCCTCGCCTCCGGCAAGGAGATGTCGGGTCTGGATATTCAGCGCGAGTTCTTCGAGCGGGCCCGCGACTTCGCCGACACGGCTGGCATCGACGACCCGGTCACCAAGCGGGTTTTGGATCTGTGGGAGCGCGCGCTGCTGGCCGTGGAGGCCAATGACCCGAGCGGGATCGATTGTGAGATCGACTGGGCGATCAAGCACAAACTCATTCATTCGTATGCCGCGCGCCACGACCTCTCCCTCGACCACCCCCGCGTGGCGCAACTCGATCTCGCCTACCACGACATCAGCCCGGACCGGGGGGTCTTCGCGCTGCTGCAGCGCAAGGGCCTGGCCGAGCGGGTCGTCAGCGATGCCGAGATCGAGACGGCCAAGGACTCCCCGCCGCAGACGACGCGGGCCAAGCTCCGCGGCGATTTCATTGCGGCGGCCAAGGAGCATCGCCGCGACTACACGGTTGACTGGGTGCATTTGAAGCTGAACGACCAGGCTCAGCGCACGGTGTTGTGCAAGGACCCCTTCCTGGCCGTGGACGCCCGGGTGGACCGGCTGATCGAGGGGATTCTGGCCTCGCGCCCGCCCCAGCCGTGAGGCTCGCCCCGCCTCTCGCCGTGACCGCGAGGGGCTCTGCCCTGATCGGGAGGGATCCTTGGGGGGCGGCGGCTCCGGGAGCCGGGACGCGGCATACGAGGTGGGGCCGGGGGACGAACCTGGGAATTTTGCCTCAGTTTGGCGGGTTATCGTGGGCAGGCTGTTCGTGTCCTCGACCCAAAAGGTTCCCTCTCTTGTCTGCTCGTCTGCGTTTCGCTGCCCCGGCGATGGCCGCCGTCCTCGCCCTGACTCTCACCGCGTGTGGTGACTCCTCCGGCGAGAAGTCGTCCGGTTCGTCCTCGAGCGCGTCGGCAGGCTCGGGTTCGCTCGCCTCGATCGAGCTGACCGGCGGCGACGCCAAGACCGCCCCCACCATCGAGTTGGCCACCAAGCCTTTCTCGGTCGGCGCGTTCGAGACGCGCGTCGTGAAGGAAGGCACCGGCGACGCCGCGACGGAGAAGGATGTTGTCCAGGTCCAGTACAACCTGATCAATGGCACGACCGGGGCCAAGATCGACTCCAACTGGGGCACCCCGTCCGGCTTCGACCTGTCCGACACCCAGTTGATCGCCGGCCTGCGCAAGTCGCTGCTCGGCGCGAAGAAGGGCGCGACCATGCTGTCGGCCCTGCCGCCCGCCGAGGCGTTCGGCACCGCCGGCAACACGCAGCTCAACATCAAGGCCACCGACACGCTGGTGATGGCCTACGAGATCGTCGACAAGTTCACCCCGCTGGCGCAGGCCGAGGGCACCGAGGAGAAGCTCGACCCGGACCTGCCGAAGGTCACCTGGAAGGCCGGCGAGGCCGCCTCGTTCGAGATGCCGAAGTCCGACCCGCCGAAGAAGCTCGTCATCCAGCCGCTCATCACGGGCACCGGCCCGAAGGTGAAGGCGGGTCAGACCGCGGTCGTGACCTACACCGGGGCGCTGTGGCGCAATGGCAAGGTCTTCGACTCCAGCTTCGCCCACAGCGGCAAGTTCTCCTTCGCCGTCGGTGGCAAGCAGGTCATCTCCGGCTGGGACAAGGGCGTCGTCAACCAGCCGGTCGGCTCGCGACTGCTGCTGGTTGTGCCCCCGGACGAGGGCTACGGCAAGGAAGGCAGCGGCGAGATCAAGGGCACCGACACCCTCGTCTTCGTCGTGGACATTTTGTCCGCTTACTGAGTCACCACTGCTGATCCCGCAATCCCGCTGATCCAGCAAACCCGCTCCGAAACAAAGGATTCGCCGTATGCCGTTCGATCCCGCCACCCAGCGTCCCGAGATCGACTTCCCCGAGGGCACCCCGCCCACCGAGCTGGTCATCGAGGACATCACCGAGGGCGATGGGGCCGAGGCGACCGCTGGGTCGTTCGTGCGCACGCACTATCTCGGTGTGGCCTTCTCCACTGGTGAGGAGTTCGACGCGTCGTGGAACCGCGGGGCGCCGCTGGACTTCCGCCTCGGTGTTGGCCAGGTCATCCCCGGTTGGGACGAGGGCATCGCCGGCATGAAGGTCGGCGGGCGCCGCAAGCTCACCATCCCCCCGCACCTGGCGTATGGCGATCGCGGCGCCGGCGCGGTCATCAAGCCGGGCGAGACCCTGATCTTTGTGGTGGACCTGGTCGACGTTCGCTGAGGCCCGTCACCCGGCTTCCGAACTTGAGCACGCCTTAGGCACTTGAGCACGCCATCCATGGCGTGCTCAAGTGGCTAAGGCGTGCTCAAGTTCGGTTAAGGGGTGGCCAATAGACTGGCAGGTATGACAACGCCGTCGAACGCCGAAGTCCAATCGCTGGTCGACGAGGTCCCGGCTGGTGCGATAGTCGTCGGAGTCGCCGGGCGCGCCGAAGACGACAACACGCTGCGGTGGGCCGCCGACCGGGCCCGCGCCACCGGGGCTCCGGTGCACCTTCTCTCGACGCTTGACTTCGACGCGCCGCTGATCGGCCCCACGGACTTCGTCCCGGTCGAGGACCTGCAGAGGGCGCTCAGCGTCGACGTGAATCGAATCCTCCGGGAGGCAGCGGCGACTGTTGCCGAGCGTGAGCCGGGTATCGCGGTCACGCAGCAGTCCGCCACAGGCTCGGCGGCGCGGGCCCTGCTCGCGGCGAGCGCGCGTGCCCGGGAAGTCGT
>Ga0075158_10002403_pt1 | contig 13627 bp, 17 predicted proteins | sample JI91814BDNA_FD_70968 | JGI IMG/M metagenome (GOLD analysis project Ga0075158, IMG submission 70968) | Wastewater effluent complex algal communities from Wisconsin, to seasonally profile nutrient transformation and Carbon sequestration -... | ecosystem: Engineered > WWTP > Effluent > Algae... | reverse complement strand
AACACGATCTAAAATTCTCAACTTCCAAAGTCTAAGCAAGTCTAAGCTTAGATTTGCTTAGGAATATATCGATACAAAATTCTAAATTTAGAAAAGTTATGATTTATTAAGATCAAAGAATCTATAATAACTCTAAATCTAAGCATTTTAGACTCAAAAACGAGGGGGGGAATCACCAACTCCAATCCGTCGGGCCCAATTGGACTACTATCCATGGTCAAAAAGGCACTATATAAGACTACTAACCATGGTCAAAAAAGAACAGCCCAGAAAAGTTAGCAGTTTGGAATTCCCCCCCGTTTTTTGAGGCCAAAATGCTTAGATTTAGAAATATGACTAATTCTTTGGTCTTAATAAATCATACCTTTACTAATTTTAGAATTTTGTATCGATATATTCCTAAGCAAATCTAAGCTTAGACTTGCTTAGACTTTGGAAGTTGAGAATTTTAGATAGTGTTTATTATCTAAACATTTATAATATCTGATTTTTAAAAATATATACAAGAAAATTTTATATCTTTAAAAAATGACAGATTCTTATTCTGATTCTGATGGATCTCTAAATTCTGATTCTTATTCTGAATATGATTCTGAAACTGATTTTGAAATTGAATTTGAATATATTGAAGAAATAACTGATATATTATCAGATACAATTAGAACAGAAATATATAATATAGTAAATTCTTCATATTTTCTAAAGAATATAAATAAACTTGATAAATATAGTCTTGAATTAATGTGTAAATATGTTCCTATGGACATTGATTTATATTATTGGGACATATTTGGAATACATACACAACAATATTCATCTGGAAATGTGAGATTATATCTAAATAAATATCCTCTGTATTATGATGAAGATATGATTAATAATAATATATTCAATAGTTCAATATTTTTAAATGATGCAATTCGAACAATATTTTTATATAGAAGAGGAATTCAAACAGAACTAATTCCAATAATTCTTGATATGATAAGACCTACTAATCATTGAGGTACTTAGTTAATTCATCAATAGTAATATTTTCTTTAACATTTAAAATTGTTTTTTGAACAGTAGTATAACTATTAGGATATATTTTATCATGTCTAATTTTGATTGGAATATATACATGAGTATCATTTTCATATTTTTCGTAATATTCACATTCAACAATACAATCATTTTTAAAAGTTGGCAATTCTTCTAATTTTTTCATAAATAATTTTCCTGCAAATGAATCAATTGGAACATCACCATATAATTTCTCATAAGTATTTTGATTTATATATGCAGAAATCTTTTTATCATTGACATGAATTTTCAAATCAAATGTATGTCTTTCTTTCCATTTAAGAAGATCATATTGTGTAAATTTACCTACTCTTTTATAAATTGGTGTAAATATAAGACCATCAATAGCGTGATTAATATTTGAATTTAATAACGTTTGAATTTCTTTAGTTCCACAAAATTGTTTATTTGTAATTTCAAAATCTGAAGTATCAATTATAAAATCATCTAACAATAAATTCACATATTTCAATCTATCAGTTAATATATTTTCTGATACATTAACTTTGTCATAATTAATGCAATCATGTATAATATATTGCCATTTTAAATCTTTTGTATATACAAGTTCACCATCAAATATTCCGAACTTAATGACTTTAAAATTTAAATTAATTTTAAAACATTTTACAGATCTATCCATCATATAAGCAATACCATCATATATAATCATAATAAATCTCATTCCATCAGATTTTACACATACAAGATAATCTTTTGTTTTAACTTGTTCAAGATCTTTTCTTTCTAATGACACAGGTTGAGGACCCGGGAATGTTACTTCCGTTAAATTCCAATTTTCAAGTATAAAATTTATAATATTATCATTTTTAATTTTTTCGGCTTTTGGACCATTCTCTTTATCAGCAAGACGATAAATTTCCATTATTACTCTTATTTATTAAAATTTCTTGTTTAATTTATTTTTTTATATAAATGAGCTGTACAATTAAAAGTAATGAAGTTATTGAATGGGAAATTGATCCAGAACATATAACAAATCTATATACTCATTTATATGACAACAACGAAGTAAGTGGTGATTTTACTATATGTACAAAACAAAAGAAAACTATAAATTCAAAGAAAACTATGTCTGGTACACAATCAACTGTATCATCACCTGACGCAATTGTAAATTGGCATTCACATCCAATTCAGTGTTATAAAACAGAAGAAACTGTTTGGGGATGGCCTTCAGGAGAAGATATTCGTGAAACTATAATATTTTGTTTAAGAGGTTCTGCATGTCATATTATTCCATCTTTAGAAGGAACATATGTAATGCAAGTTAATCCATGTTTTATTGATTATTTGATAAATATTGATAAATATATAAGTGATTATTCACCAAATTTTTTGAGAGGATTTATAATTCAAACTATAGAATTATATTTTAAATCAACGCATTATTTAAGAACAACTGAATTTATTTCAAAAAATCAACATATTACAGCAGATGATTTTATTAAATTAGCAAATGCGTTTAAAATTCAAAACATAATTAAAAATTCAAAAGTAGAAAATTGTGGCTCAATTAAGTGTAACGGTGTTGTTAACGAAAATAATGATATTATATCCTTTACAGATTATATTCGAGAATATGATGATAGTGATCATATTTATGAAATTAGTAAAAATGGAAGTACATTTGTATCAAAAGAGAATTATTATGATTTTTATATGTCAGATGGAATTTCTATTTTAAAGAAGGTCTTATTTTCTGATAAATGTAGTTTTAATATTTCAAAATGGCATACAGAAAGAATGTTTTTATTTTCATTGACTCATAATATAATTGATGGAGTTGATTATTTTCAATTACCATTCAAAAAGAAATGGGAATTAATAATGAACAATGGAAATGGATATGACATTCGTTTAAAAAATAACAAAATCATATTTAAAATGTTAGACATGTCTGGAAAATGCAATTATTCTGATATCCAAAAATATGTATTAAAGTCAAATAATATAATAATAATGATAGGATCACCTAAGTGTTCATATTGCGTAGAACATAAGAAAAAACACAAAATAGCAAATTTTAAGTGTGATTATGAAATGTATGTCGATGTAAAAACTGCCATTTTAACAGCTCAGAAAAAATATGATAAAAAGATAGATTCCATTCCAGCATATATTGTTGATGGTAAATACCAACCATCATTTACCTTTGAGTAAATTCAATAATGATATTTTTATTTAAGGTATAAATTTTCCATTTACAACCAACATATGAACATATTAAGTTGATTTTTTTAATGAAATATTTGTTTTTAAATATAACTTGGAATATTCCATATTTTTTATCTTCAAATATAAAATATTGATCAGAATTTATAATATTTTTACAATACCATTTGTTGTTATGAATTCCAGCATTTTCAATTTTTTCACCAGATAATAATCTTTTTAAAAATGGTGGAATTTCCAAAGGATTATTCCAATCTGAATCACCTATATTTTTAAGTAATAATGCTATAAAATAATGAACGACAATCTTTGGAACTTTAAATTTATTTTTTGGATTTCTATCTATTGACCACATTTTTAATTATTTATTCTTTTACTTAAGATATTTTAAATTTATAATGTGCTATTCTTAAAGATCTTTCTTTAATCCATTCATTATCCACATGTCCATATAATTCCATAATCTTGTCAAAAGTAACATTAATAAGTTTATGATCATCAAAATTTTGTATAGTATCAGCATGTAATGCTATATAATCAATTATGTGTTTCATTATTTTTACTTTTTTTTCTAAAGGAGCAATTTTAATATCATCTAATAGTTTTCTTATATATTTTAAAATTTCTTTTTCTGGTATCATATTTTTAAATATTTAAAAAAATTTTCTTGAATTTAAATTTTTTTTATAATGAATTAAAAATGAATAAAAATTTATCTGTAAATTGTTGGGGTCCGTCACTTTGGCATTCTCTTCATTCTATTGCATATTCATATAACAAGAACGACCAAGACAAATATTTAAAATTTTTTATGTCGCTAGGAGATGTTCTTCCTTGTGAAGAATGTAAAATTCACTATAAAGAAAATGTAAATGAAAGTGTATTGATACAAGCATTACAAACAGATGAAGGTTTATTTCGATGGGTATATGATTTACATAATTTAGTAAATCAACAAAAGGGAATTCCAGAAAGTAAATGGCCAAGTTTTGAATCTGTGCTTCAAAAATACGATTCATTTAGTAGTTCATGTGTTCAAATACCAGGAGTTTGTGGAGCTACAGATACAAAGAAAATGATTGTTGTTCTTGAGACTCAATTCACACAAAAAGAAATAATATTTATAGTTGTGATTATTTTATTGATAATGATCATAATATTTCTAATAATAAGGAAAAAAAAATTTTTCTAAGGATTTATTATTTGTATCTATAAATGAACAATCTTGTATTGAAAAAAATAGAAAATACAGAATCTGTTAGTTCAGACTATCTGAATATATATAATTATATCATGACTTTTGGTGACAAAAAATTATCAACTCCTGGATACTTAGGTGGAAAACCAATAATACCAAATTCTGATAATGCAATATATTTATTAAAACAAAAATATTATTATCAAGCTGTAAGGGGAAATTTTAAATGTCTTCTATTTATTGGACATAAAATTATTGAAAAAAATAGCTTTTATAGAAACATATTTTTTATCGATCCTATGTTAAATTTCTGGAAAATTGAAGGTATTCCACCAATTGATGAAAAACATAATATAGACACATGTATTATTGATGGTGAAATTAATATTCCAAATTTTAACGGTTCAAATATTCAAATAACATCACCTGTAACATTTTATGCAAATGATATGTTATATGGACCAATCAATCCTGAATACAAATATGTTCCGAGTGCTGGTAAATATAACTTTGTTATTGAAAATTCTTCTTCTTTGTGTGGTCAAAAGACATTTGATTTATGGAAATATACTACACAACGTTTAAGTGCTTTAGATAAAATTATTTCATCATCTGATTCTCCATTGTTTAATTATATGTATAATAATAAGAAAAATAATGTATTTGAAATAGTAATTAATACTCCACATATATTGGAAGATAGAATACCTGATTATGGACATATTTTAACACCAATGTATGAAAGATATGTTAATGGTGAATGGGATGTTTGTAATAATAAGAAATTTATTATTACAAAAAGTATTAATTTTATCATTGTAGATAATCAATTTTGTATTATAAAAGACAATAAATATACAATACCTCCTCAAAAAGTTATTGTTCATAATTACAAACCCATAAATAAACATATAATTCGATGTGACTATATTGAAACAAATGATGAAACTGTTATATTTAATTATAAAAATATAACAAATGATTATGTTAGCTCATATGCTGATTTTATAAGTGTTCAGCAAAAGTTTGATCTAAATAATTATGCAAAAATTATGAAAACAAATGATATGGACAAAATATTAGAAAACAAAATTCTTGGAAGAAAAACAATGATAGAAATGATTTTATGTAAAAACCCAACATCATTAATTGATGAAAAACTCGATATTAAAACAAATAATGATAAGGAAATTATATTTTTTCTTAAGAAGGGAGGAATTGCAAAAAATATTATTGATAAACTTGGAAAACGTATATTTTGTCCAACTGTATTAATTACAGGTCATGAAAATACTTATTCTCACTATTCGATGATTAATGATAGTATAATATTACATTCAAGATCATATTTTAAGGATAACTTTACAGAAAATAAATATGATACGATTTATGATATTACAATGCGTGTTAAAACATATAATAAAAAAGAAGTAGATGAATTAGATAAACAAAAAATATCAAAATTTGAAATTCAACAAGTTTATCAAATATTTGAAAATAAATTTTGGAATGTACAGATAATTGATTATGTAAATGGAAAAACATATGATGAAACAAGATTAAAATTTATGGATTTTACACAATTGTTAACAAAAATTATAATCACACCATCTACTGGAATATCTAAAAATCTTATTGATATATTTGAATTAAAAATTAATGATGATAAAGATGAATATATATCATTATTCAATATATGTAGAACTTTGTTAAAATTTTTAGACATTGATCTAAAACAAGATAGACCTGTTAAAACTGTTGAAGTTAAAACTGTTGAAAAACAAAAAGAAGAAAAACCTGCAAAGAATATTTTAAGTTTATATATAGACAAAACACCAAAATCAATTTACAATCTTCAAAATACACTTGTCATTCGAACACTCAAAGAAAATATTGCAGAAATATTTAAAAATAAAAAACCAGGAACACAGATACAACTTCATATTGATACCCCATTTACTAAATTTCAAGAATTAACATTTTTTAAAGATTTATATGACTATATAACAGAAATTGTTTCTCACAATAATTCATTAAATAGTCAACCTGACGGTTGGAATATTGTAGAATCCAACGGTATAAAATATTATAAACGTAATAAATTGTAAAAGAAAATATTTATTTTATGTAAATGTATAGAAGAGGATATAGAACACCTATTGATAGTAATTCGTCAAATCAAACACTAATTGGAATAGTTATTGCTGTACTTATTATCATTGTTATTGCAGTAGTTTTGACTCAAACAAGTGCAGGATTTCAAGTTATCAATTATTTCAAGAATGCAAATAGATCTTTGAAAGATTATAACATTATTCTTTTCTATAATCCTTCATGCCCTCACTGTATTCGAACTTTTGAAATGTTGGGACCAAACGTTAAAGACTTAACAGCAGTTGATATTACTACTGAAAAAGGAAAGGAACTCGCAAATAGCTTTGGTGCTTCTGGTATGGGAGTTCCAATGTTTGTTAGTACAAAATATAGCACAGGTTATGTTGGATTTTTACCATCTATTTCAGAAATCTTGGATCAATTAACTCCAAAAGCTAATGGATCAAAACCAGTTGAACCAAGCCAATTTGTATTATTGACTAAAGAAGGATGTAAGTTTTGCGAAGATGCAAAACAAATGATTCAACAAGCAAATTTTAATGTAAAGATTGTTGATTTTAAGTCTCCTGAAGGACAAGAACTTATTAGTAAATATGTTCCAAATATATCAGGATTTCCTACTTGGATTTCTTTAGCATCAGGAAAAAGTACTACGGGATTTAAACCATTAGAAGAAGTCATGAAAGAACTTAATTAACGAAGAGTACCTTTATTTGTCATTACAGGCAAACTAAAACCAGTACACATTAAACTATCATCTGTATATTCAAGACCATAATTAGCATAGATACTTCCTGCTTTACAATTATGTTTTATGCCGTATAACCAATTTGCAAATTCTCCTTGGTCATTTGGAACAGAACCAACTGGTACTGAAACAAATTGACGTTGACTATTGATTCTATCCCAAAACATAGAATCCGGATCTCTTATTAAATTTTTATTAAAATCATTTTCTACTTTATTTCCAACTTGTTTATCCTTTAAAGTTTCATTATATTCATATCTATTGTAATCTGAAAATAAAGGAATTGCATCATAATCAACTGGTGTTACATTCATAAAAGGATTATTTGTTGATGGTTCTCTTAGAAATGGAGTTTTAGTAAATGTAGATAAAGGAGTGCTACTTAACTCAAATTCCCAATTATATTTCTGAACATCTTTTGATGCTTCTTTATTTAAATAAGGACTTGGAAAATTAAAGTTAATATATGTCCCTCTAAACGAATTATCAGGCTTATTTAATAGGGTTTGTTGATTCATTTTAATATCTAAAAATATAATAATCGAGATAATTAAATGATATTTATAATTATTGTCGCAATAATTATAATCATATTCATAATATATTATTTCAGAAAAGAAAAATTAACAAATGATTATTCATGTGGATGTGTATTTGATCTTGATGATACATTAACTTGTGGTCAAGAAAGAGCAAAAGAAGCAATAAATTACTGTAAATCAAAAGGATGTAAGATATCTATAAATACAGCAAGACCAACAAAATGGTATTCTGATATTAAATTATCACAATTAGATCTATCTGAAAATGATTTTAATGATGATTTTTATCATTATGACACTAATAATAATTGTACATATTCTTCAAATTCATGTCTTCAAGAATCAATAGCCAATAATAAAGTTAAACATCTTCAAACATTTTCAAGAAAATGGAATATTAAACCAAATAAAATAGTTTTATTTGATGATCAAATATCAAATATTAAATTTGCAAAAAATGCTGGATTTTCAGCAATTCATGCAAATCATATAAATTGTGGAATTCCAAATAATATTTCTGAGGCACTGGAAACTATTTTTTAATCTCATTAATAACATCTTCAATATATTATATTTATCGAACTTACCATTCATTTTTAATATTAAAAACCATAAAAAGATCCTAATAATCCAATACATAATTTACAATGAATGGTAAAAGACATAAAAATTTACCAATATTTAAAAATTGTTGAGAATTTGTTACCATATCCGTAATAATTTTATATGTAACTGTTTTTATTATTTAATACACTATAGTATGCACTGATTAATTTTTTTTGTTTTTCAGGAACAAGACCATTTAACATTGGCAAATTTCCTTGAGGTCTTGGATAACCGAGATCATTTGTTTGGCTACACCACATTGTGTTTGAGTTGAATATTATTGGATTACTCATTTTAAGAAATCAATAAAATAAATTCGATTTATCTTAACAATTAAAATGTTTAAATATTAAAAATGAATCCGTATGAAATTTTAGGAGTAAATGAAAATGATTCTATGAGTACAATTTCTCAAGTTTACAAACAATATGTAAAATTGTTTCATCCAGACAACAAAACATTGAAAATAAGTGATGATGAAAAACTTGGCTATATGCAAAATATAAAAGATGCATATAAAGCAATTCAAGCAAAACGTCCAAAAAATACAGTGAATTATCCTGATATAAATACAGAATATGGAATTAGTGCTGATTTTACAAATAAAAGAACAAAATTAGCAGATAATTTTAATATATCAAAATTTAATAAAGAATTTGACAATGTTAGAAATGAAGATGTAAAAGCAGGAATAGAAGATCCATTTTCTAGAGGTTACAATATGTTTGACTACAATAAAAATTATAATGATAATCAAAAAGTTACAGCTCAAACATATTCTGCTCTTCCAGTTCATGTTTTGTCGAAAAATGATTTAGCGAGACCAGAAATGAATGGAGATTCAATTATAGAATATGTTCCAGAAATATTAGAAGACCATAGTAATTTTACAGAATTAGGAATATCGTCAGTTTCAAATTTTAGTACAACTTTAGGTGGAAAATCACAATTAGGTGGCACAGATTTAATGGCTGTATATGGAACAAATAGAGAAAATTGGGAAGATTCTGTAAAAAGAGATAAAAAATTATATTCAAAATACTATGATACAACTGATTTAAAACAAAAATCAGAAGAATTAATTAATAATAGAGATAAAATCTATAGTTTACCAAGATCAAAAGAAATTGATGAATATGAAGAACAACAAAAATTACTTCAGAAAACTAGAGAAATTCAGAGAAATAATCATTTGAATAAATTAAATGAATATTATAGTTCAAGAAATGTAAATTAACAAAACATACAAGGATTATTTTCATTTTTTTCATGTAATATAGATTCTGCTTGTTTTGGCAACAAAGACATTCTATTTACTAATGTTGATGATATTTGTATAAATATTTTATCCAAATTTGTTGATTTTTTAGCACTTATTTCAAATAATCGAATTCCTATTTCATTTGCAAATTCTTGTGCTTCTATAAAATCAACAGTTCTTGGTAAATCAGATTTATTTCCAACAAGAATAACATAGGTATTACTATTTACATTTTTTTTTATTTCTTCATACCAATATTTCAAATTTTGAAATGTTTCTAAATTTGTAATATCATACATTAATATAATTGCATGAGCTCCTCTGTAATAAGAAGAGGTTATATTTCTAAATCTTTCTTGACCAGCTGTGTCCCAAATTTGGAGTTTAATTGTTTTAGAATCAACTTCGATTGTTCTAATTTTAAAATCAACTCCAATTGTTGATATGTGATTATCATTGAAAATATTGTCACAATATTGAATCATTGTTGATGATTTTCCAACTCCAGAATCACCTATGAGAAGAATCTTAAATAGATAATCATACATTTTATATAATAATGCGTTTTTTTTAGAGTAAAAAAAAAAAAAATTCCTTAATATTTATTTATTAGTAATAATAAATGATTAATTTACATAAAGTAGTTCAAAATGACACTAAAATTATCAAGGATATCATTAAAAATTATTTTAAAACAAATTATACAATTGATGGTAAATTTATTCTTGTAAGAAAAGATAAGGATAAAGATTTAGATGAAGTTTTATCTGATATAAGAAAAGAACCAGATTATGTTATATTGAATATATTCAATAATGAAATGTCTTTTGATGAATTTGTCCTAATTCGTCCAGAAAGATATCCTAACGCAAAAGTGATTTTGAAAAATACTGATGCTGAAGTTCTTAGTTTTCCTTCTTCAGAAATCAAAGATTTTCCAAAGCATAGTTACACACAAAGTAGGAAATTAATGGCTGATAATAGTGTAAATATTCGACAAGAAAATGTTAAACCTTCTGGTGTTTTTGACCAAGAAGAAGAAGAAGAAGATGTTGGAGGTCATACTTTACAAAGTTCTGGTTATTCACTTACTTTAAATAATTTAATGAAAATTCCAAATGACGAATTACTTAAATTAATATTACAATATTCAGAAAAAAATGATTTACTTCAATGTTTAACTGAAAAAAATACATCACTTACTGCTGAGCAGAAAAAAAATCTACGTAGCTTCGGCGAACATAGTGTTCAGTTTAATAGGAGGACCTCCAGAAAAAAAGCAACCAAATTCTCGAAACCCAAAATGAGAAAAAGACAGAACAAACTAAGATCAAATTGCAAAAAGAAGAAACTTTCAAAGAAGAGACATTCCGCGAAGAAACTTTCAAAGAAGAGACATTCCGCGAAGAAACTTTCAAAGAAGAGACATTCAGTGAAAAAATGTTCGATGAAGAAACGTTCAATAAAGAAACGTTCAAAGAAAAGACATTCTTTAAAACACAAAAAGAAATCTCGATCTTTTAGAAAGTTTGGTGCATATGGATTACAGAATGGACCAGGATATAGTGGAGTATATCCAATGAGTTTAAAAGTACTTGGGACAATGCCAAATTTAAATAATATTAAAAGAAGTTATACTCGCGCATAATTTATAAAGAATAATAAATGAACGTTATTTTGTCAATATTTATATGTTTAATAATATTTTTCATTATATTTTCTGTGATAATAATATTTTTTACAAATAATTACTGTATGTTTTATGTAAATAATAATAATGTTGGAAATATGCTCTCTGAATATATTTATTATAAATTAACTGATAAACATAGATTTAATATAAGTCCAAAATTATTATCCATAACAGATCCAGAAACAAAGGAAGTTATTACGAAAATTTTGAACTATAAAATTGATAAAAAAATAAATTCAAAATATTCATCGAATCTTACAGCAAAATGGAGACCAAATAAAAATAAAAAGTATGAAATATTTTGGAAAGAAGCAAGACCTATAATAAGAGAAATGTATGATAATATTTTAACAAGGCCTAAAGATAATGATTTACCAATAATATATTTTAGATGTTCTGATATTCCATTTATTCGATATAATATGTATCATCTTTCATCAATTTCCTATATAAATGAGATTATTAATGAGCTTAAACAAAGAAATTATAATAAAGTAATATTTCTTAATTGTTCGAGTCATAATACAAATAATTATGACACATGTTCATCTATAGCTGATATATACATTGAGTTATTTGAAAATGATGGAATTGAAGTTGTACCATCTTGCGGATCAATAATAGGAGATTTCACAAAAATGGTATATTGTCCATTTTTGGTATCATTAAATTCTTCAAGTTTTAGTTTTATTGCTGGAATTTCTAAAAATCCAAATAATTTTATGACCAATAATATGGGACATGAAAAAAATGGTAGATATCATTATCAAGAAACTGGCGACTGGATTTATTCTAAAAGTGTACCAATATTACACGCACAAGTAAAAAATTATTATGACATCAACGAAATAAAAGAACACATTTTAAATAAATGATCTAAAAGTAATACTAATTCTTTTCTCTTTTGTGTCGTCTTTAGAAATTCCATGTCTATATTCATCTTGTGTTTTTCCACACATATATAAAATACTTCCATTTGTAAGATGAACTTTTAAAGATTCTCGATTATCTGACCTTGATTTTAAAACAAATGGTCTTGTACATCCAAATGAAACAATAGCAATATCTGCATTTGGTTTAAATCCAACTTCACAATCACTATGAAGTGGTATAAATTCATCACCGTTAGTATACCAATTCACAACTACTTGATTATATTTATCTTTGAGATAGTCATAAAATGGTTCAAATACCTTTGGTAAAGGATCATTATTTTTAGATGTATCGTAGCCAGAAAACATATATGATTTTGTTACATCTTTATTAAATTTAGGAGTATTTAAATAACTAGCATGACCTCTTTCAGATATTAGTTCCTTTTTATCAATACCAACCAATACCTTACTTACTTCTGGTCTCAATTTACACATTTCATCGAATACACTATTTGCATATTCGATTAAATAATCGGGTAATTTATCAATTACTATGTACGAGTTTTCTGATAAATATATTCTTGACATTTTCAACAATATTCAAAAATACACTAAAGCATTTTAATTATTGTGATAAACCAAAGATATTATTTCTTCACTACTATGTTCTTCATCACTACTATGTTCTTCGTCACTACTTCTTTCTTCACATACACTATAATAAGGTAACACTTTGTCACCTAAATTATTTGAATTAAAATTATAATTTGCAACTAAATTTTTGAAACCTTGGGTTGTACATCCATATGAAATAATAATTATTAAAAGAATGATATTAATAATCACAAGTAATAATATAGCAGTATCCATTTAAATATAATTAATAATTTATTCTAAATTTAAGTAATCTATATAAGTGTCATAAATTTCTTCTGGGTCCATATTTGTAATATCAATATTTGCTCTAATAAGTTTAGATCTCATATTATCTATTTCATGTTTAATATTTCTATGATTCTTTAATTTAGAATTTAATACTGGATTATTAATTGCACATTTTGATAAATTAGACCTAAATTCTGCCGATAATTTTTCTGTAGTTGTAGCTGGATTTATAAACTTATATTCTACTAATATTTTTTTCATAATTTGATTTACTTCTGCCTTATTTAAATAATATTCCCATACATTTTCATCTTCTCCTAGTTGTGTAACAGCATATTCCTTCAATTCCTTAAAATTTAAATTTGGTTTAAAAACATCTAATCTATTACATACTATTATAGACAATAATTTATCTCCTATATATTTTTTTTCATAATTTATCC
>Ga0075158_10002402_pt1 | contig 13633 bp, 10 predicted proteins | sample JI91814BDNA_FD_70968 | JGI IMG/M metagenome (GOLD analysis project Ga0075158, IMG submission 70968) | Wastewater effluent complex algal communities from Wisconsin, to seasonally profile nutrient transformation and Carbon sequestration -... | ecosystem: Engineered > WWTP > Effluent > Algae... | reverse complement strand
GGCATCGACCATGCGCGTGCGGAAATGGGCAGTGTTCTCGCGCAGTCGTTCGCGCAATTCACCGGCAGACGACAGCATCTCGAACGCCTTGATGCCCGCGGCGGCGACGTGCGGCGGCAACGAGTTGGAGAACAGGTAGGGGCGCGAACGCTGGCGCAGCAGTTCGATGACTTCCTTCTTCGCGGTGGTGAACCCGCCGAGCGCACCGCCCATCGCCTTGCCCAGCGTACCGGTGAAGATATCGATCTTTTCCATCACGCCTTTCACCTCGGCCGAACCGCGGCCGGTGGCGCCGAGGAACCCGGTGGCGTGGCATTCGTCGATGTGCACCAGCGCGCCGTACTTCGCGGCGAGCGTGGTGATCTCGTCCAGCGGCGCGATGAAGCCGTCCATCGAGAACACGCCGTCGGTGGTGATCATGATCGTGCGCGCACCGTCGGCCTTCGCCTGCTTGAGCTGCGCTTCCAGGTCGGCCATGTCGCAGTTGGCGTAGCGGTAGCGCCTGGCCTTGCACAGGCGCACGCCATCGATGATCGAGGCGTGGTTGAGCGCATCGCTGATGATCGCGTCGTGCTCGTCGAGCAGCGGTTCGAACAGGCCGCCATTGGCATCGAAGCAGGCGGCGTAGAGGATGGTGTCCTCGGTGCCGAAGAAGCCGGCGATGGTCCGCTCGAGTTGCTTGTGCAGGTCCTGGGTACCGCAGATGAAGCGCACGCTGGCCATGCCGAAGCCGTGCGAGTCGAGTGCGTCCTTGGCCGCCGCGATGATGTCCGGGTGGTCGGCCAGGCCCAGGTAGTTGTTGGCGCAGAAGTTCAGCACCGTGCGGCCGTCGGCGAGCTGGATCTCGGCCGACTGCGGGCTGGTGATGATGCGTTCGGACTTGAACAGGCCGGCGGCGCGGATCTCGTCGAGGGTATCGGCGTAGCGCTGGGTCAGGGCAGGCTGGGTCAGGGACATGTCGGCTCTCAGTTCCAGCTCAACACGACCTTGCCCGACTTGCCGCCTTCCATCAGGTCGAAGCCCTTCTGGAAATCGTCGATCGGCAACTGGTGGGTCAGCACCTTGCCGAGCGGGAAGCCGCTCAGCACCAGCTGGGTCATCTTGTACCAGGTCTCGTACATCTTCCGGCCGTACATGCCGTGGATGGTGAGGCCCTTGAAGATGATCTTGTCCCAGTCGGCGCCGGCGCCCTTGGGCATGATCCCGAGCATCGCGATCTTGCCGCCGTGGTACATGCAGTCGAGCATGTCGTTGAAGGCGCGCGGGTTGCCGCTCATTTCCAGGCCCACGTCGAAGCCCTCCATGTGCAGGTCGGCCATCACGTCCTTGAGCGAAGTGTTGGCGACGTTGACCACGCGCGTCGCGCCCATGTCGGCGGCCAGCTTCAGGCGGAAATCGTTGACGTCGGTGACCACCACGTTGCGCGCACCGATGTGCTTGCAGATGCCGGCGGCGATCACGCCGATCGGGCCGGCGCCGGTGATCAGCACGTCTTCGCCGACCACGTCGAACTCCAGCGCGCAATGCGCGGCATTGCCGTAGGGATCGAAGAACGCCGCGAGTTCGCTCGGGATCTGGTCCGGGATAGGCCACAGGTTCGACGCGGGCATCACGATGTATTCGGCGAACGCGCCATTGCGGTTCACGCCGATGCCGACCGTGTTCGGGCACAGGTGCTGCTTGCCGGCGCGGCAATTGCGGCAATGCCCGCAGACGATGTGGCCCTCGGCGCTGACGCGCTGGCCCAGCTGGTAGCCGGTCACGCCCGGGCCCAGGTCGACGATGCGGCCGACGAACTCGTGGCCGATGACCAGGCCAGGCTGGATGGTGCGCTGGCTCCACTCGTCCCACAGGTAGATGTGCAGGTCGGTGCCGCAGATCGCGGTCTTCTCGAGCTTGATCAGCACCTCGTTGGGGCCGGGCACCGGCACCGGCACCTGTTCCATCCAGATGCCCTTGCCGGTCTCGCGCTTGACCAGCGCCTTCATCGTTTGCGTCTGCGACATGGCGGATGCGCCTTGCGGGATCGAGGCGCGCATTCTACCGCCGCTGGCCTGTGCGGCAGGTCATGACCGCAGGCACACGCCAGCACCACGCTTCCAGTGGTGTAATCGGCATTTGACCGCTCTGCAGGAGTTTCCATGCGCCACCGCACGTTGCCCGTCGTCGTTGCCCTCATCCTCGCCGGTGGTGCGGCCCATGCCGACGAGGGCATGTGGATGCCGTCGCAGTTGCCGCAACTGGCGAAGCAGTTGAAGGCAGCGGGCTTCAAGGGCAATCCGGCCGACCTGGCCGACCTGACCAAGCCCCCGATGAGTGCGGTCGTGTCCATTGGCGGCTGCACGGCGAGCTTCGTGTCGCCGCAGGGCCTGGTGGTGACCAACCACCATTGCGCGCTGGGTGCGATCCAGCTGAATTCCACCGCGGAACGCAACCTGATCCAGGATGGTTTCATCGCCGCGAGCATGGCCGATGAACCTTCGGCCGGGCCGGCGGCGCGGATCTGGGTCACGGTCGGCTTCGACCCGATCACCGACCGCATCCTGGCCGATGCCAGGGGCAAGACCGGCCGTGCGTACTACGAGGCGGTCGAGACCGCACAGAAGGCGGCCGTCGCGGCTTGCGAGCAGGACGCCGGCCATCGCTGCAGCGTGGCCAGCATGTACTACGGCCGCGAGTACTACCTGATCAAGCAGCTCGAACTGAGGGACGTGCGCCTGGTGTATGCGCCGCCCCGCGCGATCGGCAACTACGGCGACGAGATCGACAACTTCATGTGGCCGCGCCACACCGGCGACTTCACCTTCTACCGTGCTTACGTGGGCAAGGACGGCAAGCCGGCGGCGTACAGCAAGGACAACGTGCCGTATGCGCCACCCGCGCATCTCACCGTGTCCACTGCGCCGGTGAAGGCGGGCGACTTCGCGATGGTCGCGGGTTATCCCGGCACGACGTTCCGTCACCGCACGGCGTCCGAATTCGCCAACCAGATCGACTGGCTGTTGCCGGAACGGGTGGACATGGTCGGCGGCCTGATCAGGACCATCGAAACCGCGACTGCGGGCGACAAGGCCAAGGAAGTGCTGTATGCCTCCGCCGTGGCCGGCAACAAGAACACGCTCAAGCGTGCGCAGGGCGAGCTCGACGGCTTGCGCCGCAGCGATGCGGTGCGCGTGCGCCGCGAGGACGAAACCGCGATGCTGGCCTGGTTGGCGAAGCAGCCGGATGCCGCGACGTTGCAGGCCGACATCCGCGCGATGCAGGCGCAGCTGGACGCGGGGCAGGCCACGCGCGAGCGCGACTTCCTGCTGCCGTTCCTGCGCCCTGGCCTGCTCGGTTCCGCGATCACCCTGCGCCGGCTGGCGATGGAGCGCGGCAAGCCGGACGCGCAGCGCGAGTCCGGTTTCCAGCAGCGCGACGAGGTGCTGATCGAAGGCGGCCTCAAGCAGTTGCAGCGTCGCTACGATCCGGAGGTCGAGAAGGCCACGCTGCGTTACGCGCTGAAGCGCTACTACGCGCTGCCGGCGTCGCAGCGCCTCAATGAGTTCGATGCGGCGTTCGGTGCCAATGAAACGATCGCCAGCGCGAAGCTCGACAGTTTGTACGCGCAGACGAAGCTCGGCGTCGAGGCGGATCGCCTGGCGTTGATGAAAGCCTCGCCCGACGCGGTGCTGGCATCGACCGATCCGCTGATGCAACTGGCCGCGGCGCTGCAGCCGGCGCTGCTGCGGCTGGAGGAAGAGGGCAAGCAGCGCAGCGGCGAACTGATGCGTCTGCGGCCTGCCTACATGCAGGCCTTGATCGGTTATCGCGAATCGCAAGGCAGGGCGGTGTATCCGGATGCGAATTCCACCTTGCGCGTCAGCTACGGCAAGGTCAGCCCGCTGAGCCCGCGGGACGGCCTGGACTATCGCCCGCTGACCACGGTCGCCGGCATCGTCGAAAAGAACACCGGCGTGGAACCGTTCGATGCGCCGAAGCCGTTGCTCGACGCGATTGCCGCAGGCGACTTCGGCAGCACCATCGACCCCACGCTGAAGACCCAGACGGTCGATTTCATGACCAACCTGGATACCACCGGCGGCAATTCCGGCTCGCCGGTGCTGGATGCGAACGGCAAGCTGATCGGCCTGAACTTCGACAGCAATTGGGAAGCCGTCAGCGCCAGCTGGATGTTCGACCCGCGCTACAAGCGCGCGATCCACGTCGACATGCGTTACCTGCGCTGGTTGCTGGCCAAGGTGTATCCGGCGCCGCACCTGCTGAAGGAAATGAACCTGCCGGCGGAGTGATCCCCGGTAGCGAATGACGTACCACGCACACGAACGACAGGACAGGACGATGCAGAAGACGATGCTTGCCGCGGCGATCGCCGCACTGATGATGGGAACGGCGTCCACCGCGAATGCCGACGAAGGCATGTGGGTGCCGCAGCAGTTGCCGGAGATCGCCGGCCCGCTGAAGAAAGCCGGCCTGAAACTGGACCCGAAGCAGTTGGCCGACCTCACCGGCGACCCGATGGGCGCAGTGGTGTCGCTGGGCGGCTGCACGGCCAGCTTCGTCTCGCCACAGGGCCTGGTGGTCACCAACCACCACTGCGCGTACGGTGCGATCCAGTTGAACTCCACCGCCGAGCGCAACCTGATCGACCTCGGCTTCAACGCGCCGACCATGGCCGATGAGCTCTCCGGCGGCCCGAACGCGCGCATCTACGTGCTCGACGAAATCACCGACGTCACCGCGCAGGTCAAGGCCGCGATCGCCGCCGCGCCGAATGCGCTGGCGCGCACCAAGGCCGTCGATGACCTCGAGAAGCAACTGGTCGGCGCTTGCGAAGCCGACGCCGGCTCGCGCTGCCGCCTGTACAGCTTCATGGGGGGAAATACCTATCGGCTGTTCAAGAACATCGAGATCAAGGACGTGCGCCTGGCCTACGCGCCGCCGCGCGGCGTGGGCAATTACGGCGGCGAGGTCGACAACTGGATGTGGCCGCGCCACACCGGCGACTTCAGCTTCTACCGCGCCTACGTGGGCAAGGACGGCAAGCCGGCCGCGTACAGCAAGGACAACGTGCCGTTCAAGCCGAAGCACTGGCTGAAGATCGCCGACCAGCCGCTGCGCGAGGGCGACTTCGTGATGGTCGCCGGTTACCCGGGCAGCACCAGTCGCTATGCGTTGGCCGCCGATTTCGACGCCACCTCGACCTGGACCTATCCGACCACCAGCAGGCGCTTCAAGGAACTGGTGGCGATGGTGCTGGCCGCCGGCGAGGCCAACAAGGACATCGAGGTCAAGTACGCCAACACCGTGCGCGGCTGGGAGAACACGCTCAAGAACTACGACGGCCAGATGGAAGGCTTCGCCCGCATGGGCGCCGCCGGCATCAAGCGCGAGCGCGAACAGGCGGTGCTGGCTTGGCTGAAGTCGCGTGGCGCCGAAGGCGCGCAGGCGCTGGCCGCGCACGACACCCTGGTCGCACTGGGCGATGCAGCGCGCAAGACCCGCGAGCGCGACGGCGTGATCGGCAACGTCGGCGGCGCCTTGGGCGGCACCGCGCTGACCCTGTATCGCCTCGCGGTGGAACGCGAGAAGCCCGACGCCCAGCGCGAGTCCGGTTTCCAGCAGCGCGACCTGCCCGGCATCGAGGGCGGCGTGAAGCAGATGGATCGTCGCTACGTGGCGTCGATGGATCGCCAGCTGCAGCGTTACTGGCTGATGCAGTACATCGCCCTGCCGGCCGACCAGCGCATCGCCGCGATCGACGCGTGGATCGGCGGCAACGATGCGAAGGCGGTGGATGCCGCGCTGGACCGGATCAACGCCAGCAAGCTGGGCAGCCTGGACGAGCGGATGAAATGGCTGTCGGCCGACCGCAAGGCCTTCGAGGCCAGCACCGATCCGGCGATCCAGTACGCGGTGGCGATGTTGCCGACCTCGCTGAAGCTGGAGGAGGAGCGCAAGCTGCGCGCTGGCGAGGCGGTCATCCCGCGCGCCACCTACCTGCAGGCCGTGGCCGACTACAACAAGGCGCAGGGCAAGGCGGTGTATCCGGATGCGAATTCGTCGCTGCGGATCACCTTCGGCAACGTGGTGAGCTATACCAAGCCGGGAGCCAGCAAGCCGGAGGACGCGTTCACCACGCTGGAGCAGGTGGCGGCGAAGGCGACGGGCAAGGAACCGTTCGACGCCCCGCAGGCGCTACTTGATGCGATCAAGGCGAAGCGTTACGCCGGCATGGCGGATGCGAAGCTCAAGACCGTCCCGGTCAACTTCCTGTCCAACCTCGACATCACCGGCGGCAATTCCGGTTCGCCGGTGCTGGATGCGCACGGCAAGCTGGTCGGCCTGGCCTTCGACGGCAACTGGGAATCGGTGGCCTCGAACTGGGTGTTCGATCCCACGGTCACGCGCATGATCTCGGTCGACCAGCGCTACATGCGCTGGGTCATGCAGGAAGTGATGCCGGCGCCGCAGTTGCTGATGGAAATGGGCGTCGCTGCGAAGAAGTGACGCGGTAGCATCGCGAGTGACAGGGAACGCCGGCCTCGTGCCGGCGTTTCCTTTCGCGCGGAGGCTCAGTTGCGGAAGTCGTAGTCGAAGGTGTAGTAGTGCTTGCCATCGGCGATCTCGATGGCGATGCGCCCGTGCAGGCCGGTGAGTTCGTCGGTGCCGGTGTCGGGCACCACGCTCAGGTCCAGCGACGGCGTGCCGCGATCCATGATGCCGTTGTGCTGCATGTAGAAGCTGCCGCGACGGCCGTCCAGCGTGCCCTCGATGCGCTCCATCGCCACGTAGGCGCCGGAACCCTGCACCGGCGACATCAGTGCCAGCATGTGGACCACGCTGGTGGCCTCCAGCGGGCCGTGGAAGCGCTTGTCGAAGCGCGAATGGCCGACCGTGGCGCCCTGGCCGATGTCCAGTTCGTCCTGCGGGATGCGTTTGACCTCGAACTCGCCCTTGGCTTGCATGCGGGGGATCCTGGGAAGCGGGTGGAGAGCCTAACGCCTGCGCCGTAAAGGCGCGTGCAACCTGCTAGGCTGTTGCGACGCAACATAGATGAACAGGGGCCGCTGCCATGAAGATCCTGCTTGCACGTCATGGCGAGACGCCGTGGAACGCCGAAGGCCGCTACCAGGGGCAAGAAGATATTCCCCTGTCGGACGTCGGCATCGGCCAGGCCACCGCCCTCGGTGAGCGCCTGCGCGATCTGCCCATCCAGCGTGCCATCGCCTCGCCGTTGTCGCGCGCGCGGCGCACTGCGGAACTGGCCTTGGGCGCGGAGCGCGCCGGCCAGCTGATGTTCGACGGAGGCCTGAAGGAAATCGCCCACGGCGAGTGGGAAGGCCTGCTGGCCAGCGAGATCGACGAGCGCGACGGCGAACGCCTGCGCGCCTGGCGCGATGCGCCGGAGACCGTGCAGATGCCGGGCGAGGGTGGCGAGTCGCTGCAGCAGGTGCTGGACCGTGCCTGGCCTGCATTCGCGCGTGCCTGCGCCGGCCTGGGTGCGGACGACACCCTGCTGGTGGTCGCCCATGACGCGGTCAACCGCGTGCTGTTGTGCCGGATCCTCGGCATCCCGCTGTCCAAGCTATGGGGCTTCCGCCAGGCGCCGACCACGATCAACCTGCTGGAAGGCGCGTCGGTCGATGCGCTGGAAGTGGTTCGCCTCAACGACTGCAGCCACCACACCGCGCTGTTCGGCGAGGCGAAGCACCGCGCCCTGTAAGGTTCAGGGCACCGGGAATCCGCGCGCCGCTTCCCACAGCGCGTACCACGCATCCTTCGGCAACGGCGTCGCACAGGCATCCGCCGCGGCACGGATGCGCGCGGCATCGGTGCTGCCGATGACGACCCGCGTGCCCGGCACGCTGGCCACCCAGCGCAGCAACAACGACGCGGTATCCAGCCCGAATTCGCCGCCCAGCGACCGCAACACATCGCCCAATGCCGCGGGCGGTTGCAGCAGGCCGCCGCCACCCAGTGGCGACCATGCCTGCACTTCGGCGCCTCGCGCGCGGGTGGCATCGAGCGTGCCATCGTCGATCACGTTGCTGTTGGCCAGCGACAGTTCGACCTGGTTGCCGACGATGGCCAGCTTGCCGTCGAACAGGGCCAGCGCATGCGCGCCGAAGTTCGACACGCCGAACGCGCCGACACGTCCCGCCACCTGTTCCTCGCGTACCCAGTCGGCGATCGCGGCCGGCTCCATCAGCGGATCGAAGCGATGCAGCATCAGCACATCCACGTGATCGGTCTGCAGGTCGCGCAGGCTGGTGTCCAGCGCCGAGCGCAGGTGGCGTACCGACAGGTCGTAGTGCTGGACGCCGCGCGGGTTGCCCGGACTGCTGCTGCGGACGATGCCGACCTTGGCCAGCAGGTTGAGCCGCTGCCGCAAGCCGGGACGCGACGCCAACGCGTCGCCGATCAGCGGATTGGTCGCGTGGTCGCCGTAGATGTCGGCCAGGTCGAGGGTGTCGATGCCGGCATCCAGCGCAGCTTCGAGCAGACTCGCGACGGCGCCTGGCGACAGGTCCGCGCCCCAACTGCCGAAACGCATGGAGCCGAGGATCGGCGCGGGCTGGCTCATGTCGGGGTGTCGCTCGGCGGGGACGAGGCCGGATAATAGCGGCATGCGCACGCGTCCCCTGAGCGACTGGCTCGCCTACATCGAGCAACAACATCCCAAGTCCATCGCGATGGGCCTGGAGCGCGTGCGCGAGGTGGCCACTCGCATGGGCCTGGGCAAGCCGGCCAAGCGCGTGATCACCGTCGGTGGCACGAATGGCAAGGGCTCGACCGTCGCCTTCATCGAGGCGATCGCACGCGCGCATGGCTGGAAGACCGGCGCCTACACCTCGCCGCACCTGCTGCGCTACAACGAGCGCGTGCGCATCGATGGCGCGGATGTCGAGGACGACGTGCTGGCGGAAGGTTTCGAGGCCGTCGAGGCTGCGCGCGGCGAAACGCCGCTGACCTATTTCGAATACGGCACGCTGTGCGCGTTGTGGCTGTTCGCACGCGCAAAGCTCGACCTGGTCGTGCTGGAAGTGGGACTGGGTGGCCGCCTGGATGCGGTGAACATCGTCGATGCCGACGTGGCGGTGATCACCACCGTCGACCTGGACCACCAGGCGTGGCTGGGCGACAACATCGAGTCGATCGGGTTCGAGAAGGCCGGCATCGCCCGGCCGTTCAAGCCGCTGGTGCTGGGCGACGATGATCCGCCGGCCAGCGTGTTGCGGCATGCCTACGCGATCGGCGCGCAATCGTGGCGGATCGCCAACGATTTCTTCGCCGAACCGCTCGATGCCACGACCTGGCGCTGGCGCGAGGTCGGGCATGCGATGACCCTGCCGCGGCCGGCGCTGGATGCGCCGGTGCAGTTGCGCAATGCGGCCTGCGCGGTGGCGGCCTTGCGCGCCTTGCCCGGCCGCATCGAGCGGCAGGCGTACGTGGAGGGCATCGCCAACGCGCAGGTGGTCGGTCGCCTGCAGCGCTTTCGTCGCGACGGCGTGGACGTCGTGGTGGACGTGGGCCACAACCCGCAGGCGGCGCGCGCGCTGGCGATGTGGCTGCGCGCACAGCCACGGCGTCGCACCATCGCGGTGTATGCGGCGCTGGCCGACAAGGACGCCGCCGGCGTGGTCTCTGCCCTGGCCGCGCAGGTCGATGCCTGGCAACTGGCCGGATTGGCCGATGCCGGGCCGCGCGGCCAGGATGCCGCTGCCCTGCGGCAGCGCCTGGCCGGCACGGAAGCCGCCACGGCGGAAGCGCACGAAACGCCCGTTGCCGCGCTTGAAGCCGCGCTGCAGGCGGCCGGCGCGGACGGGCGCGTTCTGGTGTTCGGGTCCTTCCACGTCACCGCGGTGGCGTTGCGCTGGCTGAACGACGTGGCCTGAGCCGGGTGACGGGCCGGTATAATTCCGGCTCCCCCGCCGTCGTGGTCGTCCCGGTATGCCGATGGATACCTCGTTGAAGCAGCGCCTGGTTGGCGCCGTCGTCCTGGTCGCGCTGGCGGTCATCTTCCTGCCGATGCTGGTCAAGGGCCCCGCGCCCGACAGTGGCGTGTCCGACGTGGCGCTGGACGTGCCCGCCGAACCTGCCGCCGCCGATGGCATGGTCTCCCGCGACCTGCCGCTGGTTGCGCCTGCGGGCGCCCCCGAAGGCGGCGCGACCGGCATGCCCTCGTCGATGCCGGATGCACCGGCGCCCAGCGCGCAGGACGGCGCATTCCCGGCCACAGCCGCCGGTGACCACGCGGTCAGCTTCGGCAGCTATGCCACTGCCGCGGATGCCGACAAGGTGATCGCCGCGCTGAAGGCCGCCGAACTGCCGGGCTACCGCGAAACCGTGACGCTCAACGGCCGCCAGGCCGAGCGCGTGCGCATCGGTCCGTTCGCCGACCTGGCCGTGGCCGAGTCCGCGCGCCTGCGTGCGGCGCAAGTGAATCCGAACGTCGGCGCCAAGGTCATTGCGCTGGATGCCAATCCGGCCGCGTCGCCGTTGCCTGCCAGCGCTCCATCGACCGCAGTGCCTGCATCGCCTCCGGCACCGGCGAAATCCGAACCGCTGCCGCCCGCCGCCGCCAAGCCTGTCGTGCCGGCTACTACGCCTGCGGCGAAGCCCGCTGTCGTGGCCGATGCCAAGCCGGCAACGCCCGTGGCGAAGCCGCCGGCGACCACGCCGCCGGCCGCCAGGCCGGAGCCGGCCAGCAAGCCCGCCGACACCAGCAAGACCGGCTTTGCGGTGCAGGTCGGCGCGTTCGCCGATGCCGCTGCGGCCACCGCCCTGCGCGACAAGCTGCGCAGCGCCGGCTTCAACGCCTTCACCGACAACGTCAGCACCGACGGCGGCACCCGCACCCGCGTACGCGTGGGGCCGGCGATGAATCGTGCCGAGGCCGACGCGCTGAAGGCGCAGGTCAAGGCCAAGGCCGGCATCGACGGCATCGTCCGGCCGCATCCGTAACACCCCAATCGTTCGAGCCAGGAAACAACCCCAATGTGCGGCATCGTCGGAATCGTCGGCCACAGTGAAGTCGCGGCCCAGTTGTACGACGGGCTCACCGTGCTGCAGCACCGTGGCCAGGACGCCGCCGGCATCGCCACTGCCGATGGCGGCAAGCTGCGCGTGCACAAGGGCAATGGCCTGGTGCGCGATGTATTCGACGAGCCGGCGATGGCGCTGCTGTCCGGGCGTGTCGGCGTGGCCCATTGCCGCTACCCGACCGCAGGCAGCGAAGGCAGCGACGAGGCGCAGCCGTTCTACGTGAACTCGCCGTTCGGCATCGCGCTGGCCCACAACGGCAACCTGATCAACACCGATGCATTGCGCCGCGAGGTGTTCGAGCAGGATCGCCGCAACGTCAATACCGAGTCCGATTCCGAAGTGCTGCTCAACGTGTTCGCGCACGAACTCGACTTGCAGAAGGCGCTCACGCCGGGCGCGGTGTTCCGCGCGCTGGAAGGCGTGAACCGCCGCGCCAAGGGCGGCTATGCGGTGGTCTGCGCGGTGCTGGGCCTGGGCCTGGTGGCATTCCGCGATCCGCATGGCATCCGCCCGCTGGTGCTGGGCAAGCGCGTGGCGGCAGGCGGCGACGAATACATCGTGGCCTCGGAATCGGTGGCGCTGGACATCCTCGGCTTCGAGCGGTTGCGCGATGTCGAACCGGGCGAGGGCATCGTGATCACCGCGCGCGGCGAGCTGTTCGCGCAGCAGTGCGCGCAGCCGCAGGAGCACGCGCCCTGCATCTTCGAGTACGTGTACTTCGCGCGGCCGGACTCGATGATCGAGAACATCTCGGTGCACAAGGCGCGCATGCGCATGGGCGTGACCCTCGGCGAGAAGATCCTGCGCGAGCGCCCCGACCACGACATCGACGTGGTGATCCCGATCCCCGACACCAGCCGCGATTCCGCACTGGAAATCGCCAATGTCCTCGGCGTGAAATACCGCGAGGGCTTCATCAAGAACCGTTACGTCGGCCGCACCTTCATCATGCCGGGCCAAGGCGAGCGCGCGAAGTCGGTGAAGCGCAAGCTCAACCCGATCCCGCTGGAATTCCGCAACCGCGTGGTGCTGCTGGTCGACGATTCGATCGTGCGCGGCACCACCAGCAAGCAGATCGTGCAGATGGCGCGCGATGCCGGTGCCAAGAAGGTGTACCTGGCGTCCGCGGCGCCGCCGGTGCGCTATCCGAACATCTACGGCATCGACATGCCGTCGAGCGAGGAACTGGTCGCGCACGGTCGCAGCGAGAAGGACATCGAGCAGTTGCTGGGCTGCGACTGGCTGATCTACCAGGAACTGTCCGACCTCGAAGCCGCCGTGGCCGGGCCGAAATTCCCGGGCCGCCGCTTCGACAGCTCCTGCTTCAGCGGCGAATACGTGACCGGCATCGAAACCGGTTACTTCGAGCGCCTGCAGCAGCTGCGCTCGGATGACGCGAAGAAGACGCGAAGGGCGTCGTAATTTCGCGATGATGTATGCAAGCGGGGTCCGATGGGCCTCGCAACCAAGCGAGTATCGGGGAGCGACTTGCGAGGCCCATCGGATCCCGCTCGCGATGACAGCATGACCAGCCTCTTCGACGCCGCCCGCGCCTGCCTCGATGCCGCATCGCCGGACAAGAAGGTCGCGTGCACGTTCGCCACGGCCGCGGCGTTCGCGCGCGGCGAATCGATCATCGACGCCGATGCGCCGCCCCCCGAAGCGATCCGCATGCCCGGCCGCCCGGAGCGTCCGCTGCTGGTGCATCCGCGCGACCTGCCGCGCCGCGGCTTCGGCAGCGTCGAGGGCCGCGCCGCGTTCATCCATGCCGTTGCCCACATCGAGTTCAACGCCATCGACCTGGCCTGGGATGCGGTGTATCGGTTCCGCGGGATGCCGGCGGCGTATTACGCCGACTGGGTCTCGGTGGCGAACGATGAGGCCCGCCACTTCGCGATGTTGCGCGCACGCCTGAAGGAACTCGGCCACGACTACGGCGACTTCGACGCGCACAACGGCCTGTGGGAAATGGCCGAGAAAACCGCAGGTTCCGGGCTGGCGCGGATGGCGCTGGTGCCGCGCGTGCTGGAAGCGCGCGGGCTGGATGTCACCCCGGGGATGATCGTGAAGTTGCGCTCGCTGGGCGATGACGTCACTGCCGATATTCTCGACATCATCCTGCGAGAGGAGGTCGCGCATGTCGCGGCCGGTTCGCGCTGGTATCGCTGGCACTGCGGGCGCGAAGGCGTCGAACCACGCGGCAGGTTCCGCGAGCTGCTGCGCGAATACGCCACCGGCGTGCTGCACAAGCCGTTCAATACGCAGGCGCGGCTGGAAGCCGGCTTCGACCTCGAAGAACTGGAAAGCCTGTTGGCCGAAGCCGGCTGAGTTTCATCGCGGCCGAAGATGGCATGCGGCACACTCCGCGCCATCAGTCCGGAGCATTGCCATGAAATTCGCCCTCGCGTCGCTATCGCTGCTGCTGGTCGCCTGCCAACCGTCGCCACCGCCCGCCGTCGCGCCGGCTGCGCCTGCACCACCTGCTGCCGAAGCGCCATCGGTCAAGCGCGCGCCAGGACAGGAAAACGTGGACCCGCTGCAGGTCTTCCGCGCGTTCGGCACCGAGCCGTTCTGGGGCGTCAAT
>Ga0075158_10002401_pt1 | contig 13633 bp, 13 predicted proteins | sample JI91814BDNA_FD_70968 | JGI IMG/M metagenome (GOLD analysis project Ga0075158, IMG submission 70968) | Wastewater effluent complex algal communities from Wisconsin, to seasonally profile nutrient transformation and Carbon sequestration -... | ecosystem: Engineered > WWTP > Effluent > Algae... | reverse complement strand
CCTGCGACCCACGCCCCGCCGTCGCACCCGGAGGCAACGCCCGCATGAACTGGTGGTTTTCAGATGCATGGGAGCGGGAACCCGTCATCGCGATGTCGTGGGTGATCTGGGTCGTCGTCTCCATCGTGCTACACGAACTGGGGCACGGCTACACCGCGATTCGCTGCGGCGACGACACGCCCTTGGCGCTGCGACGCATGACCCTCAACCCCCTCGTTCACATCCCGCCAATGGCGTGGTTGATGTTTGCAGTTTTCGGATTCACCTGGGGGCTCATGCCTGTCAACCCCAGCAACTTCCGCGGACGTTACGACGATGCAAAGGTCTCCGCGGCTGGGCCCGCCGTGAACTTCGGGTTGTTCGTGCTGTGCGCGCTCGGGGCGGCCGCGTGGACGGCGTACGCATCAGGCGTGGCCGATCCGATTGGGACAAATGTGCGTCTATTCCTGCGTGTGGGCGCGTTCATCAACCTGATGGGCATGGTGTTCAACCTCATCCCGGTGCCGCCTTTGGATGGGTCCACGATTCTCTCCAACTTCTCGACGGCGTATCGGCGCATCTGGGAAGGGCCCAACGCCCACATTGTGGGCTTGATCGCCTTTGCGTTGCTCTTCTTCGTGGTCGGCAAGCAGATCTGGGGCCCGGTCATGTCCGCATCGATGTGGACCATCGAAGAAATCACCCGCGTCTTACCCTGACCCCTTCCAAAGCGGCCCGGCCGCGAGCGTCGATATCCTTCCTGAACGGAGCGACCCATGGGGCAGGATTCGACATCCAATCAAGGACAGCCGAGCGGAAGCGTGCCGCCGACCTCGAGCGGTGCACCCCTGCCCGAAGCCTGCGGCCCCGAAGGCGGCGGCGTGCAGCCGTACGAACTGGCCCCGGTGGACTCCACACCCTCGCCAACCTCGCCTCCCAAGCCCCAGATCGTCAAGCCCGGGCTCCTCGCCGACTTCGACGAAGACGCCGACTTCGATCACGATCCGGAAGTCGAACAGGCAAAGAAGGGCATCCCGCCCGGCACGAAACTCGGCACCAAATCGGGCGAGGCCAAGGCGACGATAGATCCTTCTCGACTGATGGTCGTGCCCGGGCGTGGCGACCTCAAGACGCTCGCAATGGTGGGCGGCGGTGTGGCACTTGCGGCCGCCGTCGGTGCGGCGTTCAATGCAGCGACTGGCCAGAATCGGTTTTTCGTCGCGGTCAGTCTGATTTTCGATATCGCGATGCACACAATTACGGGCGTGGGCGCGATCGGGCTCGCCGCTGCCATGCTCGGCAAAGTCCTGAGAAACTTCGAGTTGGCGGGCGCACGCATGCTCGTCGCGACTGCACTCTTTGCCCTGGGGTTCCAACTCAACTTCAACGCCTCCGCTCACATCCTGGGCCTCGCGCTCGCGGCGGGGTCCTACTTCCTCGCGGTCTGGTTCCTGTTCCGCCTGAAATCTCAGGACACGCTGGTCGTGAGCGCGTTCCACTTCGCCCTCTTCATCCTGTTGTATTTGTACCAGTGGATCGCGGTGTGGGCATCGTCCGCGGCAAAGGCCGCTCCAGCCGCTGGCGGCTGAGTAGGTTCGCGTTCTCGAAAGTCCGTTGCGTCTGCAAGGAGTCACATGGCGACTGGCAAGGTTCTCATCGGGATGGTCCATGTCGGCGCACTGCCGGGCACGCCCCACGCGTCGCGCTCCGTCGCAGATCTTGCGAAAGAAGCCGTGCGCGAGGCCCGCATCCTGCGCGACGCCGGCTTCGACGCTGTCATGATCGAGAACATGCACGACGCGCCGTACGTCCATGGCGTGCAACCGCCGGAGATCGTCGCCGCGATGACCCGAGTGGGTGCCGCGATCCAGGACGCGATTCCCGAACTCGAACTGGGTGTGCAAGTGCTGTCGGGCGGGGCCAAGGAAGCAATCGCGATCGCTCAGTCGATCGGTGCCGCGTTCGTTCGCGTCGAGAACTTCGTGTTTTCGCATGTGGCGGACGAGGGGTTGCTGGAACGGGCCGAGGCCGGGCCGCTGCTGCGATATCGCCGCAACATCAACGCCCAAAGCGTCCGCATCTACGCCGACATCAAGAAGAAGCACGCCTCCCATGCGATCACGGCCGACGTGCCACTCGGTGATGCGGTCGAGGCCGCGATGTTCTTCGGAGCCGATGGCGTCATTATCACTGGTGCCGCGACGGGCAGGCCCGCCGACCTCGCGGATGTGCGCGAGGCGAAGGCACGGTGCAAGATGCCAGTGCTCGTCGGGTCGGGTGTAACCGCGGCGAGCGTGAAAGGCATCCTCGCGCACGCGGATGGCGTGATCGTCGGGTCATCCATCAAGACCGATGGCGTCTGGTCCAGCCCGGTCGATCCGGGCCGAGCGAGCACGCTCGTCAAGGCTGCAAGAGGCTGACGATGGTCATGGTCCTCACCATCCTGGCGTACGTCGCGATGGGCTTTCGCGATGAACTGCGTGCATCGGACACGCCGCTCAACGCGCTCGCTGCGGGCCTACCCGAGCGATGGATGATCGCCGTGCTCATGGGTGGCGTTTTCGGCCTGTGCGCGCTCGCGGGGCACGTCGCGTGCGCGGTCGCGGGCCGACAGATGGACAAAGCCGGCAACATCCTTGCGGTCGCGGGCGTCGAGCGTGCGCTCCTCGCGGTCCGCCTGACAGCGGGCGCCGCATTCGTCACAGCACTGTTCACCCTCGATTGGCTTGGCGTTGTCCGATCATGGGTGGGAAACATCGTCGTCATCGACGAGTTCCTGTGCCTCGCGCCCTTGCTCGCGGTGTTCATCGTCACGTGGGCCTCAGCGTATCCGATCGAGCGACGCCTCCGCGAGGCGACCTTTGTGCGAAAACTCGACGAGGGCCTGCCCGTGGATGCAGGCCCGACGCGTGTGCAAAGCGTGCTCGCGCACGCACGCCAGAGCCTACTCATTGTCTTGCTCCCGATCTTGCTGGTCAGCGGCTGGCGCGAGTGCGTCAGCGTCTACGCCGATTGGTATCCGCCCACGTCTGAAACGCAGGCGAACGCGATCCAAGTCGTGTGGCTCATCGGCACCATCGTCCTGTTCATCGTCTCGCCCCTGGCGCTGCGAATCGTCTGGGCCTCGGCCCCACTGGGCTCGGGCGAGTTGCGCAGCATGCTCGTGCGCGTCGCGCACCGATATCGCATCCGCATGGGCGAGCCCCTCGTGTGGCACACGCACGGCACGATGATGAACGGAGCAGTCCTCGGCGTGGTCTGGCCCTTCCGCTATCTTTTGCTCACCGACCTGCTGCTCGAACGCCTCCAGCCGCGCGAAGTCGAAGCCGTCGCCGCCCACGAGTTCGGGCACATCCGACACAAGCACATGCTCTGGCTTTCGATCGCGTCGATCGGCACCGTCCTGTTTGTCAGCATGATGCTCGAGTTGGTCCTGCGACTCTTCTCGCCCAGCGATAGCGTCATCCTCGAGGGCATCCGCCTCGCGGTGCCACTCACGTGCGGAGCCCTTGTGTTCGGCTGGGTGAGCCGACGCTTCGAGTGGCAGGCAGACGCTTTCGCAGTGCGGCATCTGAGCGAAACGCTCGCCGAACAGAACGGCAATCCAGACTCTTCGGAGCGAGTCTCCGGCGTGACCGATGGCATCCTTCCCCAGGGCGCACTGGTCATGCAATCCGCACTGCGAAACGTGGCCTATCTCAACGGCGTCGATCCCTCCCGCTTCACCTTCCGCCACGGCTCGATTGAGGATCGCACACGACGCATGAAGCAACTCGTCGGCATCGCCCCGACCACGCTCCCCATCGATCGCACCGCATTCTGGGTCAAGATCTGGGCAACGCTCCTCTTCTTTGGGTCCATCGCGGGCTACATCCTTGAGGCGTACCTTGCAAAGTGACGATAATCAACCCATGGAGGGGAACCCGCCAATCACCGCCCAGGAAGCCAACATCCGCGACGTGATCGCGAACCGGGCGGCGGACCTTCTCGCCGATCTCAAGACCTTCGTAGACACGCCAACAGGTCCAGGTGCCGCCGACGGCCTCCGCTCGCTCCGCGGCGTGATGCGCAGCCGCCTGGAGAAACTGGGCGCGACCTGCGAGGAACTGCCGGGCGATCCCAAACCAGCGTGGCTCGAATCAAAGCCCTCCAGCGCGCCGCCTCCGCCAACGCTCATCGCACGCCGAACAAGCATCGGAGACGACGCCGCAAACCGCATCCTGCTCTCCGGGCACCTCGACACCGTGCACGACCCCGCGAGCGCGTTTCGCCATCTCACGCTGTCCTCCGACGGCAAGAAGGCCACCGGCCCCGGCTGCGTGGACATGAAGGGCGGCCTCGTCATCGCGCTGCACGCGCTCGAAGTGCTGCACTCGCTCGGCGTGCCCGTCCGCTGGTCCTTCATTCTCAACAGCGACGAAGAGACCGGCTCGTTCCATTCCGATCGCGCGCTGCGCAACGCCGCAACATCGCACGACGTCGGCCTCGCGCTCGAGCCCGCAATGCCCGATGGCGGCCTCGTCGTCGAACGACCGGGCTCAGGGCAGTTCATGATCGAGTGCCACGGCCGTGCGGCCCACGTCGGCAGAGACTTCGCCAATGGCGTCTCCGCCGTCAACCTCCTCGCCGAGCGAGTCCTTCGCGTCGCCCGCATCCCGCGCCCGACCATGGGCATCGTCGCGAACGTGGGACCTTTGGAAGGCAGCGTCGCGACCAACGTCGTCCCCGATCACGCCCGCGCATGGGGCAACATGCGCTATCCAACAACGCCGGACGCCGAGTATCTCAAGTCGTCGATCCAGGCGCTCGCGACCTCCGTCAACTCGATGCCTCGGGCCAACGTGGAGATGGTCTTCAACCGCCCCGCAAAGCCCTTGACGCCTCAGGTCGAACGCCTCGCATTGCTTGCCCGCTCCTGTGCGGAAGCACTCGGCCAAAGGCTCCCCTTCGGCAAGACCGGGGGCGTCTGCGACGGCAATAACCTCCAGGCCGCCGGATTGCCCACAATCGATACTCTCGGCGTCCGTGGCGGCGGCTTGCACACGCCCCAGGAGTGGATCGAGATTCCCAGCCTCGTCGAACGATGCCAACTACTGGCACTACTGTTGTGCAGATTGAGCAAGGGTGCCTGAGGGGCTCACCGCCCCGACCACCCGAACGGAGCAGCCATGGCCGCCACGAACCTCGAACCAAGTCCCGCGAAGCCCGCCCCCGCCACATCGCCTGCCGCAACCAGCACCGCCACGGTGGGTGAGCAGTTGCACGCGAACCCCGCCGTTCGCCTCGCGATCCAGTCCATGCTCGCCGAAGTGCGAGTCGCCTCGTCCAAGATCACCGACGTCCGCCCGCCCAATCCGGCGCGCCAGGAACACTACCAATCGCTCATGAAGCGAGCCGTCGAAACACGCGGCCGCGCTCTCCTTTATCCATACATCGGCTCGGGCGTCGGCAACGGCGCGCTCGTCGAACTCGCCGATGGCTCGGTCAAGTGGGACCTGATCTGCGGCATCGGTGTCCACTTCTTCGGGCACAGTGACATCGACCTGATCGAAGCATCCCTCAAGGGCGGCATCGACGACACCGTCAAGCACGGCAACCTTCAGGCGAACTTCGAGCCCTTTTCATTCGCCGAGACGCTGCTCAAGGAAGCAAAGAAGCACTCCCGCCTCCGCCACGCGTACATCGCCACTGGCGGCGCGATGGCCAACGAGAACGCGCTGAAAGTCTGCCTCCAGAAGAGGCACGTCGACAATCTCACCAGCCTCGCCCGCGATCCCAACGCCAAAATCGAGACGCTCCTCGCAAACGCCTCGGCCCAGGCCCGCGTGCTCGCGTTCAAGGATTGCTTCATGGGCCGCTCTCTCACGATGGCAAACGTCGGCGACAATCACAACGGACGCGAAGGCCTGCCCGGCGGCATCCCCGTGGACTACATGCCCTTCTGGGATCCGATCGCCGCCGAGCGAATGGGCCCGGGCTCGACGGGCAAGGCTCGCTACATCGACATGGCCGTCCGCCAACTCACCGAGTACATCCATCGCCATCCCGGCGCACACTCCTGCTTCATCTTCGAACTCGTGCAGGGCGAAGGCGGTTTCACGCCCGGCGATCGCGACTATTTCAAGGCCCTCATGGACGTCTGCCGTGCCCACCGCATCGCGATCTGGGACGACGAAATCCAGACCTTTGGCCGTCTGCCCCGCATGTTCGCCTACGAGCACTTCGATCTTGGCGAATACGTCGACGTCTTCTGCGTTGGCAAGATGACGCAGGCCTGCGCCACCATGTGGACCGAAGAGTTCAATCCGAAGTCCGCGCTCCTCAGCGGCACGTTCACGGGCGAAGGCGTCTCCTTCCGCGTGGGGCAGCGAGTCGTCGAACGCCTCGCCGCGGGCACGCGCGACGGCGCGTACTACGGCCCCGACGGCCTCTTCGCCAAGCACCACGCCGAGTTCCGTACCCAGGTCAAGGCCCTCATCGCTAGGCACCCCGATTGGTTTCCCAAGGTTCAACTACACGACTCCATGGAGATGTCCGGCGATCAACTCGTCGGCGGCCTGGGCGGCATGATGCGCTTCACGCCTTTCGGCGGCAGCAAAGACAAGATCTTGAAGGCCACCAAGACCATCTTCGAGGAGGGCGTCGTCCTCTTCTACTGCGGTCATGGTCCCTATCACGTCCGCATGCTCCCGCCCCTGCCCGCGATGAAACTGGAGGATTGGCCTCGGATCTTCGCGTGCATTGAAAAGGGCCTGGCAAAGGCTGCGGGATAACGACACCAACCATGCGAACCAAAGAAGAAATCGTCCGCGACTGGCTCCCGCGATACACGGGCGTGCAGCCCCACGAGTTCGGGAAGTACATCCTCCTCACCAACTTCTCGAACTACGTCGAGATGTTCGCGCAGCGATTCAAGGTGCCCGTGCGTGGCATGGGCAAGCCCATGCAGACCGCAACCTGCGACAACATCACCATCCTCAACTTCGGCATGGGCTCTGCGCAAGCGGCCACAGTGATGGACCTCCTCTCCGCCGTCGATCCTGCGGCCGTGCTCTTCCTCGGTAAGTGTGGCGGCCTCAAGAAAGCCAAACTCGGCGACTTCGTCCTGCCCATCGCGGCCATCCGAGGCGACGGCACGAGCAATGAGTACATGCCTCCCGAAGTTCCGGCACTTCCTTCTTTCCGCCTGCAGCGTGCCGTTTCGGAATCAATCGTCAAACACAAGCACGACTACTGGACCGGCACGGTCTACACGACCAACCGTCGCGTCTGGGAGCATGACGAACAGTTCAAGGAATACCTGCGAAAGATCCGCGCCATCGGCATCGACATGGAAACGGCGACGATCTTCCTCGTAGGCTTCGTCAACTCGATCCCAAAGGGCGCGCTCCTCCTGGTCTCCGACAATCCAATGACGCCCGAGGGCGTAAAGACCAGTGCGAGCGATCAGGTCATCACAGAGAACTTCGTCGAGGCGCACCTCACCATCGGCATCGAGGCCCTCATGGACCTGCGCGACACAGGCGAGAGCGTGAAGCACCTGCGATTCGAGTAATCGGCGAGCGCCGCCGTTCCAGATTCAGTTCCAACTCACGCCCTTGGGTGCATCGGGCGTGCCCTGCGCCTCGGCCCGCTTGATCAGCGACTCCAGGTGCGACAACTCATCGAGCACCAGCCTCGCGCGAGCGCCCAACTCCGCTTCCTGAAGCAGACTGTACAGCAAGTCCTGCCGATGAATCAGCGACACCGCCGCCAGTTCGAGCACCGCCGCCGCCGGCACGTCCGGATCTCGAATGAACCGAAGCACAGGACCCGCCGCCGCCATCCGCGTCAATGGGCCCTCGGACAACAACTCGTCCAGGAGCGACCGCACTTCTTCAAGTTCTTCGGGATCCGCTTCTTCGTCTAATCCTACCGGCTCCAACCTCGCCTCGCGATACAGCCGCCCCTCTTCCGCCGGCATCTCTTCCACAATCCTCGCTCGGCAGATCCCCTGCACCATGATCGCAAATCGCCCGTCGTCCGTCTTCTCGTGCTGAACGATCTGCGCCACGCACACCGCAGGCCTCAGCGGCGGCCGACCGTGATACTCCTGTTTCCACCGATTGCCCGCAAACGTCGCCAGCGCAAACTGGCCCGTCGTGTCCAGCACCTTCCCGATCATCTGGCGATAGCGCGGCTCGAAAATGTGCAGCGGGATCGCCTGCTGTGGCAAGAGCGCGACCGAGTCCAGCGGAAAAACCGGCATCGTTCGCGAGAAGTTCACGCTGATGGATGACTCTTCAGACACGCGAAATCATAGCGCATCCGCACGAGTCTTTACGAGCCCGACGCGCAAGCGAGGGTCTTCCTTCTCCTCTTCTCACGCCAGTGGATTCGGCCTGTACAACTTCGTGTCCAGCGCCCACACCTTCTCTGTGAAGTTGCCGTTGAGGTCGTACGCCGCCGCCTGATCCGGTCGGGTCGCCGCGAGAGACATCGTCGCCTTCGCGTCAAGGTTGTCAAGCATCGCAACGATGATCGCCTCGGGCGTCGCAGGGATCTTCGCCGCCCCAAACTCCGGCACACCATGATGGCTGATGATGATGTGCTGCAGCACCATCACCACGCCCGGCGGCAGGCGCAGGCCACTCTCCCGCATCACCTGCTGCGCCTTGTCGTGCAGCATGATCGCGCCGTCCACGATGTGCCCGATCAGTTCGCCGCGATCAGAATAACTGAACGCCTTGTCAAAGACCAGTTCGCGCGTCTTGCCAAGGTCGTGCAGGAACAACCCCATCAGCACGATGTCACGGCTCACCTTGGGGTAAATGGGGCACACCACGTTCGCCAGTTCCATCAGCGTCATCGTGTGCTCGAGCAACCCGCCGAGATACGCATGGTGCATGCTCTTCGCGGCCGGCGCCTGCTTGAACTGATCCATCAGGAACTGGTCGGTTAAATACGCCTGTCCCAGAGCCTTCATCGCCGGGTGCTCGAGCGTCCCGAGCAGTTCCTTCACGCGAGCGAACATCTTCTCGACGTCGCGCTTCGTGCTGGGCAAGAGGTCCCGCATCTGCTCGGGCGTGGGGTCAACAGGGTCGATCGACTGGATGATGAACTGGATGTTCCCCTGATAGTCCTGCGTCTCCCCCTCGACATACACAAACCCATCCTGCGGCAGGCGCTTGAACAACGACTCATCGATCGTCCACATCCGGGCCGCAACCTCGCCCGTCTTGTCCCCCAGCAGGCAACGCATGTACGGCTTGTTCGTGCGCGTCATGCCCAACTGCGCGTTCGAGATCGAGAACGTCCCATGCACCCGCTCGGGCGGCTTCGCAAAGTCCTTGATGAACTTGCGATGCACCGGCACCTTGCGTGGTGCCTGATTCATCTCGCTGCTTGCTTCCTGTGAACTCACGTTGGACATCATGGCCTTTCGCTGATTGTGGCCGCTTTCGGGCATTGAACTGATGATTGTATGTGGAGCGGAGTGTGCGACAGAATGGCCTTATCTCAGCCAGATCTCCGGCACCCTTCCAAACGCGGCCCGGATCGACGACCGAATCCCGCCGCGACCCTTCCAGTCCGTGCGGATCAGCAGCCACTGTGGCTTCATCGCCGCGACAAGGTGATCACGAATCGTGTTCGTCACCGCCTCGTAGTAAATCCCCTCGTTGCGGAAACTCTGGTAGTACAACTTCAAACTCTTGAGTTCCACGCACGTCCCGCCGGCCGCTTTCGCCTCGGGCTGATAGATCAGCGTCACGTTGCCAAAGTCCGGATGCCCAGTCTTCGGGCACACGCTCGTGAACTCCTCCGAGACATGCTCGATCACGAACGGCGTCTCGCTGGGCGACGGGAAAACCTCAAGCAGTGAAGGATTAGGCATAGGCCGAGATTCTAGGTTCCCGCCCCGCCCCGCGTTGCCCCGGTTCGTGCACACAAACCCCGCCAGTGTGTCACTGATAGGTCGTCACAACTGCCCGGATCTTCGGCTGGTTGCGCTCGATCTGGAGGCTCTTGCGCCAGGCGTTGAGCGCCTCGTTGCGAAGCGAGTCGTTTTCCTGTTTCCCATCGACCCACTGATTGATCATGATGTACCCCAGCACGTTCCAAGCCGGGTAGTGGTTCTCGTCCAGCGACAACGCCGCACGGCACGCGCTCAGCGACTCCTCGCGCCGATTCAACTTGAACAACGCATACGCCCGCCGCTCGTGCGCAATCGGCGTGGACGGGTCCAGACGAAGCAACTCATCCAGCGTGTTGAGCATCTGTCCAAACTGCGGCGGATTCGTCTTGCCAAGGCTGTTCGCAAGATTCAGCAGCAGCGGGGGAGTCAGGTCCTGCAACTGCGCCGCCTCGCGATACTGCGCCACCGCCTCCGCATGCCGACCAAGTTCCGCATACACCGCGCCAAGGTTTGCCCGCGCCTTGTCGTCCTGCTTGTTCAGTTCGACGGCCTTCTCCGCAAAGCCCACCGCCTGCTGCGGCTCGCCCAACTGCAGGAACGCCGTCGCAACGTTCAAGTTCGCGCCAAAGTCAAACGGATTGATCTCAAGCGCCTTCAGATACGCCGACACCGACTCGCCCACGCGACGCAGCAACTGCAGCATCAACCCGTTCTTGTAGTGAGCCGTGAAGTTCTTGGGGTCCGCCTTCGCCGCCGCCTCGAACCGCTGCTGCGCCGTGGTGATGTCGTTGCGCTCAAAGTAAATGTCACCCGCATTGATGTACGACTTCACCGCCAGCGGGTTTTCCTCGATCGCCTTTTCAAACGCCATCAGCGCCTGATCCTTCAGGCCCTGCTTCAGCAACTCCATCCCCTGATCTTCGACGGTGATCGTCTTCGGCACGCCAACCGGACGGTTCTTGGGCAATGGCTCGGGGTTGCGGACATTGAATCCCGGCTGCTTGTTCACGCCCGCGGCCTTGTCCAGCGCCTGGCATCCACCCAAGCCAACGCCAAGCCCCACAACCGCCGCAAGGCAGGCCGCCAAGTTGGCTTTGTGTGCGATCGTTGTTGCGTTCGAGTGTGTGGCGATCTGTTGAGCCGGCTTCATCAGCGTTCCTCGTTCCAATCTTGGGCCGGCACGCCGGCACCCTCAACCAAAGAGCCCGTCGGGTTTCCATCGGATCATTCAGACGCAGACCCGACCCAGACCCAACCCAGACCCAACACAGACTCACAACACCCAACCAGAGCCGCAAAACTGGGGCCCAGAGCCTAGGTGCGCAGGGCCCTCTCAGCGAATCGAAGACCCTCCTACCCAAGCAGCCAGCGGCCTGTTCGGGTCCGGTCGCGTTATTATCGGCTAGAACGGCCCTTCGACCCCGACTTGGCCGGGGCAACGGCCTTCTTTGAGGCCGGTCGCGACGATTGCGCCGTCTTTGTGCCCTTGGGCTTCGCCCGAGGGGTCGCTTTGCCGGCCGCCGTGCCCTTGGACTCGGCGGAGGTTGCGCGTTCCTTCGCCGCCGAAACGGACGTGGGGCCCGGCTCCTTGGGCGTGGGCACCATCTCCAGCCCCGCCAGCCACCGCAGCCGGTTCAGGTTCACCGTGTCGTTGGGGACCTTCCCGGCCCCCTTCCCGACCACCCACTCACCCCCCGCCCGCATCCCCTTGGGCGTCTCCATGCACTTGGGAACATCCCGGAACGCAGGGTGGGCCATCAGTTCCGCAAACCCGCTCGCAGCGAGCGTGTCCCTCGAAACGGTCGCCGCCGTCGCTTGTCCAACCTCCCCTTCCCCAATCTCCATGTGCCGATCGAGGTGGCTCCCGACCTTCCCCTTGCTGTCGTTGAGGTGCCAGCACTTGACCGCGGCGAGACCCACAACGCGATCAAACTCCTTCATCGCCTTCGCCGCCAACGCGCGCGTCGACAGGTCATACCCCGCCGAGTGCACATGGCACGAGTCCAGGCACACTCCAATCTTGTTGGGCTCGCCCGTCGCCTCGATGATTCGTTCGCGCAGCGTCGCCAAATGCTCAAACGCCCCGCCGATCTGCGAGCCCGATCCGGTCGTCCCCTCGAGGCACGACACCACGCCCGACCCCTTCGTCCGCTTGAACAGTTCCTTGTACGCCCGCGCGATGTTCTTGAGCCCATCCTCCAGCACACCGCCCACAAACGACCCGGGATGATGCACGAGGAACGGGATGCCAAGCGTCTGGCACCGCTCGATCTCGTCGGTCATCAGGTCCACACTCTTCTGCCACAACTCATCCTGCACGCTCGCGAGGTTGATGAGATACGACGCATGGCTCACAATCCGCCCGCGCGTCTTCCCACCCTTGTCATCCGCGCAGCCCTTGTCCCACCCCAGCCGCTTCACCTCGGCGTGCCATTCCTGCACCATCCCAGGATCGAGCGGCTTCGCCACCCATTGCTGCTGGTTCTTCGTGAACACCTGCACCGTGTCCATGCCAAGCGCCTCGGCCTCGCAAAGGGCATTGACCATGGACCCGGAGATCGATAAGTGGGAGCCGAACATGGACGGAGGATATCCGTAATGTCGATCGTTGCGACGAGGGTGACTACGCCCCCACAAACCGCATCAACTGCTCATGCAACGGCCCGTTCGCCGCAATATACGTCCCCGTCGTCATGCAGGGCGAGCCTCGGAAGCATGTCATCTCCCCGCCCGCTTCCTTCATCATCACCGCGAATGGCGCGACGTCCCAGATCTTCGCCCCAAAGTCCACGGCCGCATCCACGCGCCCACTCGCCACGAGCGCGAAACTGTAAGCATCGCTCCAACTCCGCACGCGCCGAGTCGAACGCCAGAGGCGTTCATAACCAGCCGACCAACCCTGCTTCTCCCACGACTGCGGGCTGAGCGAATCGATCACCGCTTCTTCAAGTGTTCCCACGCGCCCGACGCGAATCGCCCGCTCGCCAGTGCGCGGCGTTTCCCAGAACGCGCCCAAGCCACTCCCCGCCCACAGCAACTCGTGCATCGCCGGAAACCCCGCGACGCCGACGACGATCTCGGGGAGCGAGGTCGTGTCGCCAGCCTCGGCCTCACGCTCCACGGCGATCAGATTGCCAAACGTCGGAATCCCGCGACTGAAAGGGCGCGTGCCGTCGATCGGATCCAGTATCCAGCGATAGCCCGACGTCCCGCGCGTCTCGCCCTCTTCCTCACCCAGCACGCCATCGTCGGGGAAGAGCCGCGCGACATGCTTGCGGATCGTCGCCTCGGCGAGTTTGTCCGCCTCCGTCACCGGCGATCCATCGGTCTTCATCTCGATCTGGAGCGAGGGCTTCTGGAAATACGACAGCGTCAAATCACCGACCTCGCGGGCGATCTCAATCGCCGCATCGAGGCGTGCCTTGCGATCCCCCTCCGGGCTTCCGGAGGGGGTGGCGAGTCTGCGAGCCGGGGGAGGCGAGGCGTCCGGTGCTGTCATGCCACACTCTATCGCCGCCGCCGCTCCGCCCGAGAGATTCCGATACTTCATTCAGTCACCATCGGCACACGAGCCGCCAACCAGTGACATTGCTCGATGTTCATCCATACCCTCCCGCATGACCCTCCTCAAAGACCGAATCGCCATCATCACAGGGGCTACCGCCGGCATCGGCGAGGCCATCGCCCGCGACTTCATCGCCAACGACTGCGTCTGCGTCCTCAATGGCCGCCGCAAGGAAAAACTCGACCTCCTCGTCC
>Ga0075158_10002393_pt1 | contig 13666 bp, 13 predicted proteins | sample JI91814BDNA_FD_70968 | JGI IMG/M metagenome (GOLD analysis project Ga0075158, IMG submission 70968) | Wastewater effluent complex algal communities from Wisconsin, to seasonally profile nutrient transformation and Carbon sequestration -... | ecosystem: Engineered > WWTP > Effluent > Algae... | reverse complement strand
TCGTCCGGCAGCAGCTGCTCCAGCTTGTGGCCCGCACCCGTGTATCGGCTGCCCAGGCCAGCGGCCAGGATGATCACGGTGGGGGGCGCATTCATCGGCGCGGTGCTCCTCGACGCATTGTTCTGTCCGTGCAGGATCGTCGGCGCGGGGCTCGCTGTCACCGGGTGGTGTACCTAAGGTCAATCACGTAAGCACTTCTGACGACCCTCTCGCGCTTATGCTTGCCGCGATGACCACGCCCCACGACATCGCGCAACTGCGCAAGAGCTACGAGCGCGCCGAACTCGACGAGTCCGCCTCGCATGCGGACCCGCTGCAGCAGTTCGACCAATGGATGCGCGAGGCGCTGGCCGCGCAGTTGCCCGAGCCCAACGCCATGACGCTGGCCACCGTCGGCGAGCAGGGCCGACCGTCGACGCGCGTGGTGCTGATCAAGGGATATGACGCGCGCGGCGTGGTCTGGTATACGAACTACGACAGCCGCAAGGGCCGCGAGATCGCGGCCAACCCGCAGGCTGCGCTGCAGTTCCACTGGGTCGAACTCGAACGCGTGGTTCGAATCGAGGGCCGTGTGGAAAAGGTCGACGCCGCGGACAGCGACGCCTACTACGCCAGCCGCCCGCTCGACAGCCGTCTGGGCGCCTGGGCCTCGCCGCAGAGCCAGGTGATCGGCTCGCGCGCCACGCTGGTGGCCAATGCGGCCAAGGCCGCAGCGCGCCACGGCCTGGCGCCGCCCAGGCCGCCGCATTGGGGCGGTTTTCGCCTCGTGCCCGACACCTGGGAGTTCTGGCAAGGGCGCAAGAGCCGCCTTCACGACCGCCTGCGCTACCGGAAGGACGGCACGGCGTGGGTGCGCGAGCGCCTCGCGCCCTGACGCACCCGCGCCGCCCTTACCAGGCCACGCGAAGGCCCACCGTGGCCGCCCGGCCGGGCAGAGGCGACAGCTCGCGCGCCGTGCGCAACGCGCTGGCGTTGTAGGCCAGCTCATCGCCCAGGTTGTCGAGACGGACGAACACCATCGTCTCGGCCGCACCCCAGCGCTGGCGCCACGACAGGCTGGCATCGACCAGCGTGGCTGACGGCGTGGCCACGTCGGTGGACGGCACGCGCGACTGCCTGGCCAGGTGCCGCACGCCGACGGCCGCGGTCCACGGACCCTGGCTGGTTTCCAGGCCGATGCGCAGCCGCATCGGTGCCAGCCGCGGCAGCGGCTCGCCCGAGGTGCGATTGGTGCCGCGCACCAGATCGAGTGCACCGGTCAGGTCCAGCGCCCAGGGCAGTTCGGCCACGCGGGTGCGACCCTCGAGCTCGAATCCCCAGAGCCTGGCTGCCACCGCGCGAAACGCGTACTCCGGGAAAGTCTCGGTATCGCCCTCGTCGTTGACGATGTCGATGTCGTTGCCGGTGGCTTCCAGCGCGATGTAGCGCGCAAAGCGCGTGGCGAACACCTGGGCCTTGACCTGCGACGTGCCCCGTTGCCATTGCGCCCCCAGCTCGGCGTGGGTGCTGCGCTCGATGCCCAGCAGCGGATCGCCCAGTTCGAACGCGCCGGTGGCCACGTGCACGCCGTTGGCGTAGAGCTCGTAGTAGGTCGGCGCCCGCTGCGTGCGGCCGAGGCCGGCACTGACGGTGAAGCCCGGTGCTGCCTGCCAGGCCAGGCCGATGGCCGCGCTCCCAGGCGAGAAGCGCCGCTCGGTGGCCGGGCCGAAGCGCGGATCGGGGGCGCCGGGCTCGTCGCCGTCGGACGCCACCTTCACGCGCTCGACACGGGCGCCGGCGGTCAGCGACAGCGCGCCGAACTTCCACTCCTCCAGCGCGAACGCGGCCTGGCTGCGCGTGCGCGTGCCGGGCACGAAGGCCTCCTCGCCCAACGCGGAGAAGTCCAGGCTCTCCACCTGCGCACCCAGCACGCCGCGCAGCGTGCCACCGCCCAGCGGCAGCGCCGCGTGCCGGCCCTGCAGGCGCAATTCGGTGCCGCGGCTTTCGAACGTGGTGCCGACCTCGCCCGAGCCTTCGATCTCCTGGTGCTTGTAGCGGGTGCGCCCGAGCTGGAACTCCACGCTGTCAAGCATGCCGCCGAGGCGCCGCTCGCCGGCCAGGCTGGCCCGATCGCGGCGCATGTCGATCGTGACGTCGGGCTCGACGGTGACACCGTAGTCGTTGCGATAGGTGTCCAGCGCCACACCCACATAGCCCGCCGCGTCGGCCCAGGACACGCCCACGGCGCCGGCATGGCTGGTGCCTGCCGAGTTGGCGACACGGTCGGTCGGCGCGCCCGACACGCCGTCGGACACCGGCGTGAATCGGGGCACGGACAGGTCCCGGCTCTTGCGCGCCGCCACGTCCGCATGCCAGTTCAGCCCGCCGGCGCCGGCCTCGATCACGGCCGCGCCCGCCGACTCGCGGGCCGCGCCGCCCAGGCGCAGCTCGGCACGGCCTCCCAGCGCGCCGAGCGCGCCACGGGGAATGCGGTTGTCGATGGCATTGACGACGCCGCCGGTGGCATTGCCGCCGTACAGCAGGGCCGCCGGGCCGCGCAGCACCTCGAAGCGCTCGACCACCAGCGGGTCGATCGCCGCGGCGTGGTCGAAGCTCAGGCTGGACGCGTCCACGGCGCTGGCGCCGTTGTCGAGCAGGCGGATGCGGTCACCGTCCAGGCCTCGGATGACCGGCCGGCTGGACTGCGCGCCGAAGCCCGTGGCGGCCACGCCCGGCAATCCGGACAAGGTGTCGCCCAGCGTGCCGGCACGCGAACGCGCGAGCGCGTCGCCGGTGAGCACGCTGGCCGGCGGGCCGACCTCGCTTCGCAGCGGGTTGCCCGTGACGACGATGGTGGTGGTACCCGGCGACGTGGACGTCGCAGAGGTGGACTGGGCCGCAGCCCAGGCGGGTGACAGCGCCAGACAGGCCAGCGCTACGGCGCGCCGGCGCGTGCGCAGGCGCGCATGTGGATTCGAGTGCATGACGAAAGGGTTCCTCGCGGATCTGCGCGCGGCAACGCGCGCGCACGACAACGGCCCGCCGCGCGATGCGGCAGGCCGGGCTGGGGTTCAGGCGAGGACGGACGGAGGACCGCGGGCGCGGTAGGGGTGTGCCTGCGACTTGGCGACGGCGCGCACGCCGCGCGGCGGAGGGGCCGAGGGCGTTGCGACCGGCGGCAGGGCCGGGGCCGCGCTGGCCGGGGCGGCGTCGGCATGACCGACCTGGTCGACGAGTCGGCAGGTCGCGGACCCTTCCTCGTGCGAGGGCACGTCACTGTGGACATGCACTGCGGCGCCGACAGCATGCGCCTCGTGATCGTGGTGCGCGTGGCCGGCCGGCCGGTGCCCGACGTCGTGCTCGATGCGGTGCGCAAGCCCGAACGCCTGCGCCGCCAGCAGCGCGGCCACGGCCGCCGCGGCGAACCAGGAACGCAGGGTCGGGCGCAAGGACTTCAGGCGCACGCCGCGAGGCGGTGCGTCACGGCGTCGGCACGGCTTCGGACACGCGATAGAACAGGCCGTACGGGTCCTTCTCGAGCACGGCCAGCCGCCCCTCGACCACCACCGGCTCCAGCGTGTACTTCACGGGGATCTTGCTGCGCACCTCGATCAGGCCCTCGGGGCCGGCGGGCACGCAGAAGCCGCAGCTCGTGGGCACGGCGGACAGCAGGAAGTGCTTCTGCTGCACGCCGGGTTCCAGCGGCAGCATGAAGCCCTGCACCCGAACGGTCTTCTGGTCGAGCGCGCGCACCGGGCCGGGGAAGGTGGGCACGACGCGATTCTTCTCGACCGCGGTCTGCACCGACGACAGCAGCTTCCAGGAGACGATGCCGTCCTTTTCCTCGAGCGGCTTGAACGGACTGCGCGGGTCGTGCACCCCTGGTCCCTGCCCGGCGATGGGCGGTGACAGGGTCTGCGCCGAAGCCGACAGGGCAGCCACGGACAGGGCCAGGGCGAGGGTTCGTGCGATCGCAGGGGAGGTCATGGGGTGCTCCGGGCGCCAGGGTGTCAGTGCTGGTGGCGCATGCCGCAGTATTTACCGATTGCCAGACCTTTGCACGCGGCCTGGAGTTCCTTGCTGCACACGTCCTCGGACTTTCCGGACTCCAGGCACTTGGCAGCCCCTTCGTGGGCGGCCGCCATGGCGCGGTGGCGCGTGATGTCCTCCTTGACGTGCTCACTCAGCCCGGCGGGCTTGGCGGCGGGGGCCGGCTTCGGGGCCGGAGCGGCACTCTGGGCGACGGCCAGGGAAGCGCCCAGCGCCAGGGCGACGGCAGCCAGGAAAGCGGTTCGTTTCATTCGGAGACTCCTCGAGTTGCGGGTTCAGCAGACTATCGTGGCGCCTGCATCAGGCGCGACACGTCCAGCCGCAGCGCGCGCCACGCGGGCCAGGCGGCAGCAGCCACCGCCAGGACCAGCGTGCCCGCGAGCAACGCCACCTGATGCGGGGACCACCACCAGCCGCTCACGTGAAGCGATCGCTGACGGGCCAGTTCCCAACCTAGCAGACCTGTCAAGCCCTGCCCCAGCGCCAGGCCCAGCGCGGCCCCGAGAAGCGCCAGCCACAGTGCCTCGGCCAGAACCAGGGCGCCGACGCGCCAGGGAGGCGCGCCCAGCATGCGCATCATGGCCAGGTCCGGCTCCCGCTCGCGCACCGCATGGACCAGGCCGACGAACACGCTGGCCGCGGCGGCCAGCAGCAGCAGGGCGCCGAAACCTTGCAGCACGTCGGTTCCGGCACCCACCATGCGCAACAGGCGCGCCGACTCCAGCGCCGGTGCCGCGGCCTGCAGGCCTTCCTGGGCGTTGACCCAGCGTGGCAGCGACACGGCGGCCAGCGGGGTCCGGTAGCCCACCAGCAGGAGCGTCACCTCACGCTCCGCCTCGAGGAGCTTTCGGTCCTCCTCGTCGGTGGCGGTCGCGGTCTCGTGCACGGCCCAGACCGACTGCAGGTCGGTCAGCACGAGCCGGTCCAGGACGCAGCCGCAGCGCGCCAGGCGCCCGGTGACCGTGTAGGGGGTGTCGCCGTGCGCCTCGCCGCCGACGCCCAGCCCATGCGTGCCGACGAAGGACTTCCCCACGGCCAGGCCCGTGTCCCGGGCGACGTCGGCGCCGAGCACGGCTTCCAGCGATTGCTGCCACCAGCGGCCCTCGGCCAGCGCGGCGCCGTACATCGCCGGGTAGTCCGGCGTGGTGCCCACGATGCGATGCCCCTGCAATGCGTCACCCAGAGACAACGGAACCACCCGCGCCACCAGCGGGTGTTCGCGCAGCGTGCCCACCGTGGCCAGCGGGATGTTGCCGGTGGGCACGTCGAGATGGAACACGCCCGCCAGGATCAACTGCAGCGGGCTGCCCTTGGCGCCGACGACGAGGTCGACACCCGCCAGATCGCGCTGCACGGACCGCTCGACCTGTTCGCTGACGAGCACCACGAAACTCATCGCTGCGACGCCGAGCGCCAGCAGGGCGAGGTTGAGACCCGCCACCAGCGGGCGCGCCCAGAGGAAGCGCCATGCCAGCGCGACCAATCTCATCGCGAGACTTTCATGATGCGGCCCTCACGGCGCGAGCTCCAGCACCTGCGTGCCCCCCATGCGGGCGGCCACACGGGCGTCGTGCGTGGCCACGACAAGGGTGGCACCGTCCTCGCGCGCCGCGTCGGCCAGCAGGCCGAGCACGGCATCGCTGGCGGCGTCGTCGAGACTGGCGGTGGGCTCGTCGGCCAGCAGCACCCGGGGGCGCCGCACCAGCGCCCGGGCCAGCGCCACGCGCTGGGCCTGCCCGACCGAGATCTCGTGGGGCTTGCGGCTCGCCAGTCCCGCCAGACTCAACCGATCGAGAAGCGCGGACACGCGGGCCCGGTCCAGCGGCAGCCCCGCGGCCACGAAAGGCAGTTCCAGGTTGCCGGCGACGGTCAGGCTGTCGCTCAGGTGCAGTCGCTGCGGCACGAAGCCCAGTGCGCCACCGCGCCAGGCATCGCGCTGCCCGCCCGGCAAGGCGCCGACATCGGAGCCAGCCACCACGACCCGACCCGCGGTGGGCGTGAGCAGACCGGCCACCAGAGCCAGCAGCGTGCTCTTGCCGGAGCCCGACGGCCCGCGCAGCAGCAGTTGCCCTCCCTGCCCGACCTGCACGTCCGCGAAGCGCAGCGGCGGCGACGCCGCGCTCCAGCGGAACTCCAGATCGTGCAGTTCAAGCATCAGGCCGGCGTCTTGCGCACGCGCGCAGCGAAGGTCTTCTTGAACTTGTCCACCTTCGGACCGACGACGAAGGCGCAGTAGCCCTGCCCCGGGTTGCGCGCGTAGTAGTGCTGGTGGTAGGACTCGGCCTTGCTGTAGCTGGCCAGCGGTTTCACTTCCGTGACCACCCTCCCCTTGTGTCCGGCGTTGGCCTCGGCCCAGACTTCGCGCGCCACCGTCTCCTGCTCGGGGCTGGTGAAGTAGATGCCTGACCGGTACTGCGTGCCGATGTCGTTGCCCTGTCGGTTGGGCGTGGTGGGGTCGTGGATGTGGAAGAACACTTCCAGCACCTCGCGCAGCGAGATGATGTCGGTGTCGAAGGTGACCCGGACCACCTCGACATGGCCGGTGTTGCCGCCACAGACCTGTTCGTAAGTGGGGTTCTGGACATGCCCGTTGCTGTAGCCGGACTCGACCGCCGTGACACCGTCGAGCAGCTCGTACACCGCTTCGAGGCACCAGAAGCAGCCGCCGCCGAGCGTGATGGATTGCAGTTGGGTCATGAATGCTCCTTGAGGGAAAGCGGGCAGTCGCAGCGCCAGCGCCGTCCTTACACTGACGGCATTATCGAGACAGAGGCCCACCCATGGCAGGCAGCGTGAAATTCGACTGGGAAGACCCGTTCCACCTCGACGACCAACTCGACGACGACGAGCGTGCCGTGCGCGATGCCGCACGCCAGTATTGCCAGGACAAGCTCCAGACCCGCGTGCTGATGGCCGCTCGCCACGAAACCTTCGACCGCGAGATCATGTCCGAGATGGGCGCGCTCGGCCTGCTGGGCAGCACCATCGAAGGCTACGGCTGCGCCGGCCTGAACCACGTGTGCTACGGCCTGGTGGCGCGCGAGGTGGAGCGCGTGGACAGCGGCTACCGCAGCGCGATGAGCGTGCAGAGCAGCCTGGTGATGCACCCGATCCACGCCTACGGCAGCGAGGCGCAGCGCCAGAAGTACCTGCCCCGCCTGGCCACGGGCGAGTGGGTCGGCTGCTTCGGCCTGACCGAGCCCAACCACGGCAGCGATCCGGCCAGCATGGTGACGCGCGCGCGGCCGGTGGACGGCGGCTACCTGCTCAAGGGCGCCAAGATGTGGATCACCAACAGCCCCATCGCCGACGTGTTCGTGGTGTGGGCCAAGCTGGCCGACCCGGACGGCAAGGTGGGCGGCGCGGAAAGCATCCGCGGCTTCGTGCTCGAACGCGGCATGAAGGGGCTGTCGTCGCCCAAGATCGAGGGCAAGATGAGCCTGCGCGCCAGCGTCACCGGCGAGATCGTCATGGACGACGTGTTCGTGCCCGAGGCTCATCTGCTGCCCGGCGTGAGCGGGCTCAAGGGCCCGTTCGGCTGCCTCAACAAGGCGCGCTACGGCATCGCCTGGGGCGCGCTCGGCGCCGCCGAGTTCTGCTGGCATGCGGCGCGCCAGTACACGCTGGACCGCACCCAGTTCGGCCGTCCGCTGGCGCAGAACCAGCTCATCCAGAAGAAGCTCGCCGACATGATGACCGAGATCACCCTAGGCCTGCAGGGCTGCCTGCGCGTGGGGCGGCTGCTCGACGAGGGCCGCGCCGCGCCCGAGATGATCAGCCTGATCAAGCGCAACAGCTGCGGCAAGGCGCTCGACGTGGCGCGCACCGCGCGCGACATGCATGGCGGCAACGGCATCCATGACGAGTACCACGTCATCCGCCACATGATCAACCTCGAGACCGTGAATACCTACGAAGGCACGCACGACGTGCATGCGCTCATCCTCGGGCGTGCGCAGACGGGCCTGCAGGCGTTCTTCTGACCGCCGCCCCGCGCGGCCTGCGCCGGACGATCAGGGTCGGCGCGCGACGAGGTCGATCTCGATCAGCGCGCCCTTGGCCAGGCCGCTGACGCCCACGCAGGTGCGGGCCGGTCGCCGGCCGGGCGGGAAGTAGCCGGCATACACCGCGTTCATGGCCGCGTAGTCGCGGTCGAAGTGCAGCAGGTACACGCGCACCGACGCCACGTGCGGCCAGTCCAGGCCCACGCCGCGCAGCACGGTGTGCAGGTTTCGCATCACCTGGCGCGTCTGCGCCTCGATGCCGTCCGGGTAGGGGTCGTCGACGGACGTGCCCGCGAACGGCATCTGGCCGGTGACGTGGACCCAGCCGTCCGCCTCGACGGCGTGGCTGAACGGCGCCACGGGATCGGGCGCGCCGGAGATCATGTGGAACTGAAGGGTCATGGCCGGATGCTAGCCCGCCGACGCAGTACAGTCCGGGTGGGTCGGCAGTTCACCCAGGCGTTGCCAGCGGCTCCCGCCGCGCTAAACCTGCCATCGACACTTCTTCTGGCTCGGTGCACCTGTTCTCGCGCCCGGCCGGCAAGGGCAACCCCCGGCACCCGACGTGAACCTCGGGACACGGACGCGAACGCTCAGGAGCACGATCACCATGCCCCGTGAACTGACGCCGCTGCATGCGGCCGACCTGTCCGCCTTCGCCAAGGCCCTTCTGGCGCAGCTCGCCGAGCGCGTCGACCGCGGCGCCGGTCTGCCCGGACACGTGGAGATGCTCAACCTGCTGGCACGCGCGGCGGGTCATCGCAACGTGCAGGCGCTCAAGGCCTCCAGCGTGGCGCAGGCGTCGGCACCGTCGCCCGCCCTGCCCCACCGATGGCACGGCCCCCGGCATCCGGGTCTCGATCCGGCCGCCGACCGGGTGCTGCGCCAGTTCGACGCCCAGGGGCGCCTGTTGCGCTGGCCGTCCCGCCGTCAGGAGCAGGTGCTGGCCCTGTGGGTGCTGTGGATGCCGTTCGACGGCAAGCGCAGATACACCGAGCGTGAAGTCAACGAAGTGATCAATGCCCACCACGCGTTCGGTGACCATTGCCTGCTGCGACGGGAACTGGTCGAGCTGAAGCTGCTGGATCGCACGCCCGGCGGCGCGGAGTACCGAAAGGTGGCGGCGCGTCCGGACGACGCCACGGCGGCATTGCTGCGGGCGGTGCGCCAGCGCGCGGTGGCGTAGCCGGACCCGGCCTTCACGTCACGCCGACCGCGCCATGGGTCGGCAGTCACCGTGGGGCAGCGAGGCTCGCCCGCAGGCGCGGCGATCAGTGCTCGGTGCCGCGCTGCAGCCGCAGCGCCTCGGCGTCACGCAACTGGACGCACACCGGGTCGGCGCGATGCTCGGCACGCCAACAGGCTCGCACCTGGCAAGCCTGTTCGCTGACCAGGCCGCCACTGCCGGCACACAGGTCTGCCACTGAGCGCCGGACGGCAAGGGGCGCCGAGGGCGCCGGAGCGGACGATCGCCGCGCCTGTTCGGCTGCGGCGCGCTCGCGCGCCGCTTCGGCCAGCACTTGCCGGGCCTCGTCCTGTCGTGTCCGCTCCGCTTCTTCACGCTGGACGGCCAATGCCTGCATCTGACGTCGAGCCTCCTCGTCGGCGCGCTCGCGCTCCTGGGCCAGCAGCGCAGCCTTGCGTCGCAGCGCACGTGCCTTGCGGGCTTCGTCGTCGTCGATGCCCATGGCAGGCAGCAAGGCTTCTTCCGAACCTGGCATCGCGACCGTCGGCTCGGACACAGAGGCTCGCGCAAGAGGCTGCGGGTCCGCAGGGACCGCAAGGGCTTCCGGGCCGGGCCTTGCCACGGGCGACGCGGTGGCCGACGCAGGTATGGCAGGCGTGGCCGCGGGCGTGCGCGGGGCCGGCCACAGGACGGCCGCTCCGAGAACCATGGCCACGGCAAGACCAGCGGCTGCGAACATCCGGCCTGGAAGTGTCTGCAGGGCCACGCGCTCGTTGGTGGCCGCCAGGGTGTCGAGCTGGGAGATTGCCGAGTCGCGCCACGCACCGGGCAGCGTGCTCGGGCCCGTTCGGGCGTCGGAGCTGCTCGGAGCCGTGCGCGACAGGAGACTCAGCTGCATGAGGGACACGAAAATCTGGTCGGGCCGCGGCTCAGATCAAGGACCACGGAGCGCGAAGCCGGGGGACGAATTTGGGACGCCCTTGGCGCCCGGAAGAATCCGGATTGTCCCCTAAGGGTGAAGGGTTACACCCTGTTGCAAGCCCCGTCGCCGCGTCAGCGGCGCGGCCTGGCCCGCGTGTGTTGCCGTCGTCGCCCGCTGACCATCGACGCAAGTCGGGTCGGGACTCAGAGGGTCTGCATCAGAAAATGCCGCAGCACTGCAATGGCCCGGACAGCATCATCGCGCCATGCCCCGTGCCCGACGTTGGCGAACCGCTCGAATTGCACCCACCGGGGAGGCAGCGCTGCCACGATGTCCAGGGCGTCCTCCATCGGAGTCACCGGGTCAGCGTCACCGGCCATGACCAGCACGGGGCATTGCGCCCGTGCAAGGCCGGGCAGGAGATTCATCGTCCGCTGCTCGCCGCCCGCCGAGGCAAACAGGATGTCGGTATTGAACAGGGTACGTTCTGCGGCCTCGGCCGGCTGGGGAGTCGTGTTGTACCAGCGCTTGCACTCACGGTTGTAGTCTGCCCAGGTACCCGGCCCCGGCGCGGTCCAGAAGGCCTGGGCCGCGTCCCTCGCCACGGGGCCGCCCAGGCGCTCGAACATGGCCAGCTTGCGATCCAGTCCCATATGGTGCGAGGTCGATGACAGGATCACCTTGCCAGGGTGCGACGGGTGCCGCGCGATGTAGCGCTGCGCCACGAAGCCGCCGAAGCTCTGCCCCAGCACGATGGGGCGTTCTATGCCGAGGGCATCGCACAGGCGCACGACGTCGTCGGCGAAGTTGTCCAGCGTCCACTCCGCTGGCGGCCGGGGGTCGCTGCGCCCGTGTCCTCGGTGGTCGACGTAGACGACCTGAACCAGGTCGGCCAGTTGCGAGAACCACGGCTTGAATCCCGAGTGGTCGTATCCCGGGCCACCATGAAGCAGCACCAGAGCGGGCTTCTCGCGCATGGACGGCCCGTCGGGAACCAGACCGGCCCCCTCCACGTCGACGAACAGACGGACGCCAGGCTGGATCTCGATGCGCATGGGCAGAGTATTGCCTCGCCCAGCCCGGGCGACGCGATCAGTGCCCGTTGCAGGGAACGTGCGGCACGTTGTGTATGGCGTGGATCAGGGCCCGCGCCTTGTCGCCAAGCTCGGCGACGTTCGGTTGTTCGAAGATCTTGAGGTGGGCCCCGGGAACATCCACGATGGACAGATACCGGCCCACGTACTGGCGCCAGCCATAGTCGTCCTTGACGTCCATGTAGGGTGCTCCCCCATGCCTGTCCTGAGCTCGGAACAGCACCACCGGGAAGTCGACGGCCGAGAACGCAGGGCGCCACTTTCGAGCCACACGCCTGAAGGCCTCCGTCTGCCGACGGGCCAGTGCCTCGCGCTCGGCCTGCTGCCGATCCGCGTCAGGCAGGACTTCGGGGGCGACCTGGGCTGCCGACCCGGACGGCGGCCTGACTCTGGCCACCAGCCTGCGAACGGCCCGGGTCAGCAAGTCCAGGTCGAACAAGTGTTCCAGACGGAAGTGGAGCCAGCGGCTCCAATTGCGTCGCCGCGCCTGGGCCAGCACGGTATCCAGCAGCATGACGAATTCCACCGGCTCGCCCCGAGCCCGCAGCTTGGCCGCCAGCTCGATCGCCAGCAGGCCTCCGAACGAGAAGCCAGCGAGCCGGTAGGGGCCGTTGGGGCGGAACCGCTCAATGGCGTGGCCATAGGCCTCGACGAGCGAATGCACCGAGAACTCCGGGCTTCCGCCCTGCATCACCTCGTTGACGATGGCCTGTTCTTCGTGCACGAACACGCCATAGACGGGTTGGTCCTTGCCCAGGCTTTCGGCGAAGGCCTGATAGATGCTGATGCCGTACAGGCAGAAGATCGGAATGCCGTCGCCTTCGGCCTGAAGCGGCACGACCACCGAGGCCGAGCGCGGCACATCGACCGTGGTGGACGCCAGCAACTGGTTGATCGTCGGCGCGCGAAACACGTCGACCAGATCGAACTTGATGCCCGTGGCCTGCTCCATGGCCTCGACCAGGCGGATCGCACCCAGCGAGTTGCCGCCCATCGAAAAGAAGTTGTCCGTCAGGCCGATCCGGGGGACACCCAGGACCTGCTGCCAGGATTTGGCCAGCGCGATCTGCACGTCAGTCACCGGCGCGACGAAGCTGTCGATCAGGGCGGACTCGAAGGCCTTGTGCAGCGTCAGCCGCTGGACCTTGCCCGTGGCGCCCTTGGGCACGCTGTCCACAAACAGGATTCGCGAGGGAATCTTGTATTCGGACAGGCGTCCGAGCAGGAAGCTGCGCAGGGCGGACTCGCTGACCTGGGCGCCGGGGCGTCGGACCACCGCGGCGGCGAGATCCTCGCCCAGACTCGGATGCGGCACCTGAAAGGCCACCGCCTGAGCCACTTCCGGATGCTCCAGCAAAGCGTCGTCGACCTCCCGGGGCGAGACCTTCTCTCCTCCGCGGTTCACGATCTCCTTGATGCGCCCGGATATGAACAGGCGGCCCTCGCTGTCCACGAGCCCCTGATCGCCAGTGCGGAACCACCCGTCGATGAAGCCGTTCTCATTGGCAGCGGGGTTGTTCTCGTAGCCGTCGATGACGCTGGGCCCGCGAATCACGATCTCACCGGCCTGGCCCGGTTCCAGCCGGCGCCCGCGCTCGTCGAGGATCGCCAGTTCGACGCCCGCGGCCACACCCACAGATCCCGCACGCCGGGTGCCCGGAGGCAGCGCGTTGCTGGTCATCTGGTGCGCGGCCTCGGTCATGCTGTAGGCCTCGATCACGGGCGCGCCCGTGAGCGTCTCCAGCGCCTTCATCGTGGCTGCCGGCAGGGACGACGAAGACGACCGGATGAACCTGAACTGGTGGTCCGGCGCCTTCTGCCGGTACTGCTGGCTCTGGGCAGCGACGGCCTGATGGATGGTCGGCACGGCCGTGTACCAGGTGGGCTGGAACTCGTGGACCCAGTCGAAGAACCGCCGATCGTTGAACCCGGGACAGCACACCACGCTGCCGCCGGCGGCAATCGACGCCAGCAGGGCGCCGACCAGGCCGTGGATGTGGAACAGCGGCATCACGTTCAGGCAGCGATCCTGCGGCGTCAGCGACAGATGCTGCGCGATGTTGCGCGCCGAGGCACTGAGGTTGCGGTGCGTCAGGGGAACGATCTTCGGGCGCGCGGTGGTGCCGGACGTGTGCAGCAGCAGCGCCACGTCGGCTGGCGCTCCCGGCTCGGGTACGGCCGGAGGCACCGGCCGAGGCCCGGCGAACGAAAACCGTCCGGCGGGCGCCTGCGGATCCACCACGATGTCGACGACCCTGAGCCCCATGGCCTTCGCGCAGGTGCGGGCCGGACCGTCGTCGCCTTGCTGCAGCAGGACGGCGCCCACGCGCATGTCCGAAAAGTAGAAACGGAACTCTGACTCGCGACTGGCCGGGTTGAGCGGCACGCACGTGGTGCAGGACGCGACCCCCAGAAACGCCACGGCCATCTC
>Ga0075158_10002387_pt1 | contig 13677 bp, 10 predicted proteins | sample JI91814BDNA_FD_70968 | JGI IMG/M metagenome (GOLD analysis project Ga0075158, IMG submission 70968) | Wastewater effluent complex algal communities from Wisconsin, to seasonally profile nutrient transformation and Carbon sequestration -... | ecosystem: Engineered > WWTP > Effluent > Algae... | reverse complement strand
CCGGCCACGAGGTCGGCAACACCTCGAGCGTCTTCGACGGCGACATCGACGCCTTCATCGAGGCCGGCATCCGCTGGCAGATCGCCCAGGACAAGGCCGCAGCGCAGGGCTGACCCGTGAGCGACCTCCGGTGGCCGGATGCCGCCCACGGTCTCGTCGAGCGCCTGCGGGCACTCGCCGACGGCGAGTCGGTGACGCTCACGGCATCGCAGGACCACGCCCGCCCCACGCTGGTGCGCAAGGGGCGGTGGGGCGGCCTCCTGCCCGCCAAGCACGACGTCGTCGCCCCGTGGGTTCGGCTCGAGCGCGTCGAGGACCACCTGCGTGGGCAGTGCGTGGGCGCGGCGGCCGCTGTCGGTGGCTATCCGCTGTCCCCGCAGGAGGATGCCGCGCTCCTCACCCTGGGCTGGCGCAGGCCCGGGCCCGGCGACGGTGAGCACTACGTGCGGTTCTGGCCCGACGACGTCGCGCAGGGGCCCTACCTGCCCCTCGACGACGCCCAGCGGGCCGTCGACATGGTCACCGCGACGTTCGTCCAGGTGCTGACCGCGCCGAGGTGACCCGCCGAACCTCGATAACCGCCCGGCATCCACCCTGCGTCGACCTATCCTGTTCCTCGGGGCAACCGCATTCGCCGTGGCTGCCCGTCGTCCGATCGCACCCTGACCCTGAGGCCAACCCCCCGTCATGATCCGCTTCGAGAAGGTCACCAAGGTCTACCCGAGATCCACCCGGGCAGCCCTCGACAACGTCAGCGTCGACATCGACCGGGGCGAGTTCGTCTTCGTCGTGGGCCCCTCCGGCTCGGGCAAGTCCACCCTGCTGCGGCTGGCGCTGCGCGAGGAGGCCGCCACCGAGGGCACCGTCCTGGTCGCCGGCCACGACCTGAACTCCATGCCGATGCGGCAGGTACCGAGGCTGCGCCGCGAGATGGGTGCGGTATTCCAGGACTTCCGGCTCCTGCCGAACAAGACGGTCCACGAGAACGTCGCCTACGCCCTCCAGGTGATCGGCAAGCCGGGGCACGTCATCCGCCAGCTGGTCCCCGAGACCCTGGAGATGGTCGGCCTCGCCGGCAAGGAGAAGCGCTTCCCCCACCAGCTCTCCGGTGGTGAGCAGCAGCGCGTGGCGATCGCCCGCGCCGTGGTCAACCGCCCGCAGATCCTGCTGTGCGACGAGCCGACCGGCAACCTCGACCGTGCCATCAGCCTCGACATCGTCCGCCTGCTCGACCGGATCAACCGCACCGGCACGACGATCGTCATGGCGACCCACGACGCCGACATCGTCAACGACCTGCGCCGCCGCGTCCTCCAGCTCGAGGACGGTGTCGTCGTCCGCGACGAACAGCACGCCAGCTACTACCCCACCGCGGAGGTGTGAGCCGTGCAGCTGCGATTCCTGCTCTCCGAGGTCCGATCGGGCCTGCGCCGCAACCTGTCCATGGCGATCTCCGTCGTGCTCGTCACGATGGTCTCGATGTTCCTGCTCGGTCTCGGCATGCTCGCCCAGCGCCAGGCCGACACGATGAAGGGCTACTGGTACGACCGCATCCAGGTGTCGATCTACCTGTGCACCGAGAACTCGTTGCAGCCCAACTGTGAGGGCCGGGCCGTCACGGAAGCCCAGAAGACCGCCATCCAGGACCAGCTGAAGGCGCTGCCCGAGGTCAAGGAGGTCTTCTACGAGTCCGAGCAGGAGGCCTATGACCGGTTCAAGGAGCAGTTCCGCAACAGCCCGATCGCCGGGAACGTGCAGGTGGGCGACATCCCGCAGAGCCTGCGGGTGCAACTGAACGACCCCACGAAGTTCGACGTCGTGACCAGCCAGTTCGATGGTGCGCCGGGGGTCGCCACCGTCCAGGACCAGGAGAAGGTCCTCTCCAAGTTCTTCACGATCATCAACTACATCACCGCGTTCGCCGTGCTCCTCGCAGCCCTGATGGTGGCCTGTGCCGCCCTGCTCATGGCGACCACCATCAGACAGGCCGCGTTCATCAGGCGCCGGGAGATCGGCATCATGCGACTGGTCGGCGCCTCGAACTGGACGATCCGGATGCCGTTCATCGCCGAGATGGTGATCGTCTCGGTGCTGGGGGTGAGCTTGGCCGTCGGGTTGCTCGTGGCCCTCATGCAGTTCGTCTTCAACGAGGGAGCCAGCCAGATCGCGCTCAGCCAGGCGTTCATCGGCACCACCGACGTGTGGCTGCTCGCGCCGTGGATGGTGCTGGGGGTCACCACCGTGGCTGTCTTCACGAGCCTGGCCACGCTGCGTCGGTACCTGCGCGTGTGACCCCCGGTGGGCCCGCTCCGCGAGACCGCCCACCGATTCATCCCTCCAGATGCTCCCCTCAACGCGTGAAACGTGTTACCAATGGTGATCATGGGACTCAAGGACACTGAGGCGATCGTGCGCGCCCACAGCCGGACAGCGGCTGTGGGCGTAGCGCTGCTCTGCGCCGCAGCCCTGGGTGTCAGCTCGGCCACCGCGGTCCCGACGGCCCCGCTGCCGGGGTCGTCCACGGCATCCGACCCCGGTGCCGAGAAGCGCAAGGTCGACGCGCAGATCGAGAAGCTGCGCGAAGACCTCGAGGATTCCTCGGCTGAGCTCTCGAACGCGTACATCGCGCTCCAGCAGACCAAGGCGAAGCTGCCCGCCGCCCAGAGCGCCCTGGCCGAGGCCGAGTCGGCCGCCCTCGCCGCAGACCGGGCCAACACGCTGGCTGCCCAGGAGCTCGAAGCCGCCCGGGCCAGCGAGGCCAAGGCACAGGCCGAACTCGAGTCGACGACCAAGGAGGTCACGGCCGGGCGGTCCCGGGTGGCCCAGTTCGCCGCGCAGATCTACCAGGAGCAGGGTTTCGGCCAGCTCGACATGGCGCTGTCCAGCACCGACCCTCAGCAGTTCGCCGACCGGATCGCCCTCGTCGACACGGTGATGGACGTGCAGGGCGAGACCCTTGATCGCCTCGCGACCGAGAAGGCCAGCCTGACCGCGCTCGAGGACCACCTCTCGGCGCTGCGTGCCGACTCGGCCGCGAAGAAGAAGCGTGCCGAGGAAGCCCTCGCGGCGGCCGAGAGCGCTCGCGACTCCGCGGCCCGCGCCAAGGCCGACCTCGACGCCCTCGCCGCCCAGCAGACCAGCCAGGCCGCCGAGGTCGAGTCGCAGATCGCTGCCGACAAGGTTCGCCTCAGCGCCATGAAGGCCGAGCAGAGCCGGCTCAAGGCCGTCCTCGTGGCTCGCGCCGCCGAGGCGCAGCGCAAGGCGGCAGCCGCAGCCAAGGCAGAAGCCGCTCGGCGGGCCGCGGAGAAGAAGGCCGGGCTGGCCGCCCGGCCGTCAACCGGATCCGGCTCCTCCGGCTCCTCCGGCTCCTCCGAGGGTGACGACGGTGGCTACCTCAGCCGCCCGATCACCGGCCGGATCAGTTCCGAGTTCGGCATGCGCTTCCACCCCATCGACCGCGTCTGGCGGCTGCACGCCGGCCGCGACTTCGCCGCACCGTGCGGGACGCCCGTTCGCGCTGCTGCCCCGGGCGAGATCATCATGGCTGGCTACGCCGCGGGCGCCGGCAACCGAATCGTGATCGACCACGGGATCGTCAACGGCGAGCACCTCGCGACGGTCTACAAGCACCTGGAGGGCTTCGCCCAGCGCAGCGGCAAGGTCTCGCGCGGCGAGGTCATCGGTTATGAGGGCAGCACCGGCCTCTCCACCGGTTGTCACCTGCACTTCGAGACCCACGAGAACGGCGAGCCTGTCGACCCGCGTCGCTGGCTGTGACGACCCGGGCTTCGGGTAATGGGTGCGGTCTGCGCCCTCGCGGAAGGTAACCTCGCTCCCGTGGCCAAGGAGACCGGACGAAAGCTCGTCGCGAGCAACCGCAAGGCCCGTCACGACTACCTCATCGAGGACACGTACGAGGCGGGCCTCGTCCTGATGGGCACGGAGGTCAAGGCGCTGCGGATGGGGCGGGCCTCGCTCGTCGACGGATGGGCGGGCTTTGACCGTGACGACGAGCTGTGGCTCGAGGGCGTTCACATCCCCGAGTACTTCAACGGGACGTGGAACAACCACACGCCGCGCCGCCGCCGCAAGCTGCTGCTCCACCGGCGTGAGCTGAACAAGATCCTCCAGGCGACCCGCGAGACCGGGCACACCATCGTGCCGCTCTCGCTGTACTTCAAGGACGGCCGGGCCAAGGTCGAGCTCGCCGTGGCCAAGGGCAAGAAGAACTACGACAAGCGCCATGCCCTGCGCGAACGCCAGGACAACCGCGAGGCAGCCCGCGCCATGTCAGCCCGCACCCGCGGCGAGGACTGAGGTGGACAGCCCGGTCGCACCGGTGCGTCGATCCGCGACGCCGTGGGTGGGATTCTGGGCCTGCCTCGGGCTGATCGTCGCGGCGGTGGTCCTCGCACCGCTGGCGCTGGCTGCGGGGGAGCGGATGCCGGCGCTGCAGGCTTGGGGCCCGGCGCTGGTGCTGCCCACCGAGGAGCAGGCCGACTCCCTGTCAACGCAGTTCGAGGTCCAGTCAGACGGATCGGTCATCGTCACCGAGACGATCCGGTGGCGCTTCCCCGACGGCGAGGATCGCCACGGCATCCTGCGCAACGTCAAGGTCCGCGCGGGCTACCAGGACAGCGAGACCCAGTACCGCTACTACGAGCTGTCCGGGGTGGTGGTCACCTCACCGTCCGGGGCGCCGACCGACATCGCGATCTCCGACATGGGCGCCTTCCGCCAGATCCGGATCGGCAGCCCCTCGCAGACCGTGCGCGGCACCGCCGACTACGTCGTGCAGTTCCGGTTGGCGAACCTGGTCAACGACATCGGTGACGGCACGGCCGAGTTCTACTACAACGTCGTCGACCCCTCGAACGGCTTCCCGCAGCTGGGCGTTCGCGCCGCGGTGACGGCGCCCGTCCCGGCCACCAGGGCCGCCTGCTTCTACGGCGAGCTCGGCGCCGACACACCCTGCCAGGCACAGGCGGGGGCCACCTCGACGTTCAGTTCACCCGACCTCGCGGCTCGTGAGGGCATGAGCGTGGTGACGTCGTACCCGCGCGACGCCTTCGGCGACCTCACCCCGGACCTTCGCGACGGTGACTCCGAGGCGGGCGGCGGATCACCGGTCAGCCCGGGGCAGGCGCGTGCTCTGGGCTGGTTGGCCATGGGCTTGGGCGTGCTCGGGCCGCTCCTCGCCGGCTCCCTCATGGGCATGCTCGTGTGGACCAGAGGGCGCGACGAGCAGTACGCCGGACTCACCCCGGGTCTGACCCCCGGACCCGGCGAGGACGTCCCCGTCGTCGTCGGCGGCGAGGCGCCCACCGTCGCGGTGCAGTTCAACCCGCCGCCGGGTGTGCAGCCCGGCATGGTCGGCACCATTCTCGATGAGCAGGTCAATCTCGTCGACGTCACGGCGACGCTCGTCGACCTCGCCGTTCGTGGGCACCTGACGATCGCGCGCGATGACCGGGGGATCTTCCGGGCCGACGACTGGGTGCTCTCGCGAACCGCACCCCCGGCATCCGCCGTGCCCCTCGCCCCGTACGAACAGGTGCTCATCGACTCGATCTTCGCCGGGGGCAACCAGATCGCCCTGTCCCAGTTGAAGAACCGCTTCAAGCCCACCCTGGATGCCGTGGAGCGTCTGATGTACGAGGAGGTCGTCGAGCGTGGGTGGTTCCGTCGAAGCCCGGAGCGGGCTCGCGCGGGCTGGACGGGTCTTGGCACGCTGCTGATCTTCGGCTCGGTCTTCGCCGCGTTCTTCCTCGGGGGGATGCTGTCGGGCCTGTTCGCGGACTCCGGCTTCCCGATCTCGCCGACGTGGGTGCTCGTCGGGGGTGGGGTGGTGTCCGGGCTGATCGTGCGAGCCCTCGGCCAGCGGATGGCGGCTCGAACGGCATCCGGCTCAGCCATGCTGGCGCAGTCGCGCGGTTTCGAGCGGTACATCGCCACCGCCGAGGCCAACCAGATCAAGTGGGAGGAAGCCCAGGAGGTCTTCTCGAAGTTCCTGCCGTTCGCCATCGTGTTCGGTCTGGCGGACCGGTGGGCCAAGACCTTCGAGGAGGTGGCGGCGGCTGCGGCTGCCGCGGGGGTGAGCGTTGCGAGCCCCACGTGGTACGTGGGGAACTGGGGCACCGGCGGCTTCTCCGACGTCGCCTCGAGCATGGACTCGTTCTCGACCGTGGCTGCCGGGACGTTCGTCTCGACCCCGGGTTCGTCCGGGTCGAGCGGGTTCAGCGGCGGCGGTGGGTTCAGCGGCGGTGGTGGCGGCGGGTCCTCAGGCGGCAGCTGGTAGCGGGTCGCCGTACCCACACCGACCAATAGGTCACTCCAGGTACAGAACGGACGTACCCACACCGACCAATAGGTCACTCCAGGTACAGAACGGACGTACCCACACCGACCAATAGGTCGATGTGGGTACGGGTTCCTTGGGGCGAGCCCCCGGAAGGTCAGTTCTTGAACGCGTCCTTGACCTTCTCGCCGGCCTGCTTGACGTCGGCCTCGGCCTGCTGGGCGCGGCCCTCGGCCTCGAGGCGCTCGTTGTCGGTCACCTTGCCGGCGGCCTCCTTGCCCTTGCCCACCAGCTCATCCTTGGCGTTCTCGATCTTGTCGCCGATTCCCATGGTGTTCTCCCTCGTTCGATGGGTGGAGCGCCGGCCACGTTGGTGACCGGTGCGAGCCTCGACGGTACGTAAACGCTCACCCAAACGGGGGTTTGGGTACGAACCCTTCGGGAAGGTCCGGGGGTCAGGCCGGGGTGACGACGACGATGAGGTCGCCGCCCTCCACCTGCTGGTGGTGTCCGCTGAAGGCCAGGCGTGCCACGGTGCCGCCCACGGGGCTGGTGATGTTGGCCTCCATCTTCATCGCCTCGATCGTCGCGACGACCCCGCCGGGCTCGACGGTGTCGCCCTCGGCAACGACCGGCGTGACGACCCCGGAGAACGGCGCCGGCACGTGACCGGGCACCGATGGGTCGGCCTTCTCCACGGCCTTGACGTCAGCGGTGATCGACCGGTCGCGCACCGTGACGGGTCGGAACTGCCCGTTGAGCGTGCACATCACGGTGCGCATGCCCTGGCGGTCGGCCTCGCCCACCGAGCTGATCCCGAGGATCAGGCGCTTGCCCGCCTCGATCTCGGCCTCGTACTCGGTTCCCTGCTCCAAGCCGTGCAGGAACTCGATGGTGCCGAGCACGGACAGGTCGCCGTAGGCCTCGCGGCTGGCCTCGAACTCCCTGGTCGGCCCGGGAAAGAGCAGCTGGTTCAGGGTGCGGCGCGGCTCGGTGGCCAGTGCAGACTCCTGCTCGGGGGTCAGCTCGGTGTGCCGCGGCTTGGCGGCGCGGCCCTGAAGTGCCTTGGTGCGGAAAGGCTCGGGCCAGCCACCGGGCGGGTCGCCGAGCTCACCTTCGAGGAAGCCGATCACCGAGTCGGGGATGTCGTACCTCGTCGGGTTCTCCTCGAAGTCGGCCGGGTCGGCTCCGGCCCCGACGAGGGCCAGGGCCAGGTCGCCGACGACCTTGGAGGACGGCGTCACCTTGACGATGTTGCCGAGGATGCGGTTCGCCGCGGCGTACATGTCCTCGATGTCCTCGAAGCGGTCGCCGAGACCGAGCGCGATCGCCTGCTGGCGCAGGTTGGACAGCTGCCCGCCGGGGATCTCGTGGAAGTACACGCGCCCGGTCGGTGAGGCCAGCCCTGACTCGAACGGCTTGTAGATCGTGCGCACGGCCTCCCAGTAGGGCTCGAGCGAGAACACCTTGTCGATGTCCAGCCCGGTGGGCCGCTCGGTGCCGTCGGTGGCCGCCACGAGGGCGGACAGGCTCGGCTGGCTGGTCGTGCCGGACATCGACGAACAGGCGGCGTCCACGGCATCCACCCCGGCGTCGATGGCGGCGAGCAGCGTCCCGATCTGACCGCCGGCGGTGTCGTGGGTGTGCAGGTGCACGGGCAGGTCGAAGCGTTCACGCAGCGCCCGCACCAGCGTCGCCGCGGCCGGCGCGCGCAGCAACCCCGCCATGTCCTTGATGGCGAGCACGTGGGCGCCGGTGTCGACGATCTGCTCGGCCAGGCGCAGGTAGTAGTCGAGCGTGTAGAGGCGCTCACCGGGGTCGAGCAGGTTGCCGGTGTAGCACAGGGCCACCTCGGCGACCGCCGTGTCGGTGGCGAGCACGGCATCCACCGCAGGGCGCATCTGCGACACGTCGTTGAGCGAGTCGAAGATGCGGAAGATGTCCAGACCGGTGCTGGCCGCCTCCGCGACGAACGCGTCGGTGACCTTCGTGGGGTAGGGCGTGTAGCCGACGGTGTTGCGCCCCCGCAGCAGCATCTGCAGAGGGATGTTGGGCATCGCCTCGCGCAGCAGCGCCAGCCGCTCCCACGGGTCCTCGGACAGGAAGCGCAGCGCGACGTCGTAGGTCGCGCCGCCCCATGCCTCCATGGAGAGCAGCTCAGGCGTCAGGCGGGACACGTGCCCCGCGACGTGCAGCAGGTCGCGGGTGCGCATGCGGGTGGCGAGCAGGCTCTGGTGGGCGTCGCGGAAGGTCGTGTCGGTCACGGGCACGTCGGTGCGCTCGCGCAGCTGCCGGGCGAACTGCGCCGGGCCCACCTCGCGAAGCAGGTCGCGGCTGCCCCGGGGGAGCGGGGATGCCGTGTCGAGAGTCGGCAGCTTCGTGCGGGGCTTCAGGTGCGTGGTCGCGGGGCCGTGCGGCTGGTTGACGCTCACGTCGGCCAGGTAGGTGAGCAGGCGGGTGCCGCGGTCGCCGCCCATGCGCGCCTCGAGCAGCTCGGGACGCTGGTCGATGAAGCTCGTCGTCGCCTCACCAGCCTGGAACACCGGGTCGGCGAGCACCGCCTCGAGGAAGGGGATGTTCGTCGACACCCCGCGGATGCGGAACTCGGCGAGCGCTCGCCGGGCCCGGCGCACCGCCATCGGGAAGCTGCGTCCGCGACAGGTGAGCTTGACGAGCATCGAGTCGAAGTGGGGGCTGACCTGCGCGCCGACGAACACCGTGCCGCCGTCGAGGCGAACCCCACCACCGCCGGCCGAGCGGTAGACGCTGATCTGACCGGCATCCGGTCGGAAGCCGTTCGACGGGTCCTCGGTGGTGATGCGGCACTGCAACGCCGCCCCGCGCACGTAGATGTCGTCCTGCTTCATCCCGAGGTCCTCGAACGACTCACCCGCCGCGATGCGCATCTGCGCCACGACGAGGTCGACGTCGGTGACCTCCTCGGTGACGGTGTGCTCGACCTGGATGCGCGGGTTCATCTCGATGAAGACGTAGCGGCCGTCCTCGCCGAGGAGGAACTCGACCGTTCCCGCGTTGCGGTATCCGATCGACTCACCGAAGCGCACGGCATCCGCACACATCTGTGCGCGAGTGGCGGGGTCGAGGTTCGGCGCGGGCGCGATCTCGACGACCTTCTGGTGACGGCGCTGCACCGAGCAGTCGCGTTCGTAGAGGTGCAGCACCGAGCCGGAGCCGTCGGCCAGCAGCTGCACCTCGATGTGCCGCGGGTTGACCACGGCCTGCTCGAGGTAGAGCGTGGGGTCGCCGAACGCGGCATCGGCCTCGCGCTGGGCCGCCTCGAGCGACTCGCGCAGCGTCGACGGGTCATCCACGCGCCGCATGCCGCGGCCGCCGCCGCCGGAGACGGCCTTGACGAAGACGGGGAAGCCGATGTCCGCGGCGGCTGCAGCCAGGGCGTCGAGGTCGGTCGACGCCTCGGCGCTCGCCAGGGTCGGCAGCCCGGCGGCGCGGGCGGCTGTGATCGCCCGCGACTTGTTGCCCGTGAGGTGGAGGACGGATGCCGGTGGGCCGATGAACGTGATGCCGTTGGCCTCGCAGGCCTCCGCCAACAAGGGGTTCTCGGAGAGGAATCCGTAGCCCGGGTAGATGGCGTCGGCGCCGCACTCGACCGCGACCCGCACGATGTTCTCGTGGTCGAGGTAGGCGCGCACCGGGTGGCCGGGCTCACCGATCTGGTAGGACTCGTCAGCCTTGAGCCGGTGCTCGGAGTTGCGGTCCTCGTGCGGGAAGACGGCGACCGTCTTCGCGCCGAGCTCGGTGGCCGCGCGGAACGCGCGGACCGCGATCTCCCCACGGTTGGCGACGAGGATCTTGGTGAACACGGGGGACCTCCCGGGTCTTCGGTGGGCACGTCACCCGGCCGCGGGGCCGGTGGTCCGCAGCCTAGTGAGCACGGCCCGCCCGCGCCTCCCTCGTTCCGCCCCTTGCACACGCCCACCCCTCACGGTGCGTCCGGCAGGTTGGTCGCCGGGGCTGCCGGAGTGCCGGACGCAAGGCCCGGTGGCGACGGATTCCGTAGCGCAAACGGCGACGCGCCGAAGACAAAGAATGGCCCAAAGCCATACCAATGACGTCCCGGGAGCCCTAACATCGGCCCGTCGCACCACATATGACGCCGGTCACTTCGGGGCCGGCCGGACCCATGGGAGCAAACCGTGGCTGATGTGCACCTCTCTGACGACGAACGCCTGCTCGCCGAGCTCGGCTACAAGCAGGAGCTCAACCGATCGTGGTCGAGCTTCTCCAACTTCGCGATCTCCTTCTCGATCATCTCGATCCTCGCGGGCTGCTTCACGACCTTCGGCCAGGCGTGGAACAACGGCGGCCCGATCGCCATCTCGATCGGCTGGCCGCTCATCTCCGTCTTCATCCTCATCATCGGGTTCTGCATGAGCGAGCTCGTGTCGGCCTACCCGACCTCCGGTGGCATCTACTGGTGGGCCAGCAAGCTCGGCGGCGCCAAGGCCGGCTACTACACCGGCTGGCTCAACCTCATCGGCCTGCTCGCGATCGACGCATCCGTGGCCTACGGTGCCGCGACGTTCTTCGACCTCTCGTTCAGCACGATGAGCGAGTCGTGGGCCGCCGGCTACAGCCTCCAGCGCGTCTTCTGGATGTTCCTCGTGGTCCTCTTCCTCACGGCGATGATCAACATCTTCGGCGGGCACCTGCTGGCCATGCTCAACAACATCTCGGTGTGGTGGCACGTCGCCGGCGCCGCGATCATCATCGCGATCCTCGTCTTCCTGCCTGAGAAGCACATGAGCGTCAACGACGTCTTCACGATGCGCGTCAACAACAGCGGGGGCCTGGCCGGCGGCGACACGAGTGGCTTCGGCTTCTGGTTCTACGTCCTTCCGCTCGGATTCCTGCTCACGCAGTACACGATCACCGGCTTCGACGCGTCGGCACACCTCTCCGAGGAGACGCACGACGCCGCGGACGGTGCCGCCAAGGGCATCTGGCGCTCGATCTTCTACTCCGCGATCGGCGGCTGGATCCTCCTGCTCGCCTTCCTCTTCGCCGTGCAGGACCCGGAGGCCGTGACGGCCGGCGGCGGCGGTGTCGGCGTCATCTTCAACCAGGCGCTGTCGTCGAGCTGGGCCGGAACGGTGCTCCTCATCGCGAGCATCGGGCAGTTCTTCTGCACCACGGCCTGCATGACGTCCACGAGCCGCATGCTCTTCGCCTTCTCGCGCGATGGCGCCGTCCCCGGCTCGTCGTACTGGGCGCGGCTGAACTCGCGCAAGGTCCCGGCCAACGCGGTGCTCATCTCGTCGGTCATCGCGGCGCTCATCACCGTGCCGGCCCTCGTCGAGGTCAACATCGGCACCGAGGAGGCACCGATCATCGTGCCGACCGCCTTCTACGCGGTCGTGTCGGTCGGGGTCATCGGGCTGTACGTCGCCTTCGCGATTCCGATCTTCCTGCGGTGGCGAGCCGGTGACTCGTTCAAGCAGGGGTCGTGGAACCTCGGGAACAAGTGGAAGTGGATGGCCCCGATCGCCGTGGCCGAGATCGCTGTCATCAGCGTCTACTTCATCCTTCCCTTCACCCCGGCGGCGAACCCCTTCAACGAGAACTTCGAGTGGAAGTTCGTCAACTACGCGCCGATCCTCACCGTCGGCTCGCTCATCGTGCTGTGGATCGGGTGGCATCTGTCGGCCAAGAAGTGGTTCACCGGCCCGAAGATGACGATCGACCTGCCGGAGGGCACGACGAGCGCCGACGAGATCGAGCTCGAGCACCACGGCAAGACCGCCCACGGCGGCACGACGCACGACTGGAAGCCGGGCGACCCGCTGTCCTGATCGGGCACTGACCATGGCCGATCTCGACACGCTGCTCGACGGCATCCCCGTCCTCACCGGGCAGGGGCGTCACGTGACGCCCCTGCCCGGGGGGCTGACCAACGTCAACTACCGGGTGCGCACGGATGCCGGTCTCGACGTCGTCGTGCGCGTCTCGTCGCCCGACACCGGGCTCCTCGGCGTCGATCGCCATGCCGAACACCACAACACCCTGGCGGCAGCGGCAGCCGGGGTCGGGGCGCCCGTGATCGACTACCTCGAGGGCCGCGGCGTCATGGTCGTGGGGTTCCTGCCCGGGCGCACCTGGGGCGACCCAGACGTCGGCGCCAATCCGGTGCGGCTGGCCGCGGCCCTGCGCCGCCTGCACGCGGGCCCGCCGTTCATCGGCCGGTTCGACATGTTCGCCCTGCGCGAGCAGTACCTCGCAGTCGTGCAGGACCACGGATTCCGGATGCCGCCGCACTACCTCACGCTCGAACCTCACCTCGAGCGCGTGCGGGCGGCCTTCGCGCTGGGGCGCGAGACCCTCGTGCCCTGCCACAACGACCTGCTCGCCGCGAACGTGCTTGATGACGGCGGGGACCTGCGGATCATCGACTACGAGTACTCCGGCATGAACGAGCCGTCCTTCGAGCTGGGCAACGCCGCTGCCGAGGCCCACCTGGACCCTGACCAGCTGGCGGCCCTGTGCACCGCCTACTACGGCGACCTCCTCACGCCCGAAGGCCTCGACGCCCGCATCGCCCGCGCCGAGCTGTGGGGCTGGGTCGCCCGCTACGGCTGGACGCTGTGGGGGATGATCCAGGACGGGATGAGCAGCCTGGACTTCGACTTCTGGGGGTGGGCCATGGACAAGTGGGAACCCGCGCAACGGTTGGCCGCCAGTTCCCGGTTCGAGCAGCTGCTCGCCCGGGCGTCAGGGGAGGGGCAGAGGTGACCGACCCGCGCACCGGTGCCCCGGCATCCGAGGCTGTTCGCCAGGCGTCGACGACGGCGCTGCCGGAGCGGGCCCGGATCGTCATCGTCGGCGGGGGAGTGATCGGTGCCTCCACGGCGTACCACCTGGCCCACCTCGGAGAGACCGACGTGCTGCTGCTCGAGCAGGGCACGCTCTCCTGCGGCACGACGTGGCACGCGGCCGGGCTCGTCGGGCTGCTGCGCGCCAGCGAGAGCGGCACCCGGCTCGTGCAGCACTCGGCCGACCTCTACCAGCGGCTCGAGGCCGAGACCGGGCTGTCCACCGGGTACCGACAGTGCGGGGGCCTGATCGTCGCGCGCACGCCCGAGCGGATGACCGCGCTGCGCCGCACGGCCGCGACGGCCGCCGCCTACGACCTCGACTGCGAGCTGCTGACCCCGGCCCAGGCGGGGGAGCGGTACCCGCTGCTGCACACCGACGACCTCCAGGGCGCGATCTGGCTGCCCGGCGACGGCACCGCCAACCCGACCGACGTCACCCAGTCGTTGGCCAAGGGTGCCCGTCAGCTCGGGGTCACCGTGCGGGAACGGGTGCGGGTCACCGGGTTCGACGTCGTGGCCGACCCGACC
>Ga0075158_10002384_pt1 | contig 13686 bp, 25 predicted proteins | sample JI91814BDNA_FD_70968 | JGI IMG/M metagenome (GOLD analysis project Ga0075158, IMG submission 70968) | Wastewater effluent complex algal communities from Wisconsin, to seasonally profile nutrient transformation and Carbon sequestration -... | ecosystem: Engineered > WWTP > Effluent > Algae... | reverse complement strand
AATATTTAATAATACCATTATTGATGCTAAATATTGATTGATATTAGAATTATTAAAAGTACTTGCTATAAATAATGATGTAAATATTGAAGAATTACTTTGAGTTAATGGGTCATCACCTTTAAAGATTCTACTAGTTATAGTAACCATTCTGGAACTACCATTAACCATTGAATATCCTGTATTGTAATGTAATAAACCTAAAATTGCAACTTTATCAGCATAATTTAATTCATATTCAAGTTTATTTAAAGCCTGTATAACAGTAAAATAACTTATTAAATAAGTCTCATAATAATATAAATGCCTTACATAACAAAAAGCATAATATCTATGTCTTTGTGATTTATAATTAGGAAGACTTAAATTAAAAAATACATTATTTTCTTTTTGATTATCACTTACATATTTAAGTAAATTTATCTCATCAGAATTTAAAATAGATATGTTATAAAACAACGAAGCAGCTTCGTTTAGATAAATATCCATATCTATATTAGCTTGCTTAAAGAAATTCTTTACATCTACTTTAGGTACTAAGATTATCAAGTCTTTCATATCACAACTTGATACCCATGAATTACATTGATCACCATGAGTAACTACTCCTGGATTTGAATAATAAGATATTCTATTTCTGGTCCGCATAATCTCCTGATTTTACTTTTTTAATTTCGTTTGATAAAGGATGATTATAAAAATATAACCATGCTTCTATTTTTTCACCATCTTTAATTACATTAACCAATTGTCTCTCATAAGCATGAGGATGCCCTTCTAACATATCACAGTTATGCAATTGACTTTCATTTATTTCCCATAAGTCTACTACTATATTAGTATCAGAGTTTTTTTCTTTTTTAACAAAAGGTATTCCTCTAGAATACATTGTATATTTTTCTTCAGTAAGACCTGTTCCTAAATGATTGTCTCCTTTATCTACTAATCTACTATTACCATACCCTTTTCTAAGAGTACCATAAGCTGCTATGATTATCTTCATATTCTTTCTTTTAAAAATAAATTAATTTCTTTGTTGATTTGCATTAATACTTCATAATCTATCACCTTAGTAATGACCATCTCTGTAATTTGATTAAAGTAAAGACTTCTTAATTCTTTTACATGAGGAAGTAAAGGAAGTATGTTTTTTATACCTGATCTTATTATATCAAGTTTTTTCCAAACACCTACACCTAAACTTCTATATTCAATCCTTTTATATGTTAACTCAGCTGCTTCTTCTTTAGAAAAAGGATTGATATCTTTAATATCTACCCTCATATCACCTAAGAATCCATAACTCAATACTCTATTAACATTAGTTTGATCATTTATATTGAAAGGTATACCCATCAATAGATCACATATAAAGATGAAATCTTGTACTTCATTTACTGATATACCATGATCAAAACCAAAGTGTAAATGGAATCCAAAACATCTTAAATTTGGAAGCATACTTACTTCTGGTGGTATATATATACTCTCATTATAAATATTATAAGAGGGTTCACAACCAAAAGTTTTTGCAATTTTACTTTTTAGATGAGATGCAGGGAAAAACGCAGAGCTGTCAAAACTTATCCTAAAGTTCTTATTTATTGACATTAAATATTCCTCTGTACTTTTTATGCAATTTTCTATTAAGACTTCGAGATACCCCCATTCTGTTTGTGGGGGTATATCAAATTCAATTCCTACATTATCTAATTGATGAAAGCAACCTTCAACAAAAGATTTTACTTTATTATCTTTTGTCCCTTCTATATAATTAACTAGAGAGACATGTCTGTTTGTTTTAATATTGAAACATGAAAATTCAGGATCAGATCCTATTAAAAACTTTTCTATCATACTCTTATCATGTGTTCTGTTAAAGTATCTAAAACAGCATCATCATCAGAATTAGTATTACTCAATATAGTTTTGGTTATAGAATCTTTTATATCTTCTCCAATAATGGATGATTTTAAAATTTCATATAACCTAGTATTTAACTCTTTGATACCATCACGATCATTACTTTTATACTTATTTTCTAACTCATTAATGAGTTTAAAAGAAGTATTGTTAATAATCTCTTCTTTTGGTGTATCAGAATTATCAAGTATAAATTCTTCATACTCTTTAATTATGTCAACCAATGGTTTTTTAACATTTAATAGTATATCTACATCAAATAAAACAATTCTTTTGGTTACATAATCCAACAATAAAGTTGTCAAATCAGCATTACCAACCATAAATTTTAAAGTAGATCTTAAATCAGAAATTTCTACAGTTTTATTTATAGATAGAAATATAAATATTTCACTCCATTTAGCTATTGGCAAAGAATTAGTTTCTTTTTTAGATACTTTCCAACCAGCAACTAATGATGTATTTTCTTTTATGAATTTGATATACTTATTTTCAATGTTTACACTTTTAGCCCATTCTGACCAAGATTTCAAATTAAACTCTATTGGAATTTCAATCATCCTTCTTTTTTGAGCTGAATCTGCTTCTTGTACTTGATATTCACCATTACCTGGATTACCTGAAAGTATAACCATACAATGCTTTGGTAGTTTCCATGAAATATTACCTCTCTCATAAATAATATCCATGACCGCATTATTAAATAAAGACATTTGTCTACCAAAATCATCTATAAATAATATATCACCTTCTTTCAATTGACTAACCCAAAATGGTGGTATATAAGTCATATAAGGACCTTTTACAACAGAATAACCTGTTTCTAAAAATCTTTCTAAGTGAATAGATTCTATCTCTATATTTTCAGAATTTCTAGATACTAAGTAAGAAGTTACAGGATTACCAAGTAAATGTCCTATTTCATCTAATTGTGATAACCTTAGTACAACACATTCTTGGTTTATTGACTTACAAAACTCCCTAACCATTGATGTTTTACCTATTCCAGTTTCACCCATTAATATAGGTGAGTATGAAAACGTAAATCCTCTATTTTCTAATTCCTTATTAGAATTATATAAATTCAATAAAATTTTATTTATCATAATCAATTTCTATTACTTTATAACCTTTAAATTCTTTTTTTACACTATTATTATTACAAACTAAAGCTACAACAAATGGAGCATTAGGTTTTATTACTGGAGCACTTACATAACCATCTGTTAAGTAAATGGTGCCACTAACATCTAAATTCTTGTTGATGTATTTTATAGCAGGATCCACAACTGTACCACCTCCACCAATATATCCTCTACTTGCTAATTTATCTTCTAATCTTTTTTTATTAGTAAAAGGATATACTGATTCTTTTGTTACATTAGCATCACATTCAACAATTGTTATATCACAATTTAAATTACTAGATATAACTGATATCTCAGAAAATGCTTTTAGTATTAATTCTCCTCCCATACTACCAGAAGTATCAACTATTACTGCTATTGTTGATCTAGTTTTCATTTTATAAGTAAATGAATTATTAAAATATCTACTTTTCTTTAGTGTAGACATTTTAGCTTGATATTTAGTAGAATTATTTATTATAAAATTAGATATACTATTTCTATAATTATGTTTACTTTCTTTATCAAGTTTAAATAATTTATTTCTTACTTCACTAGGTAATGATCCTGCATATTGTTTTGCATTTAATACTATACTATCAGTAGCATCTTGTATCATTTCTTTTAATTTCTCCTTCATTTCAGTAGTTTCAGAACTATTATTACTTGGATCATCCATTTTATGACCTAAAGAATATACTGCTCCTTGTCCTTTTAATTTGTTAGGATTACTTTTTAAAAAATAATAAATAGCCATAGATCCTTTAGCAACTATGTGTGGTGGAACATCACAATGAGCTGCTCTTACACCTATTTCACATTTATTATTTGGAGTATTAAAAGTTCTATCTAGTAAATCATTAATATATATATCACTTGCTATATTAAATAAATCTTTATCTAGATCCATTATTAAAGACAAATGATAAAATAATATATGATATAACTCATGACAAAATACATATGCTTGAACATGTGGTGTATACTTATCAAATTCTTTTTTGTTATAATACATACATAACTTATTATCAAGAATTGATAAACCTGCTACTGGTACCTCTTCAGATTCTATGTATTTAACACAATAAGACAGATAATGTAAAAACTCAGAATATTTTAATATAGTGCTTCTTACACTTTCAAGTTGTTTATTTACAAATTCCATTTAATTGGTTTTTTACCCATCTTTATTAATAGTTCGTTTACATGTTTAAAACAATTAGTACCAACAAATTTAATCTTACCACCACTCCAACCTTCAGCCATTGGATGAGGTGCAGTGACAATATGACCATGTTGTATATTATTAGTTAATTGTTTTGCATCATTACCTAATAATAACCATATAATATTAGGATTATGAATAGATAATATTTCAACCAAAGGAAGTGTAAATTTCTCCCATAAATCTTTATGTGAATTAGATTTACCTTTTTCTACAGTTAAAGATCTATTTAATAACAAAACCCCTTCTTTTGTCCAATTAACTAATTGCTCAGGTTTATAAGAGGACCCATCTGTATTCGCATATCCAGATGCTTCTAACTCTTTAAATATAAATCTCAAAGATGGATTCATATATCCATTTTCAGTTGCAAAAGCTAATCCACATGCACTTGGTTTACCTTTATAATCATTTATATAAGGATCTTGACCAATTAATACTACTTTAACTTGGTCTAAAGGTGTTTCAGTAAAGCATCTTACAATATTTCTTTTTAATGGATAACATGTGTTTTTTATATATAATTCATCCACTTGTCTACTCACATCAAAAAGAACTAAATCTAAATTACCTTTTTTCAGTAGATCTTTCCAAGTACTCATTCAATCCATTTTTAAAATCATTTATTAAAACATCAAAATTATCTTCCCCATAAACAGTAAAACTTTTTGAAGTCTTCTTATCTAAATCCATAACTACTAATTTTGATTTTACAACAACACCATTTATTCTGTTTAATCTTATAGATACTTTTCTATCTAAATAATCATTAACAATTGAAACAGCTGAATCAAAACTTATATGAAAAACTCTGTTTTTTGAAGATACACCATCTCTTGATCTACAACTTATGTTTACCATTTTATTTAAAATTAAAAATGGTCATTACTTTTACATAATGACCATCGATTATTAAATATGCAAAAGATTTTTATCTTACAGCATGTACTGTGTTATTTAATATAACAAACTTTATAGTTTTAGGATTTATTTGTTTAACCTCTCCTTTTGAAGTTTTAAAGTTTATATATCCTAAATTACTCATAAAGTTTTTCTTAGAAACTTTACCATTATACTCTGCATTAGTACCATCATTTCTATCCCAATTGATAGTAAAGAATCTACCTTTAGATCCATCTCTTATGATATCTACTAATTGAGATCTTGTAACAAGAGTTCTAGTATATCCTCTTGTTGGAGTAGATACTACTGTAGTATTTACAGGAGTAGTAGTAGGTGTTACAGGTGTAGGAGCAGGATTATTAATCATAAAATACTCTCTATAAACACCTGTGTCATTAAATCCTAAATCTAATGCTTTGGTATCAGCTATCTCTATCATTGTTATAGAAACATCTGATTGTGTGCAATTTTCATCAGGAAATTGCAATCTAAATTGATTTTTTATATCTAAAGTTGTAACTACACTTCTAGATTTAAATAAACGCAATACAATATCAATGATAAGAGTTTTAAACGTTGACTTTTCCATAATTTATAATTTAATTTGGTTTATAATGAACAATAGTAACATCACAATCTTTCAATTCTTTTTCAACAATGGGTTTTATCATAGGAACAGGATTAAATATATTATCTATCAATTGTTCTTTATTTAATTGATCATAATCCCATATCCCACCAGCAATACCGCATCCGAGTAAAGGTAGTCCTATATGCGCACCTTTAAATTTGTAATTCATTTTTCTTAAACACAATTTAAGAGCTTCTACATCTAAATTTTTACCAGGATTAAACTGAGTATAAGCATTGACTACTATCAACTGTTTACCCATATCACAAGTATTAGCACCTGCATAATCACTTCTAAATGCAGTATTACCTTTAACTTCATAGGACATATAATCAATAGTACCAAGTTTATTTATATTAGCTCTTTGAGTTATCTTTTCTAATGGAAAAGTATCTGTACCAAATATTTTTACCATTTGAGGTGCTAAACCTGCTCCTTGTATAGAACAACAATTTACACCATGAGCTATCACATCAAAACTGGCTTTTAATGCTAAATCAATTAAATCACCTTCAATCTCAGTAAACATTGTATAAAGTTTTTTATTTTAAATGATAAATCTACTTTTATTTCTTTTAATATAGTTATGTTACTTGATACTATATCACCTTCTAAACCATATTGATATTTAGATCCTTTTGGAATAGAACATAAATACAATTGTCTATAATGATGCTGAAGAAGTTTTCGATAATTAAATGTTTTCATATTATAAGAATGGTAACCTTGATGATAAAAAGTGTAAGGTTTACTATCATCTAAAAAAACATCTTCTTGTGGATCTAATTCAACCTCTCTATTCGGTTCATTTATTAAATATTTTTCACCTCTATATGGTGAAGTTAATATTCCATGATCTTCCCAGTTATCTAAAAATTTATAACATAAAATATTATCTTCAGCTATTAATAATCCTGTTTCATTAGTTCTTAGACACATTATAATATTCTTTTAATGATTTTATAAGCAATTTTCTCAATTATTAAAGTTATAATAACTTTAGCTATTATTCTTTTCATCTTCAGCTTTTAATTGATTAACAATACTAGATATTATGTCAGATACTTCATTTTTAGGATTAATGGTTGCTAAAATTAAAACATCTTGAACACGCCTATATGTAATATGACAATAATTACTTTTTAATGAAATATTACTGGAGTTAAAGGAATATATTCCTTTATTATTTTTAGATACTATACCACAATATCTTTTATGAAAATCAGGATTCATAGCTGATATTATTGAATTAACTGAAGGATCATAACCAAATAAAGATAAAATATTTTTATATCCTGAATTTTGGTATGCTCGATATATAGAATCTAATTCTTTTTGAATATTAGGATCATAAGAATCTTTAACATATTCTTCAGTAATTTTATTAGATAACACTCTTAATTGTTCTTTATTTAATTTCATTATGTTAGATTTTTAATAAACATTCTCAAATTACCTTCTGGATACCCTTTTCTTCTTTCAAAAATATTAGCTAATTTAAAACCTAATTTTTGTAAATTAGTTTCTAATACATCTTCGCCAGGAGATACTATGACAAACACTGAAGTCTGACCTAAATCATTAGGAGTTTGATATCTGTTAGTTTCATTTTTTTCTTTAGTTAATTTTTCTATCATATTGCTTAAATCATCAAATGATGTATTATTTCCAACATCATTTATTTGACATAAAGCACAACAAGCTGTATTTGTTTTTTGCATTTTTATTATTTTAACCAAACCAAATAATCAGTGATAGTTTGTTCTTTATTGTAAACAATGTATTCACTATTTTGTAAACCATCCCCAGGTTTAACATATAAACTATCATAACCCATTCCTTTAAGATCTTTATAATTCATCTTAGATCTATCTAAATCTTTACCAGGAGTATACCAACCATTATAAGTATAAGGTTTACCCATGTGTACATTTTGTATAAAGAATATTTTATCTGAGTTACTACCAGTATAATTCATAGATTTAGCAGCATGAGCACTATGATAAACTCCTTCACCATAAGCTGCTCCACTTATAACTGCAGCATTACTTGGTCTAATTAATAAACCAGTTTTAAGTATATTAAATACATTTGGGTTTCTTGTTCCATGTATTAAATGCTCAAAGTTTTTATTATCTTGTTTATTAGCCCATTCATTAAAACTAGTTATATTAGTTTTATCTACAATCCTATAACATTTATAAGGTTTGTATCTGGTACTATTAGTTTTATTTATAAGAGTAGATATTGTAATTGGAAAATCAACTTCTTCAAATTCTATATCTAAATTGTCAAATGGATTTTCAGTATTAATAATATTCATACTATCCATACTATCCAAAGAAGTTTGTTCTCTGGTTATTATTGAATTTTTAAACTCTACATTACCTAATAGATAATCTTTTACATTATCCATTTTTCTAGGGATTATTTTAAATAACTCAACTAAACTTTTATTTATATTGGTTAAATCATCTACTGAAACTATGTGATTTATTATTTTTTGTGCTTCATCTATTTGAGATTTAGTACAACCTTCAACATTATAATGTTTATTAATAAAATCACCTGTATATTTAGCAAAATGATCATAAAATTCATTAAATGGTTTATTATCTGATTTTTTAACTACTACAGTTACTTCACGTTTTAAATCAGTTATATCTTTATATCCTTTTTTTACTTTAGATCTAATTAAAGAATCCCATTTACTAGCAGGATATGTTACAATACTTTTAGTAGATCCAACTCTCCCATATTCAACATGTATAGTTGAATCTACTAATTCCATATTATAATACTTGTTTGAATTTATACCTTCAAATTCTACAAATATTAAAAATGCCTTTTTACTCACCAGTTAAAAATGAATATAATAAAAATAAACCCCATAAATTATAGACTAACCAAAAAAAACTATAATAAATATTTCCTTTAAATTTTAAAGTATCTATATAGCTTTGTTTATCTGTTATAAACATGTAAACATTCCATCCAAAAACAATTAAAAAGCAAATTAAATCTATCATACATCAAATTTTATGTTTTTATAATAATTATCTATTTTTTTATGTAATTCACATCCTCGAGGTATTAAACCAACAGAACTCATAGCTTTATTATCCCATACAATATATTTACTAAATATTGGAAATGGAGTTTTAGAAATCCAAAATTCAAGACTTGAATGTAACTTCACATACATCGCTTACATTAAACGATCTTATATCGTCTGTAAACAATGGTAGTGATACACATGTATCTAAACAATCTTTATATTGTTGTCTAAAGTAATCTAAATTATCAATAGATCCCTGACTCCAAACATTTTGATTTGGACTTCCTAAACTAGGATTCATAATATCTAAAACAGATTGATCTATATGAGGTAATCCTAGGTTATGACCTAACTCATGTGCAATAATACCTACTTGTACCCAAGGTTCGCTCCAATAAAGAGCTAAACTCATATTGTTAAAATGATTACACATAGAAACAGTAGATGCTAATCCTACATAATCACTTACTCCATGATTAAATACAAGCATTGTAGCGTCAAAATCACTACCCCATGTGTTTTTAAATGGGAAAAAGTTATTATATGCTCTATACAATGATCCATTATAACTATTGAATATTGCTGTGTCAATATCATAATTAAGATAATTTATAGTAGGTATTATTTGATAGTCTTGACTTCTGTAAATTTCAACTACAGCGTCTACAGCATCTAATACATTGTCAATTCTATTTTGAGAACTTTGTATACTCATATCTAGAACTACATTCCATTGAATTATAATACAAGGTTTAGTTGCGTTTACATCATAAACAAAGCTTTTTTGATTGATAAGTTCATTTTTATCAATCATATCATTACTCAAGTCTATAGTTTGCGAATATAAACTTGTAGTCAATAATAGGAGTATTAATATTTTTTTCATTTTATAAGTTTTACTGGTTCATAAAGATACCACCCTGTGATTAATATAGGAGCTACAATAGTCTCCACCAATAATATACTCCATACCACATTTCCTGCGCTTACTTGATATATTACATCCTCATTTTTCATTGCTTCTGAATTAGCCCAACCATAAGGTTCTACAACTGTAGTTTTACCATCAATAACAAAAGTTTTACTATCTGCACATGATGAAAAAAGGAGTAATAAAAATAAATATTTAGTTAATTGTTTCATTTTAATAATTTTCTTCTTTTAATTTTTCAAGTAAATACTCTAATTCTCTTGCAGTAAGTAACCTATGAAATCTATCACCTGTTGTTTTACCTTCTTTAATCATATGATCAAAAAGATATTCATTAAAAAAGTTTTTAAATTTTTCAAATGAATCAAAAGAACGTACAACCCCATATAAATCTACATATCCTAATCCTGCAATAAGTATTAAACGTTTTTCTTTAACAAATCCCCAAGGATATTCTTGTAATGTTTTATCAGGTGTATCAGAGCTAATTTGTAATACAAACTTACCTTGTAATTTTCTAAGATCTGCTTCTGTTTGAATAATCATTTTCATTATTCTATTTTTTTAAATCTATTGATATAAATTGATTCCATATAATCTTTTATCATACCTTTAGCTAAACAGCTATCACTAAATCTATCACATTGAATATGATCAGTTTTAATTAACCAACCTTTATCTTCATTAATGTAATTAATAAAATGTATAGTATCTTCCTTATAATCACTAAATGGAATCGCTCCAGTTGTATTCGTATAAAAAACTAAATCTAGTTTTATAAGAGGAATACCTATAGTATATTCTTTAGTAAAAGTGTCTTGATATAATTTGTACTCAGATGGTAAAACATAATCACAAGCTCTTTGATTATATTCAATACCTTTATCTGTAAAATAAAAAAGGAGTATTACGAATAATACTCCTATAATAGTGCCAAATATTATTTGTCTTGTTGTTATTTTCATGTTATTTGTTTGTTTATTTTATTGATTAGTTTTAATTACTGGTTTTTCATTACCCCAAATTAACTTTGTAACGTCTTCTTCTGTAAATTTGTACCCACAATGAGTACAATCATGTATACTAACAATAACTCCTTCATCACTTAGAGAAATTGTTTGCTTAACTTTATCTAAGTTACATTTAATACAATTGATAAATTTAATATCAGTTTTTTTCATTTATTCTTTTTTATACTAATAATTTTTTTATCTATAATTTCAATTATATAACCCATTGAAGTAACCCCCATATCAAACTTTCCATCAGTAACACAACTAGCATTGATAAATGTAGTATGATCTCTAAATAAAACACCATTATTAATGATCTTTCTAGTATTATGAATATGACCAAATACATGTATTAAAGGTTTTATTCTATCAACTGCGCTCATTAATGATTTACAACCTTTTGGACTATTAGTACGATCAGAATCTTCAGTCCAATCTAATACACCATATGGTGGTCCATGTGTAACAAGTATATCAGTATCTTTATCAATAGCTTTCCAATACTTTTCTATTTTACCTCTATCACACATAAAGAACCAATTACCAAAAGTAGGAGTAACTGGACTACCATATATTTTTAATCCATCAATTGTAACTGATTCATTTTCTAGATATATAATACCCATAGCTTTTAAATCATCCCTATTATTTTTATTTAACATGCATTGATCATGGTTACCTGCCACAACAATTTTATGCTCAATTGGTAATTCATATAACCAATTTTTAAAAGCATAAAATTCACGCTCATTTTGATATAACATAGGATCATGAGTAATATCACCAGGAAAGATAATCATATCAGCTTCTACAGGTACATTTATTTGATCATGAAATCCATGTATATCACTTAAAAAGAATATTCTCATAATAATTATTTATAAGATATTATTGTTATAACTTGTTCCTCTTTAAATACTTCTTTAGCTAGTTGTTCTTTTATATCAGTTTCGCCTTTTCCCCAATCAGTATATTCAAATTTAAAAAATTTACCATCTGATAATCTTTCTATAATACATTCATGAGTACTACAACCTTTTTCTCCATTAAAGCTAAGTAATTTATCTTCAATAAGATTACAGTTATCCCAATCATCCATATGTAAATTTTTCATATTTGGATACTTAACATTAGTAGCATAATCTGCTATTTTAATTGTTTCTCTAATCATTACCATTTAATTTGTTGAATATCTGATCCAAACTCAGCTAACATTTCTGTTGCTCTTTCTTTACTTGAGACAGCAACAGAAAATAATAATTCACTTGTTAAAGCTATTTTTGTTGCAATGCTTACTTCTTGTGATCTAATATATATACCACATTTAGTTTGAGAAGACGCAGACCAATTAGGAATAAAATTATCTATTTTATTATAATGTTCTGCCCAACTAGTCATATTATATAATAAAGTAAGTTTATTATAAGTATTCTTATTTGCTTCACCATCTAAAAATAGACCTGTTAATGTTTTTGGATTTCTAACCCATTTTTCTTCTTCAATAATAATACCATAAGATTTGACTTTATCAATCATTTCATCTGAAGCTTGATCTTTCAATAACTTGATATAAAAATTAGTAATATTGATATTATCATTAAATGGAGTTTCTGTTACTAATTGCATAATATAGGTTCTCCATTGTCTGCATTCAAAAGCATCATATAATTCTTTTAATTGTGCTCTAGTTAAGGTTTTTTTTTCATTATCCATTTTTCTGTATTATTTTTTTAATTGCTGTATTTAAATCAGTATCAAATTGCTCTTTAGTTCTAATATCACCCCATTTGTTAAGTAATATATTATTTACTAGTTGTGATTGTTTAGAAGGATCAGGTTTTGATATTAAATCTTGTATACTAGATATACCTATATTAAATAACTCAATATTGCATTCAGAACTTAAATATACACAAGTAACTTCCAAACTAATTAAATCTCCCTTTTTTATATTTATAGGAGCATAATCATCTTCTTCCCAAAATTTAGGAATAATCCTTATACTTCTTCTAATATGAGTTTCAAAACAATAATAACTTTTTGTTACAATCCATGCTTTTTCCAATTTAAAATCAATCAATGGTAATGGTTTCTTTATATCATATAAATTAAAGAAGTATTCCATATAAGATACTGAACCTATAGGCATTGGTCTTTCTTTCTTTAATTTATCTTGTTGCATAGATGCACCAGGTAAACTAAGTAAAGTAGGCTTATAACCTGCATTATCAGCACCTAACCAACCTTTAAAACAATAATCAGATACTATTTGATTATTTATAGATTCTATTACTACTTTCATTTTATTTAATATTTTTCCATTATTATAATAACATTATTTGTATTAAGTACTGTAATAGATTTAGTGATATAACCTTTTTTTACATATTCTTTTATAAAAGTTTCTGTATCAGAACCTGTCATAAAATTACCACCTAATCTTTTAACAATAGTGGATGTTGGTGTGGCTGGTTTAATAGTCATTACTTGAACAGTTGTTGCTGAAGTAAGTATAACCAAGCATATTATTCCAAGTATATATATTATTTGTTTCATTATTTTATATTAGTTAGTGGATAACCTGTTAATATACTATGTTTATCTATTATAGAGTTTTCACATCCTCCACCCATACATTCTTTACAAACCCAATTATCGCTTTTACCCATAGATTTTTTACACATAGTATCAGCATTATATTGAGCAGCTTTCAAAGCAGCTGTTACATGCATTACAGCAAATTTTATCATAATGTCATTAATGTCTTCATCATCATATAAATGTTTAACTTCTTGACTTTCTTTTAATCCTGTAAAAGTATTTAATCTAAATTCTTCAGCTGTTGGTATATTATCCATTTATATTAATTTTATGT
>Ga0075158_10002379_pt1 | contig 13703 bp, 14 predicted proteins | sample JI91814BDNA_FD_70968 | JGI IMG/M metagenome (GOLD analysis project Ga0075158, IMG submission 70968) | Wastewater effluent complex algal communities from Wisconsin, to seasonally profile nutrient transformation and Carbon sequestration -... | ecosystem: Engineered > WWTP > Effluent > Algae... | reverse complement strand
TGGCGATAGGCGCTCGCGACCGCCACGCTATCGTCGAGCGCGACATCGGTCACGACGATCACCTTGGCCTGCGCTGCATAGTCGAAGGGTGAGCCGAAGGCGGCGCGGCGGGCGGGTTCGGCGAGATGCTGCGCGCCGGTGCGTAGTTCGGCGTTGCGCCAGTCGGCTTCATCGCCCGCCGCTTCTGCGCCCCGGTCGCGCAGGGTTGCCGAGGTGATGAGCGCGCCGTGCGCACCGGCCAGCACCTCGGCGGCGAAGAGCAGGGAGGGATCGACATGATGGCGGTAGAATCCGGCATCGGCTTCACGCCCCACTTCGCGCGAGATGCCGAACCAGTCGATCGAGCCGGCGGGCGTCGCGTCGGTACCGATCCGCGTCAGCATCACGGCCCACACATCGACCACGAAAGCAGCGCGGCGCTTCAGCCCGCGCAGGGCGGCCCTGAGGCGCGACATGGTCTGCACCTCCAGCTCGCCGGTGTCGTCTTCAAGAAAGTCGGTCAGGCCTTCGGCGAGCGCCCGCATGGGCTTGGCGAGCGCCTGTAGCGCGACGCTCAGCGCTTTGGCGGTTTCCACAACCTCCGGCATCGCGGGATCGACTTCGCATTCAAGGTCATAGTCAGACGCGCCGTCTCGGGTCCGTGCGATGACCTGATTGCGCAAGGCCGTGACGAACCGCTCCAGCGCGCCGAACGGCACCTGGTCGCGCAGGCGCTGGAGCCAGCCTTCGCCCGGAAGCGCGGCGGCGGCACGCTCAACCTCATCGAGCAGCACTTCCAGTTCGGCCTGGCCGCCAATCGCCTCGCCGATCCGTTCGCGCAGGCCCCGTACACGCCCGGCCCGGCCGCGCCCGCCATCGCGTCCCCGCAGCCAGCGGCGCAGTTCTGCACCTTCGGCGACCGTCAGGTGCGCTGCAAATACGCCATCCGCAGCATCGAACAGATGATGCCCCTCATCGAAGATATAGCGCAGCGGCGTCGCACGTTCCGGCGCATTGTCGGGCGCGCCACTCTCGTCGATGGCGCGCGGGTTCATCGCGGCGCGCGACATCACCAGCGCATGGTTGGCGACGACGATCTCGGCCGATCCTGCGGCGCGGTTCGTGCGCTCGATGAAGCAGGTACGATAGTGCCTGCAGGCGCCATAGATGCATTCGCCGCGCCGGTCGGTGAGCGTTCCGGTGCCGCCGTATTCGGCAGCGAGCCAGGAGGGGAAATCCCCACCAGTGATGTCACCGTCGCGGGTCGCCGGTATCCAGCGCGCGACAAGAGCAAGCAGCGCGACCTCGCGCACCGGCGCCAGCGCCGTACCGGCGGCCGCCTCCTCGAAATTGAGCAGACAGAGATAATTCTCGCGGCCCTTCAGGATCGCAACCTTCTCGCGCTTCTCGGCCGGATCGGGAAAGACGCGCGTCAGTTCCTGATCGAGCTGGCGCTGAAGATTCTTGGTGTAGGTCGAAACCCAGACCGCGCCCTCATTGCGCCGCGCCCACAACGTGGCAGGGCTGAGATAGCCGAGCGTCTTGCCGACACCGGTTCCCGCCTCGGCCAGCACAGTATGGCCCGCGCCCTTGCGCGCGCGCGGTGCAAACGCTTCGCTGGCGGCAGCGGCATAGTCGAACTGCGCGGCGCGGCGCTCGCGTTCCGGCCCCAGGATTTCGGCAAGCCACAAACGCGCTTCGCTTTCTCCGACGGGGGCCGAGCCCGGTTCGCCACGTGGCGGCCGCTCTTCCCATTCGGGCAGACGCTTCCACGTCTCGAACGCGGCGATGCGCGCAGCCTGCGGTCCGATTGTCTGTTCCACCACCGCGCCCCAGGGCCAGCCGCCGCGTCCGGCAGCGGCTGCGAGGGCGCGGGCTTCGTCTGCATTGCGCCCGGTCAACGCGGCGAGATCGCCGATGAGGCGCGTCGCCGCCTCAATGATCGTCGCGATCTGATCCTTGCCCGTGAGCGGCGGCGGCAGGCCGAGCGCACGTGCGAGGCCCGCAGGGCTTGGAATGATTGGCCGCGCCGGATGGACGAAAGCGAAGAACTCCGCGACATCCAGATGCGGCGGCAGTCCGGTCGCCCGCCGGCCGGGTTCGCTTAAGCCCAGGCGGCGCGCCGTGAAGCCGGTATGGCAGACGAGGTGCGGTGTTGACCGGAACAGGGCTGCCGCATCGCTGCGGGACAGCGTTTCCACACTGCCGCCAGCGACAAGCCGCACCGCGCCGCCGGCTGCCGCCACGAGGGCAGGCAGCGCCAGGGGCGCGGGAATCGCGCGGCCGGCGGCGATCGGTTCGGACATGGGTGGAGTTTAGGAAATAGGCCCCGGCATTGTCGCGGATTTTCGAGGCAGCGTCCGCGACGCGCCGGTTCACGCGGCGGCGAGGTCGGGATAGGCGTGGGCCAGTTGCTCCTGGGTCGCGGCGCTGAGCGCGACCAGCCGTTCCGCCTGGATCGCGATGGCGCGTGAAATGCTGCCGTCGCGCGCCGCCTGCGACAAGTCCTGCGCGGCGGCGGTGAGGGCGGCAAGGCCAAGGCCGCCGGCGGCGCTCGCCAGATCGCGGGCCGCCTGCTCCAGAGCGTGGGCGTCTTCGTTCGGGAGCGCCGCCTCGATCCGCGCGGTCATGTCCTCCGCCGCGCTCATATAGCTGCGCAGGATATCCACCAGGACGCTGCGGCCGACCGAGACTTCCAGATCGGCGAGGCTCGCAGCGTCCAGCGCATTGGGCGCCGGTTTTGCGCCCTCGATCGCCGCGATCAGCTCTGCGGCGATGCTGCGTCCGCTGAGCGGCTTGCGCAGGATAGCGTCCGCGACGGCACGCGCCTCGCCTTCGGACGGGTCGTCCGCCGGGCAGGCAATGATGAGATAGGGCGTCTGCTGACGCCGGCTCAAGGTGCGCAGCATCCGAGCCGCCTGCACGCCGCCGGCGACCGGCATGTGGGCGTCCAGCAGAATAACGTCGAAACTGCGCTGGCCGGCGGCTTCCACCGCCTCCATGCCGTCGTTCACCAGTTCCGCATCGATCCCGCAGGCCTCAAAGACCCGGCCCAGCGCCGCGCGATTGAGCGGATTGTCTTCCGCAGCCAGCACCGAGAGCCCTTTGAGGCGGCGGGCAAGTGCCGGTTCGATCCGGTCGTCCTCGGTCATGGGCGCATCGCCGGTCTTGGCGTCGGACGGTGTGCCGACCGGCACAGTGAACCAGAACGTCGCGCCGACGGCAGGCCGGCTGTCGAGCCCGATCGCGCCGCCCATGGCGCGGACCAGCCTGGCAGCAAGCGTCAGGCCCAGCCCCAGGCCGCCATGGCTGCGGGTCAGCAGGTCCTCGCCCTGTTCAAACGCAGCAAAGATCCGGGCTTCGTCCGCCGGTGCGACGCCGACGCCGGTGTCGGCAACGGCAAACTTCAGCGCCGCGCGGTCGTCCGTCAGACTGATGGCGACTGTCACGCCGCCGCGTTCGGTGAATTTCAGCGCATTGCCGATCAGCTTCATCAGCACCTGGCGGATGCGCGGCGTATCTCCGGTGAGACGGCCCGGCACGCCGGGATCGACGGTAATCTCGAAATCAAGTCCGCGCCGCCGGGCATCCCCGACGGCCAGGCTCCGGACGCTCTCGGCCAGCATTCTGGCGTCGAGTTCGGTCGCTTCGCTCTCGCGGGCCTCGTCGAGGCGAGAAATTTCCAGAAGATCGCCGATCAGCGCATAGAGGCCCTGGCCGGCCTGGCGAATCGCCGCGATGGCCTGTTGGGCGTGATCGGGAAGGCTGTCCTGCATCAGCAGGTCGGCCTGCCCCAGAATCGTGTTCAGCGGGGTCTTCAACTCGTGACTGACGAGCGACAGGAAAGCCGATTTGGCCTGGTCCGAACCCATGCGGACACTGGCCCGGCCGGTGAGGCGGGCGCGCGCTGTTGCGCGGCGCAGGGCGCGCGGATCGCGTTGACGGACCATGGGGCCAAAGCCTAGGTTCCGCGCCCTTTCGATCCTCTTAAAGACTGAATTACGTAAATGTCGTCATCCCGCGAGATCGCCGCACGCGCCAAGGCCTGGCCGTTCGAAGAGGCGCGGCGGCTGGTCGAGCGCCTGAAGCGTCCCGGCGGCGACAAAAAGGGCTATGTCCTGTTCGAGACGGGCTATGGCCCATCCGGCTTGCCGCATATCGGCACCTTCGGCGAGGTGGCGCGCACCTCGATGGTCCGCCGCGCCTTCCAGGAATTGTCGGACTTCCCAACCAAGCTGCTCGTCTTTTCCGACGACATGGACGGGATGCGGAAGATTCCCGACAACGTGCCCGACAAGGCTGCGCTGGAGCCCTATCTCCATCTGCCGCTGACCTCGGTGCCGAATCCCTTTGGCGGAAATTTCGAGAGCTTCGGCCACCACAACAATGCGATGCTGCGGCGGTTCCTCGACGTCTTCGGCTTCGACTACGAATTCGCCAGCGCAACCGACTACTACAAGCAGGGCAGGTTCGACGCCGTGCTGCTGCGCGCCGCCGAACGCTATGACGATATCATGAAGGTGATGCTGCCCACATTGGGCGCCGAGCGTCAGGCGACCTACAGCCCCTTCCTGCCGATTTCGCCCAAGTCGGGACGCGTCCTCTACGTGCCGATGAAGCATGTCGACGCCAAGGCCGGCACCGTCACCTTCGACGACGAAGATGGCGCAGAGACGACATTGCCGGTGACGGGCGGTGCGGTAAAGCTGCAGTGGAAGCCGGATTTCGGCATGCGCTGGGCGGCGCTGGACGTCGATTTCGAGATGTTCGGCAAGGACCATCAGACCAATGCGGTCATCTATGACCGGATCTGCGAGATCCTCGGCGGCACGGCCCCGCAGCATTATGTCTACGAGCTGTTCCTCGACGAGCAGGGCCAGAAGATTTCGAAGTCCAAGGGCAACGGCATCACCATCGACGAGTGGCTGGCCTATGCCGCGCCCGAGAGCCTCGCGCTCTACATGTTCCAGAAGCCGCGCACGGCCAAGCGGCTGTATTTCGACACGATCCCCAAGACGGTCGATGAGTACGCGGCGTTCCTGACCGCGTACCAGACCCAGTCCGACGAAGAGAAGCTGGAGAACCCGGCCTGGCACATCCATGCCGGTCAGCCGCCGCAGGAGGCCTGGCCGCTGTCGTTTGCGTTGCTGCTGAACCTGTCAGCGGCGTCGAACGCGGAAGACCCTGAGACGCTGTGGGGATTCATCAAGGCCTATCGCCCGGGTCTGACGCCGGAAGATTATCCCTCGCTTGATCGCCTCGTCGGCTACGCGATCCGCTATTACGCCGACTTCGTGCGACCGGCGAAAACCTTCCGCGCGCCCACGGACGAAGAGCGCCAGGGGCTGGAATTGCTCGCCAACGCGCTGGATGGTGCGGGCGTCGCCGACGCCGACACGCTGCAGAATCTCAGCTTCGAGATCGGCAAGGCCAACGGCTTCGCCGACAAGCTGCGCGACTGGTTCAAGGCGTTCTACGAGGTGGTGCTGGGCCAGACCCAGGGCCCGCGCTTCGGCTCGTTTGCCGCGCTGTTCGGGCCCTCACGCACCGCCGCGCTCATTCGCGAGGCGCTGGCGGGTGCGTTTCTGAAAGGGTGAAGCCTACTGCTTCACCCAGACGATGCGAGCCATCCAGTCGATCTCGCTCGCATCGAAGCTGCGCGGCGGATAGGCCGGATTGAGCGAGGCGAGCTCGAGCTTCTTGCCGGCCTTCTTCGCCAGCACCTTGGCCATAACCTCGCCGCCCTTGGTCTTCACCACCACGCGGTCGCCCTTGCGCACCTGCGAGGAGGGCGACAGCACGAGAATATCGCCGGCGCGATAAAGCGGCAGCATCGAATCGCCCGACACCTCGAGCGCGAAATCACCCTCGTCGTCGGCAAGCGGCAGCTTCACATGGCTCCAGCCCGAGCCGGCCGGAAAGCCGGCATCGTCAAAGAAGCCGCGCCCGCCGGCCTGCGCAAGACCGATGACCGGAACGCTGCGCGCCGCAGATTGCTTGCCCTTGGGGATGATCAGCGAAACGAACTCGTCCAGTGTCGCGCCCGTGGCCGTGAGAACCTTCGAGACGCTTTCCGTCGACGGCCAGCGCTTCTTGCCGTCTTCGGCTGTGCGCTTGGACGGATTGAAGGTGGTGGCGTCGAGACCGCTCTTGCGGGCGAGGCCGGAAGGCGACATGCCATAACGCGCGGCGAGGGCGTCGATGGCGGCCCAGATCTGCTTGTGGGTCAGCATGTGAGGCTTATCGTGTTTGAGGACATCTTGTGGGAAAATAGGCCTAGAATGAGTTGCGATCAACCCCTATTTTCCGGCCGGTAGCAGAAAAATATGTCCCCTCACATCGACAAGCCCTCACTCATCTACAAGATCGTGAACGCCGAAGCGTGGACGGCCGCCGCCGCCTCCGGACTATTTGAAGGTGCACCGGTCGATCGACAGGATGGCTACATCCATTTCTCGACCGCAGCGCAGGTGCGCGAGACAGCGGCCAAGCATTTCGCCGGCGTCGAAGGCCTGGTTCTCGCGGCGTTCGATCCGGAAGCGCTGGGTGCGAAACTGGTTTGGGAGCCGTCACGCGGCGGGGCGCTGTTCCCGCATCTCTACGCCAAGCTGGAAACCGCGCTGGCCGTGTGGGTGAAGCCGCTGCCGCTGGACGGTGCTGGTGGGCACGTCTTTCCAGGGGACCTGACGTGATCCTGCCTTATCCGCTGCTGCGACCGGCGCTCTTTGCACTCGATCCCGAGCGCGTCCACGGCCTGACGTTAAAGGCGCTGAGGCTGGGGCTGGCGGGTGGGCCGGGCGAGATTACATCGTCGCGACTGAGGCGAACGCTTTTCGGTCTCTCGTTTCCCAATCCGTTGGGTCTTGCCGCCGGCTTCGACAAGAATGCCGAGGCGCCGGACGGGGAACTGAAGCTCGGCTTTGGTTTCGTCGAATGCGGTACGGTGACGCCGAAGCCGCAGGACGGCAACCCGCGCCCGCGCATTTTCCGCCTGAAGGAAGACCGCGCGGTCATCAACCGCCTTGGCTTCAACAATGAAGGCCACGCGGCGGCCGAAGCACGTTTGAAAAAGCGGGCCGGGCGAGGCGGAATCGTCGGGATCAATCTGGGGGCGAACAAGGACGCGGCCGATCGCGCGGCGGACTATGTCGCGGGATACCGGACGCTGGCGGCTCATGCTGCCTATGTGACGATCAATATTTCCTCACCCAACACGCCGGGGCTGCGCGGGCTGCAGAACCCGGAGGAGCTGAACGATCTGCTTGGCCGCGTTGCAGAGGTGAGACGTGAAAGCGGTATCCACCGCCCGGTTTGGCTCAAGATCGCGCCCGATCTTGACGCTGAGGCGATCAGCGCGATTGTCGAGGCGTGCATCGCGCACGGCATCGACGCGCTGGCTGTGTCGAACACGACGCTCGCCCGGCCCGACAGTCTGCTGGGCAAGGAAAAGGCTGAGACCGGCGGACTATCGGGTGCGCCGCTGATGCTGCCGGCGACGCGCGCGCTGGCGCACGCTTTTCTCGCCGCGAAGGGCCGTTTGCCGCTTGTCGGCATTGGCGGTGTCGCCAGCGCCGAAGATGCCTTCGCCAAGATCGCGGCGGGCGCGAGCCTCGTGCAGCTCTACACGGCGATGATCTATGGCGGGCCGGGCCTGCCGGCGAAAATCGTGCGCGGGTTGGATGCGCTGCTGGAGCAGGGTGGGCTGACCGTCGCCACGCTGACCGGACGCGATGCTGCGGCCTGGGCGGCGGCTTAACCTTCAGGCAGCAGGAGATGGCCGCGCAGCGTGGCGATGGGGCGGTCGTGCTCATCCTGCCAGGCATGGGCGTGGATGTTGATGACGCGGCGGCCCTGCTTGGTGATGACCGCGCGGGCGAAGGTGTCGATCGGCCGGCCTGAGCGCAGATAGTCGATATTGATATCCACCGGACGCGGCATTTCCGCGCCGCCGACCTCGAAGATCGCCTGCAGCATGGCTGTGGTTTCCAGGAAACCGCCCACCACACCGCCATGCAGCGCCGGCAAGACCGGATTGCCGATCAGGTGCCGCGCGAAGGGCAGGACCGTGGTGATCTCGGTGCCCTTGCGGTCGACCTGGATGCCGAGATAGCGCGCGTAGGGAATGCTGGCGACGAGCGCGCTTAAGTCGGGCTTGGTCCCCGCCAGGTTGGCGGCTTTCAGGATTTCGGCCGGCGTCACGGCTTGGCCTCGCGCTTGGCGGCCGTGTTGAGCATGAAGGCGGCGGTGCAGGCGGCAATCGGATCGCTGCGGTCGGTGTGGAACGCGATCCCGCGCACGAAGGCAATCGAGCGCGTCACGCGGTAGCATTCGCAGAAGGCGTGGATCGGCTGATCCGGCATCGCCGGCTTCATGTAGTCGATGCGCAAATCCAGCGTGGCGATGGCGCCGAACCGCTTGATCTTGCTGGTGACGGCGATGCCGCACGCATTGTCCAGCAGCGAGGTGACGACGCCGCCATGAATGACGCGCGTTTCCGGATCGCCGATCAGATGCTCGGCATAGGGGATCATCGTCAGCGCGTTGCCATCCCCGATCTCCAGGATGGTCATCGCCAGCCCCTCGGCATGCGGGACGCCGCTGATCGCAAAGCCGGCGCGGTGCTCGGGCATGGTCGGAGGAATGTCGCTCATGCCCGACGCATAGCCGAGGCCGCGTCCGCCCGCCAGCGTCGTTAGCGGGGTGACAGCCGCTTGCCGCTCCGCTTAAATCGCGCCCAAGAACGCTATGTGGGGAGCAACGCATGATCGACTTCTATTCGTGGACCACGCCCAACGGCCGCAAGGTTTCGATCATGCTGGAGGAGTGCGGCCTCGCCTACACGGTTCATCCGGTGAACATCACCATGAACCAGCAGTTCGAACCGTCTTTCCTCAAGATCAGCCCCAACAACAAGATTCCCGCGATCGTCGACCGCGAGACCGGATCGACGGTTTTCGAGAGCGGCGCGATCCTCATCTATCTGGCCGAGAAAACGGGACGCTTCCTTGCCAAATCCGGCGATGCGCGCTGGAAAGCCATCGAATGGCTGATGTGGCAGATGGCAGGGCTGGGGCCGATGACCGGCCAGCTCAATCACTTCGCGGTCTTCGCCAAGGAGAAGATCCCTTACGCGATCGAGCGCTACTCCAACGAGTATGCGCGCCTGATCGCCGTTCTGGAAAAGCGCCTGATCGAGGCCGAGTATCTGGCGGGCGAGGAGTATTCCATCGCCGACATGGCGGCCTATCCCTGGGTCGCCGCGACGCTGCCGACCGTCACCAAGAAATTTGCCGGCCTCATCAAGAGCCACACGCATATCGACACATGGATGAAGCATGTCGGTGACCGCCCCGCCGTGCAGCGCGGCATGAATGTGCCGCCGGCGCATTAGGGATGCCGCAGCGCTGGCCGGCGCGCTGGCGCTGGCGGCCTGTTCACGCGGCTATGACAACCCCATCGTCCTGGGAACGCTCGCCACCGCGGAGGCGGTGAGCGGCGAGGACAGCATCAGCCGGGCTGAGGAAAATCGCCTCAACGCAGAAAACCAGACCAATGTCGCGCGCTTCCGGACGCTGTGCGCAGGGATCGACGCGCGCCTTGCCGATATTGCAGCGTTGAGGCCCCATGCGCCCGAAATTGCGCGCCTGACTTCGGCCATTGGCGAACAGATCCTGTCGGCAGACGGAAAGGCCTGCGCCGGCTTTCACGCCGAAAGCATAGGCGCGTTCAGGGCGGCCTACCGGCTCTATTTCGGGGCTGCGGTTGAATCCATGTCCGAGCGGAGCTGGATCGCAGAGAACGGCGGCACGCCAAGGCAGCTCAGCGACCGGCTGCATTACGGCGTCATGAACGCCATCCTGCGACTTCGCGCCGCCGGCCATGCCTACGATATCTATCATGTCGGGTCAGAGCGGGTGACCGGCTTCACCTGCGCCGACCTGAAGCGCCAGGCCGCCTGGGCCGCCACCTGCCGCTAGGCTTGCTCCGCCCGGCAGGGGCAGGCAGTGTTCGCCCATCACGTCATTGCCGGGCCTTCACATCATGAGCGCACTTCCCAAATCCTGCATCATCGGAGCCGGGTGTTCCGGCTTCACCACCGCCAAGGCGCTGCAGGATCGCGGCTTGCCGTTCGACATCTTCGAGATGACGGGCGATATCGGCGGCACCTGGAATTTCAACAATCCTGGCGGCAAGTCCGCATGCTACCAGTCGCTGCATATCGACACGTCCAAGACGCGCATGCAGTTCCGTGATTTTCCGATTCCTGCCAACTATCCCGACTACCCCCATCACGCGCAGGTACTCAGCTACTTCAACGCCTATGTCGATAACTTCGACCTGCGCCGCAAGATCACCTTCAACACGAAAGTGGAGAAGGCCGTGCGCGGCGCCGACGGTGTGTGGAGCGTCACGCTCTCCACAGGAGAGACGCGCCGCTACGACGCTCTGTTCGTCTGCAACGGTCATCATTGGGATCCGAACACGCCGGAATTCCCCGGCACGTTCGACGGCGTCGAAATCCACTCCCACGCCTACCGCACGCCGTTCGAGCCCCACAATCTCGTCGGCAAGAATGTGCTGGTCGTCGGCATGGGCAACAGCGCGATGGATATCGCCAGCGAACTCGCTCAGAAGCCTATCGCGAAGAAGCTGATGGTTGCAGCGCGCCGGGGGGTGTGGATTTTCCCCAAATACATCAACGGCCACCCGCCCGATAAGGGTGTTGCGCCGGCCTGGATTCCCAACTGGCTCTACCGCTTCCTGATGAAGCGGATGATCGTGAAGACGGTCGGCCATATGAAGAATTACGGACTGCCGGAGCCGGAGCATCACCCTGCCGACGCGCATCCGTCGGTCTCGGGCGAATTCCTCACCCGCGCCGGCTGCGGCGACGTCCACATGAAGCCCAATATCGCCGAGAAGATGGGCCGTCAGGTCAAGTTCACCGACGGCAGCGTCGAGGATGTCGACGCCATCATCTATGCCACCGGCTACAACATCACCTTCCCCTTCCTGGATCAGGAGACGGCGCCGGTCGTCGACAATCATATCGGCCTCTTCAAGCGCATCTGGCGGCCTGGCGTGCCCAACCTCTTCTTCATGGGCCTGGCGCAACCTCTGCCGACGCTGGTGAATTTTGCCGAGCGGCAGGCCAAGTGGATCGCCGCCTTCCTGAAGGGCGAATACGTCCTGCCGTCAGAGGCCGAGATGGAGAAGGCGATCGTCGACGATGAGGAGCGGGCGATGGGCCGCTACTACAAGTCGCGGCGGCACACGATGCAGGTGAATTTCGACAAGTACTGTCTCGATATCGAGATGGAGCAGACGCGGGGCAAGCAGCGGGCGGTGGCCGGCGGGTGGGGCCCCGCCAAGTTGCCGGTACCGGCGCTGGCGGACGCACCGTCGCCCGTCGTCGCTGCGGCGTGAGACGACAGAAAGGCTGAGGGGGATCGGCTTGGCGTTGAGGGGGACAATGGTGGCGGCGCTGGCCGTCGGACTGGCGTCATGCGCCAAGCCACCACCGGACATTCCGGTGGGGCCTCTCGGCGTGCCGTTCGAGGTCGATGCCGACCAGATCAATTCCTTCATCTGCGCCAACGAAAAGCACTTCACGATCGCCTATCTGCCTTCAGGCATCGTCTTCTCCACCGGCATCGGCGGCGTCCTGAATTTGCGGATTACGGGCTCGACCAGCGGCGTGCGCTATATTGGCGGCAATTTCACGGTCGTCACCATGGCCAACCGTGCCACGGTCTATTATGACGACCAGCCGGTCATGTACGACTGCCTCGCGATCATGCAGTAAGGGTTCCATGCTGTTTCTGGTATTGGCGGCGGCCGCGGCCGTTGCGGCGCCTGCGGATGCGGCTTGGGAAACCTATGAATGCGAAGGCGGCCCGGCCATTCGCCTCGCCCTGAACGATGCACGCCCGGCTGAACGCGGCTGGCTGGATACGCAAGCCGGGATTGTGGAACTCACCCGGCATGAAGGCGAAGGCAAGACCGTGCTGCGCGGCGGCGGCCACATGGTGGTCGCACCGAACTGGCTCGACATTCTCTATGCGCCGCCGGGGCGCGAACGCAGCGCCTATCAGTGCCGCATCGCCAACGCGGCCGCGCCGCTGACGAGGCCCGCGCCGGAATGAACACCGGTCTCGCCTGCTTCCCTCTGGCCGATCTGGAGAGCCTGCCCTTCGAGGCCGGCGCGCCTGCCGCCGCCCGGATTGTCGACGGCGACCCCAGGACCCGCACCTGGATCTTCAACGAAAGCACAGACGGCAAGACCTTCGCGGGCTTCTGGGACGCGACGCCCGGTGCCTGGCGCATCGCCTATGACGAATGGGAGTATTGCTGCATCCTGTCCGGCATCAGCGAGATCGTGCCGGATGACGCGCCGCCGTTCCGCGTGAAGGCCGGTGATCATTTCGTGATCGAGCCCGGCCTTACCGGCCTCTGGCGCGTGATCGAGACCACCCGCAAGAGCTTTGTCGTGCGCCTCCCTTGAGACGCGCCCCAATCGCCGCTAACCCAGACCCATGTCCGCACCGTTCCACGTAAAGCCTGCGCCCGAACAGGGCATGTTCGGCCGTCTGTTCGGCCGTATCCATCGCGAGGCCATGCTGGCAGAGGCCGAAACCCTGCTGGCCGAAGCGCCGGACTGGGCCGACGTGACCAGAGAGGCGATCGCCGCGATCGAGGCGAAGTACGCCGCGAGCTTCAAGGAGGCGGTGCTCAGCGAGACTATGATGCTCATCTCGCGCGCCGCCACCGACATGACCGCGCAGCAGACGGTCGAGGGTGGCGCAGCGCGGCTGAGAAAGCTCGCGGCGGCGTTCGATCTGGCGGCAGAGGCGGAAACCGTGGTTCTGGCCAAGTCGCGCGCTGCCCTCGCAGAGGCCGCGCGACACCTGATCGCGGACGACGATTTGACGGATTCCGAGCGTGCCGCCTACGCGTCGGCTGCCGAGTCCACCGGCATCGGCGCGGACGAGGCGGCGGCGATCCTGTCGATGGCGGTCGAGTGGCGCATGAGCCAGGAGATAGCCGCGGCGATCGCTGACGATCATCTGACCGCCGAGGAAGAGGCGCGCATCGACACGCTCGGTCATGCGCTTCACGCGCGGCTGGAGATCGACGATGTCACGCGCGACCGTCTGGCCCGCGCCAAGCTGCGGTGGCAGGTGGACGCTGGCGAATTGCCGGAGGTCGCCTCGCCTGTGGCGTTGCCGAAGACGGAGCGTTGCCTTTATGCCGGCTACGGCCAGGCGCTCGAACCGCGCACGCGGGGAAAGCAGAGCTTCACCCACTCCTACGGTGCCGGCGATATCGTGCTCACGACGAAGCGCATCCTGTTCAATGGCGGCGACAAGAACATCGCGGTGCGGCTGAACACTGTCATCGACTTCGCGGTCTATGACGACGGCGTCGAAGTGCGAAAGGCGACGGGCAAGCCGCTGACCTTTGCGCTCAGCCAGAAGGATGAATGGTTCGCCCGCATCTTCGAACGCGCCCGGCGCGAAGCGGGCTAAAGCTGGCGGAAATAGACGGTGGTGGAGCAGGGCCGTCCGTCCGGAAACAGCGCGTAGTTCGGAATATCGCCGCTGCGCTTCCAGCCCTGGCGTTCGTAGACACGGGCAGCATCGCTACCCGTCACAGTGTCGAGCACCAGCAATGTGAAGCCGCGGGACGTCGCGTCGGCCTCCGCCGCCTGCAGCAGCCTTCCG
>Ga0075158_10002378_pt1 | contig 13705 bp, 12 predicted proteins | sample JI91814BDNA_FD_70968 | JGI IMG/M metagenome (GOLD analysis project Ga0075158, IMG submission 70968) | Wastewater effluent complex algal communities from Wisconsin, to seasonally profile nutrient transformation and Carbon sequestration -... | ecosystem: Engineered > WWTP > Effluent > Algae... | reverse complement strand
ATGTTGCTATAGGCCAGGGTGTGACCGATAACAATGGAGAGGTCACATTTTCTCAGGTCATGTTAATTGCGAGCAATATTGATGTGCATGCTCATAAACAAGGTGCCGCCAGCGATATGAGTTTTGACATGAAGGGTTATGTAATCCTCGATGAAAATAACCATGCAGATATCAAGCTAGAGGATCTTCTCAAGGAAATAACTTCAGGTTCTGGTATGCCGGAAAGCATGTTCGCCGGCTCATGGGGACTGAATGCACTTGATTGTCATTAACTACAATTTATTTTTAAATAAGAATCCTTCGATGACTTCGGGGGATTTTTTTTGTGTAACAGATCATGCTTAAAACTTTTCGATGATGATCTGAAATTGTATTCTTACAAAACCGTAGGACTTGATTTGACGTGTGATTTGAAAGCGACGGATTTTGCATGCGAGAGTTGTTTAAATAATCTGGTTGTGTGTAAAGACAACTAAATAAACTTAACAAGCTGGGATTTCACTTTTTGATGCTATATGTTGTAATCCTTATCCTGAATACAGAGGGGCAGCGGGGCTAAGAAATCAGCACAAAAAAAGCCCCCTGAATTTCTTCAGAGGGCTATCTAGTTTCTATTAAAAGTGTGATGATGATTACATCATTCCACCCATTCCGCCGCCGCCCATTGGAGGCATTGCTGGAGCATCTTCTTTGATGTCACTGATCACACATTCTGTCGTCAATAGCATTCCGGCAATAGATGACGCGTTTTCAAGAGCTACTCTCACAACTTTCGTTGGATCGATAACCCCTGCTGCAATCAGATTTTCATATACTTCAGTTCGTGCATTATAACCGAAGTCATCTTTTCCTTCGCGCACTTTGTTGACGATTACAGCGCCTTCTCCGCCGGCATTTGCTACAATCTGACGAAGTGGCTCTTCGATAGAACGTGCTATGATTGCAATTCCTGTTTGCTCATCTTCGTTGATGCCTTTTAGTTTTTCCAAAGCCTTTGAAGCACGGATCAGAGCCACACCGCCACCTGGCACTATGCCTTCTTCAACCGCAGCGCGTGTTGCATGCAACGCATCATCAACACGGTCTTTTTTCTCCTTCATTTCAACTTCTGTAGCTGCACCAATGTACAACACAGCAACGCCGCCTGCCAGTTTTGCAAGACGTTCTTGCAATTTCTCGCGATCGTAGTCTGATGTTGTTTTGTCGATCTGTGCTTTGATTTCTGAAATGCGTGATGCAATTGTTTCTTTGCTTCCTACTCCGTTGACAACGGTAGTGTTGTCTTTGTCAATCGTGATTTTTTCTGCACGACCAAGATCTTCTAATGTTGCATTTTCAAGTTTCAATCCTGTTTCTTCACTTATAACTTGTCCACCAGTAAGTATGGCGATGTCTTGCAACATTGCTTTTCTGCGATCTCCGAAACCTGGTGCTTTTACAGCTGCCACTTTCAGTGCACCGCGAATTTTATTTACAACCAATGTAGCCAATGCTTCACCGTCTACATCTTCCGCAATAATCAACAACGGACGTCCTGTTTGCGCAGTTTTCTCCAGTATTGGTAACAACTCTTTCATGCTGCTTACTTTTTTGTCGTAGATCAGAATGTAAGCGTTCTCCAATTCTACTTCCATGTTTTCTGCGTTTGTCACGAAGTATGGGGAGAGGTAGCCACGATCGAATTGCATTCCTTCCACCGTTTTTACTTCGGTTTCAGTTCCTTTCGCTTCTTCAACTGTGATCACTCCTTCTGTTCCAACTTTTTCCATTGCAAGCGCAATGAGGCTTCCGATGGTGTCGTCGTTGTTCGCAGAAATCGACGCTACTTGTTTGATTTTCGCTGTGTCGCTTCCTACTGTTTTTGAAATTTTCTTCAATTCAGCTACAATTGCTTCTACAGCCTTATCCATACCACGCTTCAAATCCATTGGATTTGCTCCGCTAGCTACGTTTTTCAATCCGGAAGTAACGATTGCCTGCGCAAGCACTGTGGCTGTTGTAGTTCCATCTCCAGCAATGTCCGCTGTTTTGCTGGCTACTTCTTTCAACATTTGTGCACCCATGTTTTCAATGGGGTCTTTCAATTCGATTTCTTTCGCCACAGAAACACCATCCTTCGTGATTTGAGGTGCTCCGAATTTTTTATCGATGACTACATTACGTCCTTTTGGACCCAATGTCACTTTTACCGCATTTGCCATTGCATCGACACCTGCTTTCAGCTTTTCGCGCGCAGTGGTATCAAAGGTTATTTCTTTTGCCATGTTTTTATTAGTTGAATTGTTGAGTTATTGTTTTATGCATTTTTGAATGAGAATATTCATGACAGGAGGCATTGTGTATGCGCCAAATCACAAGTATTCAGTTTTCAAATTGTTTAAATGATCGCAAAAATGTCTGATTCACGCATGATCAGATATTCTTTTCCTTCTACTGTGATTTCTGTTCCTGCGTATTTGCCATACAATACAGTGTCACCTGTTTTCACAGTCATTGGCTCATCTTTTTTGCCAGCGCCAACCGCTACAATTGTTCCTCTCTGTGGTTTTTCTTTCGCTGTATCTGGAATAATGATTCCGCTTGCTGTGGTCGTTTCTGCGGCGCTTGGCTCAACGAGCACGCGGTCTGCAATAGGTTTTACATTAACTGACATGTCTATTTTTTTTTGAAGGTTAATTTTATTTTGAATTGTTCTGCGCAGTTCTCACCAATTGTGCCACTTGCTTTTGGCAGTTTTTTCCATAGAAATTTGTCAGGTGATGGCAAAAAAAAATGTCAGTGTGTCTTACACACTGACATTTTTATATCTGAGTTTTTTGTGGAATCAATTATTCCGCGGGTGTGCTTTGGGCTCCAGAATCAACTGGTTGCTCGGTCGCAGCTGGTTCACCACTGTCATCAATCAATGTGGAGGTTGTGTACCATCTTGCAGAGATAAGGCAAAGAACGAATAGTGCAATCGCAAGATACCATGTCGCTTTTTCAAGAAAGTCCGCAGTGCGCTGCACGCCACCTACTTGTGTCGCTCCTTGAAATCCAACTGCCAGTCCGCCACCTTTTGGATTTTGAACTAATACTACCAATCCTAGAAGGATGGCTACAATTACGATGAGTATTACAATAAACGACGCCATGATTATTTACTTTTTGGGTTTGTCTAAATTTTTTAATTGGGCGGCAAAGTAAACACTTTTTTCAGGATATAGCTCAATCAATTTTCGATAGGCTTTCTTGGCTTTGTCAAATTTGCCCTGTTTTGCATACAGTTGTGCTATTGTTTCTGTAACTATGGAGTAATCTTCTTCCAGACTTTCCTTAGCTACATTGCCAGCTGCGTATTCCGAAATTTTTCCGCGCGAAATATTCGGCTCTAGTTTTATGAAACGGTCAATCAAGTCTTTTTGATGCGATTTGGCGTCTGTAACCTGTATTTTTTTTGCGCCATGTGAAAGTCTGTTTGTTGGAAGAAAATCAGTTTCATCGATTTCTTGAGAAGTTTCGAATCCTCTTTTTTCGTCACCTGTTTCCACAACATGTCGTATCCAATCTTGCGCTGCTTCAGGCACTTCGTTGTTGCCGGACATAGAAACTGAACTTTCTCCAAAATGAAGTGCTTTCGAACGTTTTAGCATCCAGGAGGCGTAAGTTGATGGGTCTTCTTCTTCCAGCTCTTCTGTTTTGGCTTCTGACGTCTTTTCTTCCGATTTTGAAACTTCTGGTGTCACTTCTATTTCGATACTTCTCTGCAGTGCCTCTAACAGTATTTGTTCTTCCATCGGATTTATCCGCTGGCCCTCAATTGCTATCTCTTCAACTTCATCCTCGATCAAAGCAACTGTGACGAGTGCCTCTGGCTCTCCTTCCATTATTTCCGCTTCAGTGGGAATCTCCGCAACAGATAAAATCGGCTGTGATATGTTTTCTTCGGCCTCATCGCGCAGAATCAATGAAGCCAATACGGAATCATCATTGGTTGCTGGTTCAAGTGAAATGTTTGGCTTAAGATCGTTTTCTGTTGTTGCCTCATTCTGCAATTGGAGGTCGTTGTCGCGCTCTTGTTCTATTTTTCCCAGAGGTGTTTGTACCCAATTGTACAGAACATGGCGGTTGTTAGCATATACTGCTGCCTGATGCAGTTGGTCGGTAAAGCGATAGTCTCCTCGTTGCTGATATGATCGCGCAAGAATGATTTGTGCGGCATTGAAAAATGGAAATTGGTCGGAAATTCTCACCAACTCTTCCGATTCCTGTTGAATAAGCAATTGCGGATTCTCAATTATGCGATCTATTTTGTGTTTGTCCAAATCCTTAATCCTTTTGTGCTTTTACCAATTGCCAACACTGGCATTGTATAGCTCTTGTGTTAGTTGTTCGTTGATGAGTTTCCATAAATCTTCTTCTATGCTGAAAAGATCCTGATTCGCATCGAAGTCGGCGTATTTCGTAAAGGTGCGTTCAAACCCCAATTCAGGTTCAAGCACGTTTTCATACTTTACCTTAATGGTGATTGTCAACCGATTTAATGAGGCCGTTTCGGCGACTCCCGCCTGTATCGCCGCCGGTGCTGTCATATACTCGATGATCATTCCCGAATATTTCAGATCTCCATCTTTTTCAGCAAGTTTTAATGGGCTTTGTGAGAGTAACAGATCTTTCATCGACTCTGTTAATCGCTGAGCATAAAGTGGAGTAGCCATCCCGGTTTGTGGTTTGAAATAGTCAACCGAAAACGTTTTGGCACTTCCAAATTGCCCACCTGTAAAGGAATAAATACCACAACCGCTTAGTGCTGAGGTCAACATGAATATGATAAGGATATTTCTCAATGTCTGATTTGAACGTGCTTAATTGCCGTTCTTCTTACAGTTTTTACTTCACCAAATTATATTCTTTGATTTTTCTATACAAGGTTCGTTCGGATATTCCGAGCTCTTCCGCCGCGTATTTGCGCTTGTTTCGGTGTTTTTTCAGGGCACGTTCGATAAAATCCTTTTCGGAATTTTGCAAGGAAAGTGATTCTTCTACTTCTATGTGGGGAGCACCAGGCACTTGGCTTTTTTGCTGTGGAATACGAATTAGTCCGCTGCCGGATGTATTCGTTGTATCAAAATGAACGTCAGCATCGCCAGACAAAACGCGTTGCACTAGTTCCGCATTCGATGCGTCATGTGCGAAGTCCGAGCCGGATTGAATCATGCCTGTTACGAGTTTTTTCAAATCATTTAGGTCATTTTTCATGTCAAATAATACCTTGTAAAGTATTTCTCGTTCCGAAAAATTTGGCTGATTTGATCCGCTATTTGCAACGACAAGTGAACTACTGCCAAATCCTTCCTGTGGTAAATAATACCGCAAAGTCTCGGCTGAAATTGTGCGGTTTTGCTCTAATACATTGATTTGTTCTGTAATGTTTTTCAATTGACGAACATTCCCCGGCCATGAATATTGGATCAATAATGCCATCGCTTCCGGTGTCAATGTCAGAATTGGCATTTTGTATTTTTCAGAAAAATCAGAAGTGAATTTGGCAAACAGCATGGGGATATCTTCATTCCTGTCACGAAGTGGGGGCAGATACACTGGCACCTGATTTAACCTGTAATATAAATCTTCCCTGAATTTGCCGTTGCGTATGGCATTGCTGAATTCAACATTCGTAGCAGCAACAACCCGGACATTCGTTTTTTGTACTTTGGAGGATCCTACTCGAATGTACTCTCCTGTTTCCAATACACGAAGCAATCTTACCTGCGTCTGCAGCGGCAATTCCGCGACTTCATCTAAAAATATTGTTCCTCCATTGGCCTCTTCAAAATATCCTTTGCGCGAATCTGTTGCTCCGGTAAAGGATCCTTTTTCATGACCGAAAAGTTCGCTGTCTATCGTTCCTTCGGGAATGGCGCCGCAGTTAACCGCTATGTATGGTGCGTGTTTGCGCGCACTATACGCATGTATTATTTTGGGAATGTTTTCCTTTCCAGTGCCGCTTTCTCCATTGATCAAAACCGACATATTCGTCGCCGCGACTTGAACGGCAATGTCCAGCGCGCGATTGAGCATCGGCGAATTTCCGATGATCTCAAAGCGTTGTTTAACTGTGCGGATATCCATTTTTTACTGCTGACAAAGATGGTTGCTAGTTTCTATTCTTGGATAAGCTTTCACAACATTTCCAATTAATGTCACAGCAGTGGCATCTGTGGTGAAAACATCCACGAAATCTCCAGGTTTGTAGCCTTCTCCTTTCGGAAAAACCACAACTACACTCTGCGTATTGCGACCGTAATAATATTCTGCTGATTTTTTCGACGTGCCTTCGATCAAAACACGCTGGGTGTAGCCTATGTATTTTTGGGTCTGCAACGTGGCATTCGCCAAATGCACGTCAATGATTTCTTGTAATCTGCGGGCTTTTACATGCTCTGGTACATCGTCTTTGTATTTGCGCTCCGCAAGGGTTTTTGGTCTTTCGGAATACTTAAACATATAGGTCATCTCATACTTGACTTCATTCATCAATGAAATTGTATCTTGATGCTCAGCTTCCGTTTCGCCGCAGAAACCAGTAATAATATCTGTAGAAATCGCACAATCTGGCATGATGCGACGAATGGCGGCAATTCTATCTAAATACCAAGCTCTGTCGTATCCGCGATTCATGCGTTTGAGCACATCACTGTTGCCACTTTGAACTGGGAGATGGATGTACTTGCAAATGTTATCGTACTTGGCCATAACATGCAAAACCTCGTCGGTCATGTCTTTTGGATGTGACGTGGAATAACGAACCAAAAGTTCCGGACTCACTTGCGCAACCATTTCCAGCAGCTGGGCAAAACTTATCGGTGCTTCATCTGTCATTTCGCCTGATTCCGCCGTCGGACGCCATTTGTAGGAATCAACGTTTTGTCCAAGCAACGTTACTTCACGATATCCTTGCTCAAATACTTCTTGTGCTTCTTTGACAATTGAAAATGGATCACGACTTCTTTCTCGACCGCGCGTGAAAGGCACTACACAAAACGAACACATGTTGTCGCATCCGCGCATGATGGAAATGAACGCGTTGATGCCATTGCTGTTCAACCTTACAGGCGTGATTTCGGCATACGTTTCTTCACGGCTCAAAAGGACATTCACACCCTTTTGCCCTGTCTCAAGTTTTTCTATCAGGTTAGGCAAATCACGATACGCATCCGGACCAACCACTAGATCAACCAATTTTTCTTGGTCTAGCAATTTTTCGCGGAGACGCTCTGCCATGCATCCTAAAACGCCAATCGTCATTTCGGGCTTACGCTTTTTGATGGATCGCAGGTAATCTAACCGACTGCGGATTTTAACCTCCGCATGGTCTCGAATTGCGCAAGTGTTGAGCAGAACCAAATCCGCTTCTTCCGGATCGCGTGTTGTTGTAAATCCTTCTTTGGAAAGAATGCTTGCTACAATCTCGCTATCCGAAAAATTCATCTGACAGCCATAGCTCTCAAGCAACAATTTACGGTTCTTTTTTGCTGGATTGACCTCCAATTCCTGAACATCAGGAAGCATGAGGTATTCACCCTGTCGGGTTTCGTCGATGGTTTTTTCTTCCACAGTGTTTGGCTGTTTTGAAATTGGGTTTGTTTGAAAGCCGCGAAGATAGAGGGTTTTTTAGTGATTTGGTTTCAATCTTTTTTCACCCCATACATTTGCCGCGATTAAATCCAAGCTTCCTGAGGGAACCAAAATGGTATTTTCAGCGTTTGGAATATTCTAAGATTGTTTGTTTTCATCTTTGATTTAGGCAGCAATCGCTAAACGTAAATTTTTGGAATGAGCAAAAACTTAGTCATCGTCGAGTCACCGGCAAAAGCAAAAACCATCGAGGGCTACCTCGGAAAGGATTTTATCGTGAAAAGCAGTTATGGTCACGTGAGGGATCTGCCGAAAAGTGATGTCGCTATTAATATTGAAAAGGGTTTTGTGCCCATCTATGAGGTCTCCGCAGACAAGCAGGATGTCATCAACGAATTAAAAAAACTCGCATCAAAAGCCGAACATGTTTGGTTGGCGACGGATGAGGACCGCGAGGGAGAAGCTATTTCATGGCACCTTGCGGAAGCACTCGGTCTTGCAATTCACGATACAAAACGTATCGTATTTCATGAAATTACCAAAAAGGCAATTCAACATGCCATAGAACATCCGCGTACTATAGATATTGATTTAGTGAACGCACAACAGGCCCGACGTGTGTTGGATCGTCTTGTGGGTTTTGAACTTTCTCCTGTTCTTTGGAAAAAAGTGAAGGGCGGCCTTTCTGCCGGTCGCGTGCAAAGTGTTGCTGTGCGGATTATTGTCGAACGCGAGCGTGAAATTGAAAAATTTATCGCAGCTTCTTACTACAATGTTCGCGGAAATTTCGATTTGGGTTCTGCCACTTTAAAGGCTGATCTCAGCAGAAAATTAAAAGAATCTGCCGAAGCGAATGAGTTTTTGTCCAAAGCAAATGGTGCCGATTTCACCATTACTGGAATTGAAACCAAACCTTCTAAGCGCACACCTGCTGCGCCGTTTACAACATCTACGCTTCAGCAAGAGGCTTCACGCAAACTTGGTTTTAGTGTTTCGAAAACCATGGTCGTTGCGCAGCGTTTGTATGAAAGCGGTAAAATCACTTACATGAGAACGGATAGCGTGAACTTATCCGATTTTGCGCTGGATTCCGCTAAACAGGCGATTACAAACAGCTTTGGTGCTCACTATAGCAAAACGCGCCAGTATACTAACAAAAGCAAAGGTGCTCAAGAGGCACACGAAGCTATTCGCCCAACCGATATTTCTGTTTCACAAGTGGACGGCGAACGCGATGAACAACGCTTGTATGAGTTGATCTGGAAAAGAACTATTGCTTCACAAATGGCTGATGCGGAACTTGAAAAAACAACCGCAACTGTTGGCATAAGCACCATGAGTGATGTTCTTCTCGCCAAAGGTGAAGTGATCAAATTCGACGGTTTCCTGAAAGTATACATCGAAAGTTCTGACGATGATGAAAACGACGAAGGTGGAAGCGGAATGTTGCCGCCGTTGACGGTCGGTCAAAAGTTGAAACTGGCGGAAATGATCGCCACTCAGAGCTTTACTCAGAAGCCAACTAGATACTCCGAAGCAGCGCTTGTAAAACGTCTTGAAGAACTCGGTATTGGCCGTCCTTCAACCTACGCTCCAACCATCTCAACAATTCAGAATCGTGAATACATTGAAAAGAAAGATAAGGATGGTGTAGAAAGAAAATATGAGGTGATCACTTTACGCGAACCCTCTATTACAAGCGAAACAAAATCAGAATTTACCGGTGCTGAGAAGTCGAAGCTATTTCCAACCGATATCGGAATTGTTGTAACCGACTTTTTGGTGGATCAGTTTCCAATTATTCTTGATTACGCCTTCACAGCGAATGTGGAGGAAGAGTTCGATGAAATTGCTGAAGGCAAATTGCCTTGGCAAGAAATGATGAAGAAGTTTTACAAACCTTTTCATCAAAATGTGCTAGAAACACTTGAAAACGCTCAGCGTCAGTCGGGTGAAAGGGAACTCGGAACGGATGGCAAAACAGGAAAACCTGTTATTGTTCGAATTGCACGCTTCGGTCCTGTTGTGCAACTCGGTGCGAGCGATGATGAGGAAAAGAAATTTGCTTCTTTGCGCCCAGGACAAAGCATTGGTACGATCACACTCGAAGAGGCAATGAAGTTGTTTGATTTGCCTCGCGTAGTTGGTGAATATCAAGGACAACCTGTCACCGCTGCTCTTGGAAGATTTGGTCCTTTTGTAAAATGGGGCAGTATGTTCGTTAGTCTTCGTCCCAAAGAAGGCGATGATCCTTTTACCGTGGAAATAGATCGCGCCATCAAACTGATTGAAGATAAAATTGCAGGCGTCAATGCTGCGCTTCTTCAAAAATTTGATAGCCATCCGGATATTCAAGTAATCCAAGGAAGATTTGGTCCTTATATCAAAAAAGAAAAGGAGAATTACAAATTGCCAAAAGGAGCTGATCCGAAAACAATTTCCATCACAGATGTGCTCGCTGCAATTGAAGAACAAGACGCAAACCCTTCTCCAAAGAAAAAGGCAGCGTTAGCAAAAGCTGCGGCAAAAAAGGCTTCAGCGAAAAAGGCTCCAGCTAAAAAGGCCCCGGCAAAGAAGAAAGCTGCAGCGAAAAAGAAAAGTGCGGGAAAGAATTAATTACGCATTTAAAGTCTTTCAGATGAAATGAAAGAGCTTATAATCGTTGGTGGTCCAAATGGAAGTGGCAAATCCACTTTTGCTGGTGTATTTCTGACGGAATTCAACTATCCTTTTTTGAATTCGGATGATTTGCGAAAGGGACTTGATATCCCAAATGATGGGATCGCACAGATCACTGCCGGCAGAATGTTTCTGAAGCAACTGCATTTTCATAGAGAGAGTGGGAATAGTCTAATATTGGAATCGACGTTATCCGGTTTAACTCTGCTTGCCGAAATCCGAAAATTCATCCTACTAGGTTATTCGGTCAAAATATTTTTTGTTTATTTGGAAAGCACGGATCAGCATTTGAAACGAATTCGCCAACGGGTAGTAAAAGGAGGTCATAGCGTTCCTGAATTGGATGTCCTGAGACGTTTCAAAAGAAGTCATCACAATTTTTGGAATCGATACAAGGAATTGGCAGAGGTATGGACATTGATAAATAACGCGTCTAATAAACCTCAACCGGTTGCACATCGAGGGCTTGATGAAGTCGAAATTTTTGATGTAGATTTGTACAACGATTTTTTAAAGATTCTAGAATCATGAGCGATCGCGAACAAAGATTATTAAGATCATACGAGTTTACTGCTAGAATGCTGCGCATAATGAAGAAAGCAGCGAGCAATGCTCAACTTGAAAACTGGCGTTTTGGCCTTCCTAATATCTATAGTTTCAACCATCAATTGCACTATGAAATGCCAGACGGCAGAATCCTCACTCAAGAACAATATGATCTCGAGATAAAGAAGTAATCTGGATTTTTTCTTAGAACTTTGCTCTTTCATTTGCTTCTTGGGAAATTGTTTTCCGGCCAACAATCAACATTCCCCTTTCAACAACTCTCTTTTATTCCTTTAAAAAAGGCGATAAGCAAATCTGAAATTCGCCATCATGGATATTTCTGTTTTTTTTACGCATGGCAGTTTCAGGAATCTGTTGCCTGAGGAGTTACATCAATCGCAATTACTCCATCACGTGCACTTTTTTACCGGTGATTTAGAAGAATTGGATGGTAAAAAAATTGCCATCATTGGCGTCAATGAAGGTCGTGGTGCTTTATTAAATGCATCCACAGCCAATGGCTCGGACATGATTCGAAAGTATTTGTATCAACTTTTCGTTTCTGATGAAAAAGTAGAAATAATAGATCTCGGCAATATCGAAGCCGGCAACGAAATCACGGATACGTATTATGCTTTGAATGAAACGTGTCAGTTGCTTTTGAAAAAAAACATTGTGCCTTTAATCATTGGCGGTTCTCAAGACTTGACTTACGCAAATTATTTGGCATACCAACACATGGAGCAAACCGTGAACGTGGTATCAATTGACTATCGTCTTGATTTTGGTAGGGATGAAAATGTATTCAACTCGAAAAGTTACCTGAATAAAATCATTCTGCACAAACCGAATTACTTATTTAACTATTCAAACATCGGTCATCAGCGATATCTGGTAGAGCCAGAGTTGCTGCAATTAATGTCGAGTATGTATTTCGATGCGCATCGTTTGGGAGATATGCAGCCTTTTATAAATCGCACGGAGCCTATTATTCGCAACGCAGATATCTTATCGTTTGATATTTCTGCTATTCGTCAAAGTGAAGCACCAGGCAGTGCATACTCAGGACCAAACGGATTCTATGGGGACCAGGCGGCTCAGCTATGCAGGTACGCTGGTATGAGCGATAAGCTTTCGTCGTTTGGTATCTATGAATACAATCCGGTGTTTGATCGTGAAGGGCAAACTGCTCATTTGATTGCACAAATGATTTGGTGTTTTGTAGAAGGTTTTGCGCAACGTAAAAAGGATTATCCCGTTGGCGACTATTCTGAATACTTCAAATATATCGTGCCTTTGCTCAATGATGGCCATGAATTGATTTTTTACAAAAGCGATAAAAGTGACCGCTGGTGGATGGATGTTCCGTATCCAACAGGACAGGAAAACAAGTATGAAAGACACCATTTGGTACCTTGTACGTATGAAGAATATCAACAGGCGACCAATGAAGAGATGCCAGATCGATGGTGGAAGACATATCAGAAATTAGTCTGACTCATATTTAAAAAATTGGAAAACAGTCGAATAAAATGGGTAATTGGTTGCCCATCCAAGCCTCTTGTCGAAATTTTTTTTGTTCTGTGGAAAAAACATCTACTTTAGCCACTTTCCAATTTCGTCAGAGAAACCAAAACAGCTTAACAACCACCATTAGTGTATGAAGAAGTTTTTACTATCTTTTGCTTTAGCTACTCTTACTCTAGTCACGATTGCGCAACAAGATCCGCAATACACCATGTGGCAATTTGATCGTCAATCTTTCAACCCTGCTGTCGTAGGAACTGAAGGCATGCATTGCCTCTCTGTTTATCATCGCGACCAATGGGATGGTCTTGACCACGATCCAAAAACTTATCTGATCAATTACCAGGGTGCTTTCGGTCCAAAACAAAATATTGGAGGCGGAGCAACCTTTTATACAGAGGTACTTGGTCAGCAAACAAACACCATCTTCCGAGTGCAAGGTGCCTATCACCATCAATTAGGAAATGGCAATGTATTCTCAGGAGGTCTTTCTATTGGTATGGTACAAAGCAAGCTTGGCAATAACTGGGTTTATATCGATGCGGGAGATCCAACAATTCCTTCGTCCGAAACATCTCAAGGTGTTTCTGATATCGGTTTGGGTATTACCTTCTATAAGAAGAATCAATACTATGTTGGTCTTTCTTCAACTCACTTAAATGCTGCTGATTTAAAACAATTGAACATCAAAGTGGCACGCCACTATTATGTGATGGGTGGTTATCAATTGCCTTTAGGAAGTGATTTGGCACTTCGACCAAATGTGCTTATCAAATCAGATTTTGCAGCTACTCAGTTTGATTTGAATGCCGATGTTCTTTGGAATAATATGTTGTGGGGTGGTTTGTCTTTCCGTCCGAAGGATGCAATTTCTCCGTATGTGGGATTTCAAACCATGTTTGAACCGATCAAAGGCCAAACTAGTTTGATCAATCATGGATTGAAATTGGGATATTCTTATGATGTGACTACATCTGATTTAAAAGATTATTCTGCTGGTTCTCATGAGATATTTTTGACGTATTGCTTGGGCTTCAGCGAAATTCCAATTCGCGCGAGACACAGCAATCCGAGGTTCTTGTAAAATATTTTGTAACCTCTTTAGTTATCGTTTCGTTTACGTTTATTTCCTAACCTGCTTTGTGTATTAGATAAAACAAATTTTTAGTAATAACCAACCCTAACCGAAGACCAAGTGTAGTTTGTTTACTAAAAGAAGGAAATCATGAAAAAGTCGTTTCTGTATTTAATCGTTTCAGTCCTGCTTGCCAGTTGTGGCAGTGTAGGTAGTGGTGAGCTGGTCGGGTCCTACCCGCGTGAAGAATGGGAACAATTG
>Ga0075158_10002376_pt1 | contig 13709 bp, 11 predicted proteins | sample JI91814BDNA_FD_70968 | JGI IMG/M metagenome (GOLD analysis project Ga0075158, IMG submission 70968) | Wastewater effluent complex algal communities from Wisconsin, to seasonally profile nutrient transformation and Carbon sequestration -... | ecosystem: Engineered > WWTP > Effluent > Algae... | reverse complement strand
AGGAAGTATCCTTCCGGGAATTACAAGACAAACCGTGATGGAGATTTGTAATGAGCTTAATATCCCTGTGAAAGAAACCTTTTTTAAACCTGAAGAAATGAGAGGTGCCGATGCCGGTTTTTTCTGTGGGACAGCAGCAGAAATTGTTGCCCTGGATTCACTTGATGATGTTCCTTTTACCAGAAAGTGGGAAGATACGGCAAGCAGGAGAGTACAGCAGGCATATTTGAAATTAGTAAGAGTTCTGTCATTGTAAATTTTTAGAATTTAAACATTTAATTATCAGTCAAATACATCTGTTTTATAAGCGATTGAATATTGTAGTTTTTAGAAAAACAGAAAATGAAAAGAATATTACAAAATGTAGTTTTGGATCGAAAATTAGTAAAGAACTCCATTTTAAGAAGAGAAAAAGAACAGAAAATGCAGGAAAAATATGTTAAATAAATATTCAAAAACATTCACGCAAAACAGTGAACAACCCGCCGCCAAAGCCATGTTGTACGGGATAGGATTTACAGAAGAAGATATGCACAAGGCCCAGGTCGGAATTGCCAGTATGGGCTATGATGGGAACACCTGTAATATGCATTTGAATGATCTGGCTAAGGTAGTAAAAAAAGGAACATGGAATCATGGACTAGCCGGATTGATTTTTAACACCATCGGAGTTAGTGACGGTATGAGCAATGGAACAGATGGAATGCGCTATTCTCTGGTAAGCCGTGATGTGATTGCAGACAGCATCGAAGCGATCTGTGGGGCACAATACTATGACGGATTGATCGCATTGCCTGGCTGCGACAAAAATATGCCGGGAACCATCATCGCAATGGGAAGACTGAACAGACCATCTATCATGGTGTACGGAGGAACAATTGCTCCAGGGTGCTACAAAGGAGAGCAGCTTAATATCGTTTCTGCTTTTGAAGCATTGGGTAAAAAAATTGCGGGAGAAATTACTGAAGAAGATTTTGATGGAGTGGTAAAGAATTCCTGTCCGGGTGCAGGTGCGTGTGGCGGAATGTATACGGCCAATACCATGGCTTCCGCGATAGAAGCTTTAGGAATGAGTCTTCCGTATTCCTCTTCCAACCCGGCCTTAAGCAAAGAAAAACAGGAAGAATGTCTTGAAGCAGGAAAATATCTGAAAGTATTATTGGAAAAAGATATTAAACCTTCGGATATCATGACCCGCAAAGCTTTTGAAAATGCGTTGCGCATGATTGTTATTCTTGGAGGAAGTACCAATGCCGTTCTACATTTCATAGCCATGGCAAAAAGTGTTGGAGTACCACTTACTCAGGATGATTTCCAGAAAATGAGTGATAAAACTCCGGTGCTGGCAGACCTGAAGCCAAGCGGGAAATACCTGATGCAGGATCTGTATGAACACGGAGGAATACCATCAGTAATGAAATACCTTTTAAACCAGGGATTATTACATGGTGATTGTTTAACAGTAACAGGAAAAACATTAGCAGAGAATTTAGAAAATGTTCCTGATCTGGACTTTAATACTCAAAAAATTATTAAACCATTATCAGAACCTGTAAAAGAGACAGGACACCTGAGAATATTATATGGAAATCTTGCTGAAAAGGGAAGCGTAGCCAAGATCACGGGAAAAGAAGGGGAGCGTTTTGTAGGAAAAGCCCGGGTATTTGATGGCGAAAAAAATCTGATCAGAGGAATTCAGGATGGAACTGTACAGCATGGTGATGTGATTGTTATCCGTCATGAAGGTCCGAAAGGAGCTCCCGGAATGCCGGAAATGCTGAAACCAACCAGCGCGCTGATAGGAGCAGGACTGGGAAGCAGTGTAGCTTTGATTACAGACGGAAGGTTTAGCGGCGGAACTCATGGTTTTGTAGTGGGCCACATCACACCCGAAGCTCATGAAGGAGGTTTGATAGCCTTTGTAAACAATGACGACCTGATTGAAATTGATGCCGTAAACAATACCATACAGCTCAAAGTTTCAGAAGAAGAAATAGAAAGAAGAAAGAAAGGTTGGCAAAAGCCACCTCTTAAAGTACAGAAAGGATTGCTTTATAAATATGCATTAACAGTATCATCAGCAGCAGAAGGCTGTGTAACGGACGAAATTACTCAATAAAAAAATATGGAAAACCTGAATACATCAACAGAAATACAACTGAGCGGAAGCCGGATCATTCTTGAAGCCTTTCTTCAGGAAGGAGTGAAAACCGTTTTCGGATATCCCGGAGGTGCTATTATCCCTATTTATGATGCCCTTTATGACTATCAGGAGAACCTGAAACATATATTGGTACGCCACGAGCAGGCGGCAGTACATGCAGCACAAGGTTTAGCAAGAGTCTCAGGAGAAGTCGGGGTTGTATTGGCAACCAGTGGCCCCGGAGCTACCAATCTCGTAACAGGTTTGGCAGATGCTTTATTGGATAATACTCCTTTGGTGTGTATTACAGGACAGGTTTTTGAACACCTTCTTGGAACCGATGCCTTTCAGGAAATAGACGTAATGAACGTTACAAGTCCGGTTACCAAATGGAATTATCAGGTAACTGATGCCAATGAGCTTTCCGAAGTATTGGCAAAAGCATTTTACATTGCAAAATCAGGCCGTCCCGGTCCTGTATTGATTGATGTGACCAAAAATGCGCAGCTGCAGTCTGTTCCCTATAAAGGATATTCTCCATGTCATTCATTGAGAAGTTATAAACCGGATCCTGATCCATGTTTTGATAGTATCGAAAAAGCTGCAGAGCTTATCAATAATGCAGAAAAGCCATTCATCATAGCAGGGCAGGGGATTATGCTGGGGAAAGCAGAAAAAGAGTTTTTACAGTTTGCTGAAAAATCAGGAATTCCGGTAGCATGGACGGTTTTAGGAATGAGCGCTATCCCAACCAATCATCCGCAAGCTGTAGGAATGGTAGGCATGCACGGAAACTATGGCCCAAATATATTAACCAACGAATGCGATGTTCTGATTGCTGTCGGGATGAGATTTGATGACCGTGTGACCGGAAGACTGGATCAGTACGCCAAACAGGCAAAGATTATTCATTTTGATATTGATAACGCAGAGATCAATAAAAATGTAAAAGTGGATGTTCCGGTTCTTGGGAACTGCAAACATACGCTTCCCCTTCTTACGGAAAGAATTATAAAAAGAGAACATCATCACTGGCATAAAAGATTTAAAAAATGTCATGAAATTGAAAGTATCAATCTGATTAATACGGAGCTGTACCCTGAAAGAGGTGAGATTACAATGGGGGAAGTTATCCGTCAGTTGAATGAGATGACAGAAGGAGAAGCAATTATTGTAACAGATGTAGGACAGCACCAGATGGCTACTTGCCGTTACTCTCATTTCAAGCATTCCCGAACCAATGTAACAAGTGGAGGGCTGGGAACAATGGGATTCTGTCTTCCCGCTGCGATAGGAGCTTCCTATGCAGAGACCAGTCGCCCTGTAATTGCAGTGATGGGTGATGGGGGAGCTCAGATGAATATTCAGGAACTGGGAACTATCATGCAGTACCATCCGGAAGTAAAGATTTTAATTCTGAATAATTGCTATCTGGGAATGGTCAGACAGTGGCAGGAATTGTTTCACGAAGAAAGATATTCCTCAGTAGATATCCAGAGTCCGGATTTTGTTCAGGTGGCAAAAGGATACAATATATCCGGAAAGAAAGTATCCGAGAGGGAAGAGTTAAAACGGGCACTCCGTGAAATGCTTGATCATAAAGGATCTTTCCTGCTTGAAGTAATGACAGGAAAAGAACACAATGTATTTCCGATGATTCCCCAGGGGAAAAGTGTTTCGGAGATTGTATTAAATAATAAAGTTTAAAAATATAAAAGATGAAAACAGATTATAAAGAATATACCATTACAGCGTATACAGAAGACTATTTAGGGTTGATCAGCCGCATCAATGCTATTTTTTCAAGAAGAAGAATTTCTATGGTGACCTTCAATGTAGGCCCTTCGGAAATTGAAAAAGTAAAAAAGTTTGTTATCGTAATCAGAGAAACAGAAGACTCTGTTCAGAAGATCAGCAGACAAATGGAAAAACAGGTAGATGTTCTGGAAGTACATTATCACAGAACTCCATATCTGACAGCAGTAGAACACGCAAGCTAAACATAAAGTTAAACATCATAATTAAATAATCAATAAAATAAATAAAATGGCAAAATTGAATTTCGGAGGAGTAGAGGAGAATGTAGTAACAAGAGAAGAATTTCCGTTGGAAAAAGCTCAAGAAGTATTAAAAAATGAAGTCGTGGCAGTAATCGGATATGGAGTACAGGGACCAGGGCAGGCTTTGAACCAGAAAGATAACGGAATTAATGTCATTGTAGGGCAGAGAAAAAACTCTAAATCATGGGATAAAGCAGTTGCAGACGGATTTGTACCGGGAGAAACGTTATTTGAAATCGAAGAAGCATTGGAAAAAGGAACTGTTATCTGTTATCTTCTGAGTGATGCCGCACAGATTGAATACTGGCCGAAAGTAAAACAGCATCTTACCCCAGGAAAAGCATTATACTTTTCGCATGGCTTCGGAATCACGTTCAGCGAGCGTACGGGAATTGTTCCTCCAGCTGATGTAGACGTATTTCTGGTAGCACCAAAAGGTTCAGGAACATCATTAAGAAGAATGTTTTTGCAGGACAGAGGTCTGAACAGCAGTTTTGCCGTATATCAGGATGCTACAGGAAAAGCCAGAGAAAGAGTAACAGCATTAGGCATCGCAATAGGAAGCGGATATCTTTTTGAAACCGACTTTAAAAAAGAAGTATACAGTGATCTTGCAGGAGAACGTGGAACATTGATGGGAGCTGTACAGGGAATATTTGCCGCTCAGTATGATGTATTGAGAAAAAACGGACACAGCCCTTCCGAAGCATTTAACGAAACCGTAGAAGAGCTGACTCAGTCATTAATGCCTTTAGTCGCAGAAAACGGAATGGACTGGATGTATGCCAATTGCAGTACAACCGCTCAGAGAGGAGCTTTAGACTGGTGGAAGCGTTTCAGAGATGCTACTTCGCCTTTGTTTGAAGAACTTTATGACAATGTAGCGAAAGGAAACGAAGCACAACGCTCGATTGACAGCAACAGCAAACCGGATTATCGTGAAAAATTAGAAGCCGAACTTACTGAGCTGAGAGAAAGCGAAATGTGGAAAGCTGGTAAGACGGTCCGAAGCCTCAGACCCGAAAACAATTAATGACCAAACAGATGATGAAAGAGGAAGTAAGTTCCTCCGTTTTAGAGAATGTCTATAAAGCGGAGGAACGATTAAAAAATGTTGTGGTAAAAACACCTTTGGCTGTCAATAATAATCTGTCAGCTATTTATGAGTCGAATATTTTTTTTAAAAGAGAAGACCTTCAAAGGGTAAGATCCTATAAAATAAGAGGAGCCTATAATAAGATGGCCACCATGTCTGAGGAAGAGCTTTCAAAAGGTGTTGTGTGTGCCAGTGCCGGAAACCATGCGCAGGGCGTTGCGTTTGCATGTCAGACCATGAAGGTGAAAGGAACTATTTTCATGCCTTTACCAACACCCGGACAAAAGCTTGAACAAGTGAAAATGTTCGGAGGTGAATATATAGAGGTTATTCTTTACGGAGATACTTTCGATGAGGCAAAAGAAGCTGCGATGAGGTTTTGCAAAGACCATAACAGCGCATTTATTCATCCTTTTGATGATCCGGCAATTATTGAAGGACAGGCAACAACAGCACTCGAAATTCTGGAACAGGCAGAAGGTATTGTCGACTATCTTTTTGTTCCGATAGGCGGTGGCGGACTGGCTGCAGGAGTTTGTACTGTATTTCAGCATTTGTCTCCGCAAACCAGGATTATCGGTGTAGAACCCTCCGCAGCAGCAAGTATGAAAAAAGCCCTGGAAAAGGGAAAACCTGTTCTTCTTGAAAAGATAAGCCGTTTTGTAGATGGGGCAGCCGTACAACAAGTGGGAGATCTCACTTTCGAATGCTGTAAAAATATCCTGTATGATATGGCTACAGTAGATGAAGGTCTTGTCTGTGAAACCATATTATCCCTGTATAATAAAGATGCTATCGTAGTAGAACCTGCGGGAGCACTTTCAGTAGCAGTATTGGAAAAGTATAGAGAAGAAATAAAAGGTAAAAATGTAGTGTGTATCATCAGCGGAAGCAATAATGATATTACCCGTATGGAAGAGATCAAGGAAAAAGCATTGCTTCATGCAGGATTAAAGCATTATTTCCTGGTCAGATTTCCACAGCGTCCCGGAGCATTGAAAACCTTTGTGATAGATGTACTGGGGCCTGATGATGATATTACCTATTTTGAATATACCCAGAAAAATTCAAAAGAAAAGGGAATTGCAGTCGTAGGAATTGCTCTGAAGCAAAACAAAGATTTTACCCCGTTGATCGATAAGATGAAACAATATGATTTCTTTGTCAACTACCTGAACAATGATCCTTCGCTGATGAATTTGCTCATTTAAAAGAATTTAAATAAAAAAGAAAAATATTTTTTGATGACATTATAAAATGACATAAGAAACTGAAGCGTTAAGAAAATGAATTCTGTGAACGTTAAAAAAACTCTATTGTTTGAGGGCGGGTCAACCTGTGATTCTAAACATAGATTGTTTCCACACGAGTTTAGCGTTTTTAAAGAACAGATTTCATTTTTAGCGGAAGTTTCTAAGTCTCAAATTTTGGTTCTTTTGCTTCAAGGTAAAAGAACTATGATTAACTGAAAATAATTTTACTTAATAGTTCCCAATCATATTTAATATTAAATTATTTCGTATTCAAACAGATTCTAAAAACACAATGATGAAAAAAGCTTCACAATTTTTGTGAAGCTTTTATGTTTTTGGGAATGTCAAATGACATAAGAAACTGAATTCTTTGAACGTTAAAAAACTCTAGTGTTTGAGTGTGGGTCAACCTGTGATTCTAAACATAGACTGTTCCGCACGAGTTTAGCATTTTTAGAGAACAGATTTCATTTTTAGCTGAAGTTTCTAAGTCTTGAATTTTTGTTTCTTTTGCTTCAAGGCAAAAGAAATATAATTATTTTTATAGATTATCTTTCAAGCGAAAAATTCGAAATTACTTTCGGACGTTCAGCTTCATTAGCCACTTTCCAGGATGTTCTGTACATCCATTCCGTCATTTTATAAAGCTTTTTATAATTGATATTTTCAGATTCATCCTGTGGTGTATGGTACTGATCATGCAGCACACTGGTGAAAAATATTGCAGGAATTCCAATCTTAGCATACGGAAGATGATCACTTCTGAAATAGAAATACTCAGCATGGCTCGGAGAATCCCAATCTTTCAGGTATTTGAATTTCGTACTTTCATTATTGGCATCTTCAGCCATTTTTACAAGCTCTTCAGAATTTTTGTGAGGAGCATTTCCTCCTAATAAAGCGGCTTCATTGTTATCATTTCTTCCGATCATATCACCGTTCAGAACGGCTACAATGTTCTCTTTCGGAACAACAGGATGTGCTGCATGCCATCTTGACCCCAGTAATCCTCTTTCTTCAGCACCATGGAAAACAAACAGGATACTTCTTTTTCCCGGTTGTTTCTTATAAGCTCTGGCCATTGCCAGCATGGAAACACAGGTACTCGCATTATCATCGGCACCGTTGTAGATGGTATCATTCTTTACAGGATGTCTGATCCCGTCATGATCCTGGTGTCCGCTCAGTAAAACATATTCGTTTTTAAGAACAGGATCTGTACCTTCTATTTTTCCTATAATATTTACTGATGGATATTTGTAAGTTTCAGTGATCAGATTCAGAGAAGCTTTAGGACTGTTTTTTACCCAACCGGCATTTTCTCTTTTGATCCACAAAACAGGAATATTATTCGTGATTTTTTCTCTTAATCCTTCTACTCCGTAGCTTCCTCGTGTCATTTGAGGCAGTACTTCCACCCAGCTTTGTTCAGAAATATCATCGGTAATGAAAATAATAGCTTTCGCTCCCAGTTCAGAAGCTTTATTGTAATATTTATTTCTTACGAATCCGGGATATCTTCTTACAAAAAGGGTCATGTCTTTCGAGATATTCTTGTCGGAAGCGTTTACCGCAAGAACTTTTCCTTTGATATTCAATTTCGCAAGATCTTCAGGCTCTGCATTTCCGGCATAGACTATTTCAGCATCCAATGAAGCGTTTACAGGTTCAGCGACAAGGAAGTCTTTCCATAGTTTCAGGCTGGTATCTCCAATTGTAAGGCTGCTTTGTGGAATCACCTGATGTCTGTACATATCAAAGAACTGGAAAAAAGTTCCGTTATCGCCGGCAGGTTTCATTCCTGCTTCTTTGGCTTTGTCGGCCAGCCACATAGAAACTTTCAATTCATCCAGAGTTCCTGCTTCACGGCCCCAGAACTGATCTGCAGCAAGCTGATACATATCGGTACGAAGATCAGATTCTTTGATGGCAGAAACCAAAGGTTTTTTATAATTCTGAGCATTTCCAATAGTAAAGAGGAAAAGGCTTAAGAGAGAAAAAACATAATTTTTATTCATGGCAGCTCTTAATTGAAGTTGGCTAATTTCTCTGAAAACTGTTTTGAAAACTCTTTTCTGTCTTCTTCAAGTTTTTCCTTTGTAGAAGGTAAAATATAAGTGAAAAGGATCTTGTCTTCATGGTCTAAAAAGATGATTTCCTTTTCATTTCCATCAATCATCTGTGAGAAAATCTCCCACATCGGAGTGTCTTTTAATTTTAATAATTCAAAAAACTGTTCTGCTTTGATTTCGATTTTCTGCATGTTCTTTTTATATATATTATCGTTGAATATTTCTGAATTTTAATTCAAAAATAAAGATTTTGTATTTTCCGGGGTGTTAAAACTCAAGAAACTTCAGCTTAAACTGGATGGCAAAATTTTCTCTGAAATGGGGTGTTGCATAATACCCCACTCTGTAGAATAAGCCAAGATTAAAATAACTGGAAAGGAAATTGTTCCATTCCAAACCTACTTCCTGATACAGATGATCCAGCTTTCTGAACTTAAACTGGTGGTATTCCGGATGTTTCATATCTCCGATAGTTCCTCTTAAGACAAAATCAAAGCTGGAAACATTATGCCCGAAACTTTTGAAATACCAGGGAAGTTTGTGGGTAAAGTAATATGCTACGAATCTGTCATTATAGTATTTTCCACCTTCCAGTGTTGCGAATCCAAGGTAAGAAGTAAGGTTGAAATTAAAATCTTTACCGGGAGAAGCCAGTCCGTTCATTGTAAAGTTTTTCCAGATAGGTGCTCCACCCAGAACAAGACCTCCATACAATCTGAATCCTGTAGTCCCGATCGGGGTTTTGAAATTATGAACAAACAGGGCATCAAAACGGGAATAATTAAAATCTCCCTGCAGTATTTTGTAACTCTGCTCATAATTAAAATACAGCTCAGGGTATTTCTGATCAATCAGAGATTTTCCCTGTGGCGTCATAATATTGGTAGAATTCGGGGAATATTTTAAGGTGAAAAGGGTATTGAAATTTCTGTATGAAGTTCCTCTGTCCCTGAACTGATAATCAAATTCAGCCTCTTCCGTATTTCTTCTTACGGCAAGGGCAACAGTAAGTCCGTTGGTGACATCATTCAGATAAGATAATGACATTCCTTTAAAGTGAAAATATCGGTCGTTATTCAGATTATTTCCGAAATTCATCATTCTCATCTTGAAATTCCAAAGCTTTCGGTTGAATTCTCCTGAGGCTGTTACATCATCATACACCTCAAATCTGAAAAAGGAGTTTTTCTCCAGTGTGGTTTTCATATCAAGCCCCATTCCGTACTTCCATTTTCTGTCTTTCACACCATAGGCGAAATAGTAATCCGGTGAAAAATAGGGATTGAAGTTTTCATTCAGCTTGGCTTTTAAACCTAACCTGAAACCTTCATAGGAGTTATAATTAACAATTTCATCTACGGCAAAGTCTACGGAACCTACTCTGATCTGTCCGTTCAGTAATCCTGATAAAATCTGGGCTTTGGTGTCAATTTTATACTTTTTTCCTAAACTGTCAATGGTTTTATAAGTATTTTGTTCCCTCTGGGTAAGAGGTTCCGTTCTATACTGGTCCAGAGAATGCCCGTCGATATTTTTTACTGAGAAAGTATAGCCTTTAAAATCTTTGGGATTCTCTTCAATAGGAGCTTCAAAATCAAAATATTTTGAGGTAAGAAAAGCGTAGGTGCCAAAGCTTTTTTTGTCTTTCTTATCATCAGCATGCACTTTGTCATCCATAGCCATTTTACCCATTTTAAGCTTCGCTTTTTCGTGGGCAAGAAACCATTTGTTATTATAAAATACCCAGGTACTGGTGATAATTCCTTCGTTTTTGTTTTTACTGAAATTTTCAATTTTTTTAACTCCGTAAGTTTCAGTATCTACATAGATAGCACCATTATACTTTCGTTTTCTGTCCGGCTTTTTGTAATTCACCTCACGGAAGCGGATCACAAAGTTTTTTCTCCCGTCAAGGGTAATGGTATCTGAAAGGAAGAACCTGTAAAGACCTCTGTTTTCAGGCTTCAACTGCTCCGGAACAACATCTCTGTTACTTTGCTGGAGCGCAATCATTTCGTAAATAGGCTGCTTCAGGCCGGAGATTCTGTTGTCCAGAATATTGATCTTTTCCCCGTACTTTTTGGAATATAAAAACTCCTGAGCCCTTTCCCAAAGGAAGAGTTTACTTTTTGAAAATATTTTTCTTGCGTTACTGTTATTCAGGGAGTCTTTTTCTCTTTTTTTCTTGAAAATATTAAGATCATTGAAATACTGATTAAATTGAGAAAGGCTGTCTTCATCAATATCCAGAGATATTTTCTCGTAAGATTTGTAAGAATAAGACCCTAAGCTTTTCGGGGAGTTTTCTTTGAATAGTTTATTAACTTTTCTAAGAATTTCCAGAGCTCTGGGATCACTTTTATCCTCAATAACTACGGTTTCAATATCGGTAGTTTTGGGTGTTTTTTTAAGCAGGGAAACTTCCATACTGCTTTCTACTGTAATGGTTTCTTTTTGGTAAGAATCAGCATCCACATCAATGTTTTTGCATCCTGTTTTAAATTCCAGAATACCTTGTTCATTCGTATATCCGATAACAGAATTATCACAGGATACCTTTGCTTTAAAGACAGGTTTTTGACTGGCGTCATCCACAACCTTAATTTTTGTTTGTGAATACCCCAAAAAGCAGATCAGAAAAAATATTAACAGTAAACCCCTTTTCATGTAAAAAAACTACGTCAAAAATAATGATATTTATTGTTGTAGAAAAGTTTTTAACAGAGTATAACATTGATTTAATCTAATGTTTTCATGGACTTTGCAAGAACAAAGCCTAATGAAGAAATTGACCAGATAGTCTTTCTGTATTTTATCTGAATTCCCAAATAAAAAACTCCTTAGCCGTTAAGACTAAGGAGTTTAAATTGTTTTTCGCTGTTTTGTGTTCCAGAATCGTATTTTATTGATCATTAAGGGCTTTCATAAACTCAATAATATCATCAATTTCCTTATCAGTAAGCTGTAGCGGAGCATCAGAAAGGGTCTGGTTTTCTACTTTAAACCCAAAAGCTTTTCCGCCACCTTTGTTATAAAAATTCATTACTTCTTTCAGTGTTTTATACCCTCCGTTATGCATATAAGGAGCTGTCTTTTGAATGTTTCTAAGAGTTGGTGTTTTGAAGGAATGCTGCAAAGAAGGTACTGTTTCATGAAATTTTCCTCTTCCCGGATCAGTATCAAATGTTGTATTCTCCGCATTCATTGCCACACCCAGAATTTCCTGCTCGGTTTTCTTGAAGTTGGGAGGAACTGTTCCGTTGAATAAAGGAAGAAAATGACAGATAGCACACTGAGCTTTTCCCACAAAAAGATTAAAACCCCGCTTTTGACTTTCTGTCATTGCTGATTTATTCCCTCTCATGTATTCATCAAAACCAGAATTGAATTTCGCCAGAGAACGGATATAGCTTGCCAGTACATTCTGCAGCTGCCATACCTCTGTTTTTTGAGAATGATAAATCTTTTTGAATGCTGCCTGATAGTTTTTATCCTGATTAATTTTGGCAAGAATGACATTCAGGTCACCATGCATCTCTTCTTTATTGGAAATCACATCTGAGCTTTGTCCTTCCAGATCGTCTTTTCTCATATCCCAAAACTGACCATGCTGATATCCTGCATAGTTAAGCGAAGGTGTATTTCTCGCCAGTTCAGAATTTTCAAGGGACATTGCCTTGACAAGCCCGTCTGTAAACGCTTTTTCCGGAATATGACAGGTCGCACAGCTTCGGTTATTGCTGTTGGATAGAATTTTGTCATTGAAAAGCTGATGCCCCAGTGATGCCTTTTCTTCCGTGTAGGCATATTCTTTTCCGGGAGTGAAGGCATTAGGATTAAAAGCATTTTTAGTGAAAAAAGTAGCTGCATTTTTGTTTAACGCAGTGGTTACTTCAACATCCGGAATGTTCTCCTGATTTTTAAAATCCAACATCAAAGCTGTGATCCTGTTCAGATGATCCGGAATGAAATTGACATAATCAAACGTATTTTTGTCTGAGTTTTTCTTCAGTACGCTAATGGTTGAACTGATTTCTGCCACAATGCTTTTTAAAGCTTTATCTTTTGAACGGTCAGTGGAGATTTGTTCTAACGTTTCTTTAATTCCTTCCAGTGAAGAAGGCATTTCCTGTAAAAATGTTCCCGAAACCGGAGTGTCAAAACCTGAAATTCCCAAGCTGGAAACTCTGAAAGCTTCCTGTCTCAACGCATCAAAAACCTGATCTTTACTAATTGTAATAACCTGAAAGTTGGTTGCTATGGTATTGCTTTTATTGATAAGCTTATTAAGCATTCTGACCACTTCATCTTTATTTCCCTTATCGTAAGGGTAGAGCATTTCTTCCAAAACCTGCAGTCCTTCGGGTTCTATTTCTGTATGCTCATCCATTTCTATTTCTGGAAGGGCAGGTCCGTTGATAAACCTTGCGGAGTGGGGAAGGAAATATTCTACAGCCCATTCCATTTTTTTGTAGGTTTTTCGGATGTCGTGAAATTTTTCCTGAAGAAGTTGTTCATCAGAATTTTTGGAAACCAGGGTTTTCAGTTCGTTGATTTGTTTTTCAAAATCAGCATTGATTTTGATAATCCTGTTTTTTACGGAGCCAAGATCTTCATATACGGGCTGCGGCTTTTCATTTTTGCAATGATATAGCGTAAAAAGTGCGGCAGCACAATATAAGAAAAGAAGTATCGGGTATTTTGAAAGTTTACTCATAAGTATGAAAAAGTATCAACAGAGGTTTTCTATTGATACTTTAATTGAATTTGATATGAAGGAATTAAAACTATTTTTCTACGTTTCTGATGATTACAATCTGTCCGCCTTCTTTATTGGTGTTGATTCCGGAACCGTCAGGGTTTTTGAATTTATCCAGCTGCCATGTATGAGAATGGATATTCACAGAGAAGGTATTCGGAATTCCGATGATGTCTGAAATATCAACCATTGCTCCGAATTCCCATGAACCGAATTTCTTAAGATCTCCGGATTGGTTGTAAGCCGTCTGCCATGCCGTATCATTTCTGTTGTGCCTCATATTCAGCCATGGTTTGTATTGTTTTGTTGCGATATTCAGCTGCCAG
>Ga0075158_10002375_pt1 | contig 13717 bp, 14 predicted proteins | sample JI91814BDNA_FD_70968 | JGI IMG/M metagenome (GOLD analysis project Ga0075158, IMG submission 70968) | Wastewater effluent complex algal communities from Wisconsin, to seasonally profile nutrient transformation and Carbon sequestration -... | ecosystem: Engineered > WWTP > Effluent > Algae... | reverse complement strand
ATTGGTATAGGCCTGCAGCGCGCGATAAACTTCAAAAAATTCAGGGGACTGACCATAGGCATCTGCATAGGTCTTTGTGGCAATGGCTTCCCCTTCACCACGTGTAATCTCAGCCTTCTTTTTAGCGTCCGCTAAAATGATGGTCCGTTCACGATCCGCCTTGGCCCGAACACCCTGGTTCAACTCATCACCCTCAGCGCGGAAGAGCTTGGCTTCTTGGATACGTTCACTTTCCATGCGGGTGAAAATCGCTTCACTGTTTTCCCGTGGAAGGTCTGCGCGAATGATGCGTACATCAACAACAGATATACCAAAGCCACCGGCAGCCTTTGAAACTTTTTCCTTAATTTGATTCATAATCACCGAACGTTTGCTCGACAGCATCTCAGATAAAGGAATGCCACCAATCACCTGTTGCATGATATCCAAAACCAATCCGGAAAGACGCATTTCTAGATTGCGGACATCCTGACCAATGGTGCGATAGAACTTGAGTTTATCCATAATCCGATAGCGAATATAAAGGTCCACCACCAAACGCTTTTGGTCACCGGCGTTGATTTCCAGAGCTGGTAAATTGTAATGCAAAAGTCGCGTATCATAGAAAATGACATTTTCAATGAAAGGCACCTTAACCTTAAGACCTGGCGTGTCATAAGATCTTTGATACTTACCAAACTGTAAGACGATGGCACTTTGAGTCTGATTGACGATAAAAAGGGAACTCATCATCACAATGGCAAAGCCCAAACCTAAAATAACTAAAAGAGGAAGAGATAATTTTTTCACGCTATTTCTCCTTCACTGTTTCAGCTTTAGTTTTGCTCTCACCCAAAGGCAAATAAGGCAACATCCCTTGAGATGCCTTGGAATCAATGACATATTTCGGCATACCGGTCAGCACACTTTCTGCATTTTCAATGCGCATTCTTTTTAACGTCACGTCGGGCGCTTGTTTGTATTCTTTGAGAACGGACAAGAACCTTTGTGCCGCACCAGAAGATTGGTCTAAGAGTGCTTGCTTTTCAGCTTCAGCACCTTGAATAATTTTCTGAGCCTCACCGCGTGCTACCGGTATGATAGAGTTCCGATAAGCATTAGCTTCGTTTATCTTACGTTCACGATCAGCACGCGCTCTTTGAACGTCACGGAAAGATTCAATAACGGATCCTGGAGGGTTGACTTCCTCAAGGTTGACTTTAACGACTTTGATACCAATTTTGTATTCATCCAGCATCTTTTGCAAAAGCACTTTGGAATCTTGAATGATCTTGTCCTTACCCGTTGTCAAAGCACTGGCCAAGGTAGTTTGGGCAATCACTTCGCGTACAGCACTCTCCGCCGCCAAACGAACTGTCTCACGAGGCATTGGATCATTAAACAAAAAGTCTTTAAGATCGCTGATGTACCACTGCACTGTAAAGCGCAGCTTGATAATATTTTCATCCCCAGTGATCATCAAGTTCGCGCTGTCTTCGTTACGCAGCAATCTCTTGGTCGCGATTTCCACACCGCTTTGAACAATGTTGATGGCGGAAACTTTAGCAATTTCGATACTTTCGATGGGATAAGGAAGATGATAGTGAATGCCCGGACTTTCAACACGCACGAATTCCCCAAAGCGCAACACAGCGGCTTGTTCACCTTCTTGATCTTGCACGTAATAAACGCCGGTCAGAAGCCATAAACCAACGATGGCCAAAGCAATTCTAAAGCCCCAACCTCCACCCGAGGTGCCATTGGGAAACTTGGGCATGTACTTTTTAAAGTTCTCTTGCCCTTTGCGCAGCATATCGTCAATGTCTTTAGGATCATTATGCTTACGTGGCCCCCGGTTGCGTCCCCATGGTCCATCGTTAAAATCATCGTTCCACGACATAAAAACTCCTAGAAGAAATTTGTTTTTTTATTTAGTTCTTTTAAGATACACTCAAACCTTAGATTTTGGTAGCCTCAAAATGACAGTGATGACATCTTCTTATTTACACTCACCCTTGGATGCAATAGTCCATGAAACCTTGGCACACCTGTGTCGAAATCTTAAGATGCCCTGCCCATCTCTTAAGGTTTCCCATGAGGGCCCCAAAGTGTTTATTGTCCTAGAGATCGAAACTTATGAGCCGACGCACCATGATCCTTTGATTGCCAACTTAAAACAAACTCTTGAAAATCAAGATGCTTTTAAAAACCATGAAGTTTTTACAACCCTCACCAATAAAACTTTAGAGCACCCTATCCCCTTGAAAATTGCCGTCGCCTCGGGCAAAGGTGGTGTGGGGAAATCTACCATCACTTTAGCCCTAGCCCTGGGGTTAAAGGAACTTGGATTTCGTGTTGGAATCTTAGATGCCGACCTTTATGGTCCCTCCATTCCCCATATGTTTTCCTATGATCAAAAACCCCTGACCGACGAAAGTGGTCATATTATTCCCGCAGAAAAAGAGGGGGTCCACTTTATTTCCATGGGACTTTTTCTGGATAAAACAACGCCGATTATTTGGCGGGGACCCATCTTACAAAAGACCATCAAGCAGTTCTTAACCCAAGTTGCTTGGCCGCCCCTCGATTTTATCTTGATCGATTTACCCCCTGGTACGGGAGATATCCAGCTCTCCCTCATTCAACAATCCGCCATTAGCCAAGCTCTGGTGGTTTCTACTCCCCAAGACATTGCCCTTTTAGATGCAACTCGGGCTGTTGAGATGTTCAAAAAACTCGAGGTTCCTTTGTGCGGCATTGTGGAAAATATGTCCTATTATATCTGTCCCAACTGTGATCATGAGGATCATATTTTCTCCCATGGGGGTGCCAAAAAACTCGCAGGAGACTACGGGATACCTTATTTGGGAGAGATTCCCCTCAACAGTAAAATTCAACGGGCATGTGATACTGCGGATAGGGCAATTTTGAGTGAAGAACCCAGTTTTAAAAGCATGACGCAAGAATTCCTAAAAGCTATGCCGCCTGCTTTTCAGAGGCCCTTATCTGATGATAAGACCAAGTCAGCCAGGGGAGCAGCTGTTTAAGATCTTGTGACTCAATGGTGGGGCCGCCCCACACACGCAGACTCGGGACTGTTCCTGTATGATTTAAAATATCATAAGCAACCCCCTCCTGCGCCAACAAAGCTGCCATCTGCTTTAAAAACGCCCAGTGATCTTGAGGGGTCAGTCCCGTGATTTCAGGATCCGTGAGTCGCAAACAAATAGTTGTGGAAGAAAGATAGTGTGCGTCTTGGCACAGAAACGCGATCCAATCTTGCTGAGCAACCCAATCCTGAAGAACCTTAAGATTTTCTCTTGACCGCTGAAATAGAACCTCCGCCCCACCTAGAACGCGCCCCCATTTCAGGCATTCCAGATAATCTTCCACCACCATTAATGACGGCGTATTCAGGGTCATCCCCTTAAAAAGATCCTGATGAAACTTTCCCGCATTTGTCATGCGAAAGACATAAGGAATTGGCCAGCTGGGCTTATATGATTCCAAGCGTTGAACGGCCCGGGGACTTAAGACAATCATCCCATGCCCTGCCTCACCGCCAATGGCCTTTTGCCAAGAAAAGGCTGTGAAGTCTAATTTGTCCCAAGGAAGGGGCATGCCAAAAACAGCGGAAGTAGCATCGCACAACGACAAGCCATTTCGACTTTCAGGAATCCAATTCCCATTGGGAAAACGAATCCCCGAGGTACTGGCATTCCAAGTAAAGGCGACATCATGATCCCAATCCACGTGGGTTAGATCCGGTAAGCATCCTGGTTCGGCGTTATAAATAGTTAGATCCGCGAGCTTTAATTCGCTGTGCAAGTCACTGGCCCAACGCCCGCCAAACACGTCAAAAACCAGCATATCCGTGGGGCGTTCCCCCAACAGATTCCACAGACCCATCTCAAAAGCCCCCGTTGTAGATCCAGGAACAATGGCGATGTGATAGTCATCCGGGATGCTTAAAAAATCCCGAGTTTCTTGAAGGGCGCGCTGGAGCAATTCAATTCCCTCTTGGGAGCGATGGGATCTGCCCAAAAGAGCCTTGTTCAAAAAATCCGGAGACCATCCCAGAGGTTTAGCGCAAGGACCGGAGGAAAAGTTTGGCCGCGTCGGCTTGTGTAAGGGATTCGTTGTCATTGTGTGCATCTTGCTCAAAGTTTAAAAGATGGGTTTTCATGTCGGGGGTCCAGCGGAAACCACCTAAGTTCCCGTCCCGACGGACGATACGGTGACAGGGCACCACATAGGCTAAGGGATTCTTTGCCACAGCACTGGCAACAGCCCGCACTGCTGTGGGCATCTGACACTGCTGCGCTAAAGACGAATAAGTCTCAAGGGTACCGGGTTTGGTTTGAAAAAGGGTTTGCCAAACTTTTTGTTGAAAGGGGGTTCCAGGCAAATAAAAATCCATGGTGCAAAGTTCATCGGAGGTTTTACGAGATGAAACAAACTGCGCTTTTGGGAATTGCCCTTGAAAGGATTCAAGGACCTGTGGATCCTGAGACGGTGCAAAGCCAATACAGACGACCCCGCGATCACAAAAACCGATAAAAACTGACGTGTCATACCACGTCATCCACTGATAGAAAATTGTTGAAATGGACTCTTTTGAACCAAACTTTAACATGAAACTCTACCTTAGCTTAATACAAACGGGAGTATGGTCAGATGGACGTTCGTTAGACCGTGGGTTCTTATCCACGAAGGCGTCTTCTAAGCGGTCCATGGCATGACCGGATAACAGAATGTGATCAATGCGAAATCCATGATCATTTTGAAAGGATGCGGCCCGGTAATCCCACCAGGTAAATAAATTCTCGAGCTTGGGATGAATCATCCTTAAAGCATCGCCGTATCCAAGATTCAGAATTTCCCGCAGGGCTTTGCGTTCGGGCAAAGAACACAAAATATGGTTGCTTTTAAAGAATCTCGGATCATAAGCATCCCCGTCAAAAGGGGCCACATTAAAATCCCCGCCAATGGCAAAAGGGGTTTCCTGATAGAAAATATCTTGGAGGTGATTCTTCAAGTTTTTAAGAAAACCTAATTTATACTCAAACTTATCGCTACCCACTTCTTGACCATTGGGTACATAGACTGAGGCGAGACGCAAATTCCCCGTAAAGCCTTCAATATATCGGGCTTGGGGGTCTTCTTCCTGACCCGCAAATGTGGTCACAACATCCTCGATGGGTGTTTTGGATAAAATAGCCACACCGTTGTATGTCTTTTGACCATGGACCGCCATGTTATAATTCAGATCATCAAAGGCTTCTTGGGGGAATGCTTCGGTCATGCACTTGAGTTCTTGCAGCAACAAAACATCGGGCTGGACTTCTTTCAGCCACGCATGCACTTGCTCGAGACGGGCTTGGATCGAATTCACATTCCACGTAGCAATCAGCATCGCACTACACCGAAAAAGAATTACCGCACCCACAGGAGGATGCAGAATTCGGGTTTTTAAGTTGAAAGGCTGATCCCATCAAGTCTTCTTGATAATCTAACTCAAGACCTTGCAAGAGAGAAAATGAGACTTCATCAATGACAATGGCGGCCAAATCATCTTCGAAAAGCAGATCATCGCTTTGAAGCTCAGGATCAAAACTCATATTATATTGGAACCCAGAACACCCCCCGCTTAAAATTTTAATGCGCAACCGCGCATCTTTTTCATCGGCCATAATGACCTGCAAACGCGCCAGAGCATCTTCGCTGACACGAATAAATGCTTGGCCATCTTTTTGGGCATATAGGGTGTGTGTGATTTTTTCTCTTGCCATCTGGGGTAACTTACGAAAAACTATTGCAGCTTTAATCCTGAGCACACTATAGTAGTTTTTGTTTAATCTTAATAGTTAAAAGTTATCTGATGCATTTATACCAACGTTTCACTGATGAAATTCTAAAAGTTGTCACCCTTTTCCAGAACCAAGGCGTTCTGCCACCGGACCTGAGTTTGGAGAAAATTACCCTGGAGCCCCCCAAGGACCCCAGCCACGGGGATTTATCCACCAATGTGGCCATGGTGCTGAATAAAGCCGCCGGCAAGAACCCCAAGGAACTGGCCCAACTTTTTACGGATGAACTCCTCAAACACCAAGACGTTGAAAGCGTTTCCATTGCTGGTCCTGGGTTTATTAACTTAACCCTGAAACCCTATTGTTGGCTTCCTGCCCTTGAAGAAATTTTAAAGGTGGGCGATACCTATGGTCAGTCCGATATGGGTCAAGGACACCTGATTAACCTGGAATATGTTTCCGCCAACCCCACAGGGCCTGTGCATATTGGCCATTGTCGCGGCGCGATTATTGGGGACGTTCTCGCCAATCTGCTCTCAAAGGCAGGTTACAAGATCATCAAGGAATATTACATCAACGATGCCGGCGGCCAAGCCAATGAACTGGCGCGGTCTTCCTACATTCGCTATTTAGAAGCTTTAGGTGAGCCTGTTCAAGAACTGGGTGCCTATGGCGGGGATTATCTTATTCCCGTGGGTCAGGGACTGGCCAAAAAATTTGGTGATCGTTTTGTGGGCAAAGAGGAGTCTGAATGGCTTTTAGACGTGCGGGCATTTGCCATCGATATGATGATCGATCGCATTAAACAAGACTTAAAGGAACTCAACATCGAACACGATGTGTTCTTTTCTGAAAATGCCATGATTCAAAGCGGCAAGGTTCAAGAAGCCATTGATACCCTCAAAGCCCAAGGCCTTGTCTATGAAGGGGTTTTAGAAAAGCCCAAGGGTCAAGAAGTTGAAGATTGGGAACCCCGCCCACAAACTCTTTTCAAAGCCAGTGAGTTTGGCGATGACATGGATCGCCCTTTGGTGAAATCCGATGGCAGCTGGACCTATTTTGCCAGTGATATCGCCTATCACTTGGATAAATTCAAGCGAGGCGCCAAAACCCTTGTGAATATTCTGGGTGCAGATCACGGCGGTTATATCAAGCGCATCAGCGCTGGTGTCACTGCGATCACCCAAGGCCAAGCCCATGTTCACTGTCTGACCTGTCAGATGGTGCGCTTTATTGACCAGGGCCAAGTCTTGAAAATGTCCAAACGAGCCGGCAACTTTATTACCGTCAAGGACGCCATTGATAAGGTGGGCATTGATGCATTGCGCTTTATCATGGTGACCCGGAAAAATGACGCGCCTTTGGATTTTGACTTTGCCGCGGTTATTGAGCAATCTAAAGACAATCCTGTCTTCTATGTGCAATATGCGTATGCGCGCTCCCAGTCCATTAAGCGCCATGCCTTAGAGCTTATTGGTGAGAAAAATTATTCCCGGGAAATTTTATTGGCTCAAGATTTCACCCCCTTGATGCAAACAGAATTCCTGCCCATTTTAAAACTCCTTAATCAATGGCCCCGTCAAATTGAAATGGCCGCTCGCAGTTTTGAACCCCATCGCATCACGTACTTCCTCATTGAACTGGCGTCTGAGTTTCATGCCCTCTGGAACAAGGGGAAAGATCAAACAGAACTCAGGTTCATTGATCCTGAGAATGTGACAAAAACCATGTCTTACATGATTTTAATCGAAGCCCTTGCGAGCACCCTGGAAAGTGGTTTAAAAATAATAGGTATTAAGCCTAAAGAGGTTATGTAATGTCCTATGAGCCCCTGCGTGAATTAAGAGCCGAACAGCTGGATTCCATCAGCTATCAGGAACGCGGCCCCAAGCGGGCCATGCGCCGCAAACGGGCGTTCAAAATTAATCCGCGTTTGATTTTTGCGTTTGCTGTTTTAGGCGCTTTGGGCTTTGGCGGATTTAAGGGGATTCAGTGGCTTCTTAAGGATGACGCGACCCCTGTGCCTGTCTTAACGCCCGAAGTTTCTGAGGAAAATATTAAGTCACGTCCCCTTGAGACTGAAAATACCAAGATCCCCAATTCCGATAAAACTATTTATCGCGAGTTTGAAGGTGCCTCTCACGATAAAAGTGTGGAGCAACTTTTAGAAGAACCCGAAGTTCCTGAAGTTTTAATGGACCAACATCTTCAAGCTCAAAAGGAAGCTGAAGCTGCCAATGCTGATCCTTTTCTGGCGCAAAACGTTCCGCACCCCGAAGCTGTGCACGGTGCCCAAGATCCTGCCGCCATTGCCGTTGCCGAGCTGTTTGATGAAAATCCCGTCAGTGACGAACCCACGAAATCACCGACGAAAACCTCCGGCATGGTTGAGGCAAAGCCAGTAACGCCGCCGCAAACTTCATTGGATAAAACCGCCCCCGCCATCGCGCAACCGCCCGCGGAAGAGCCATCCGCCCAAGAAGTTGTTGAAGATTTACCCGCAGCCTCCCTCCCTCAAAAGAGTCTGCGGCATGCCTTGGCAGAAACCACCATCGCGATTCAAGATGATGCCACAAAAATGATCGATGCCAATATCCATGAAGGAAAACCCATGCCTTCCCTGAAAACCGACGCAGATTACGGCTTAAAAATTCGCAAGGCACCCCCTCAGGTATCAACTGCACCAACACCGCAACCTGTCGTTTCTGAGAAAAAGCAGCCCGCTGCTGTGCCCCAAGAAGCGCCGAAAAAGCGAGGCCCTTTGAGTTTTAAAAATCTGCCTCAGAATTCTGCCCCTGTTCCAGCTGTGGCAGAAGAACCTGCAACGCTCCAAGCCCCATCTGGTAATTATTGGCTGCAGCTTGGATCCCTTGAAAGTGCTCAACAAGCGGAACAAGAATGGGATCGTCTTGCCCGGATGTCTGCGGTCAAAGGTGCCTTACAAAACAAACGCCACAAAATTCAACGGGTGGATTTGGGCAAGTCTAAAGGGATTTTTCACCGCATCCTCGTGGGACCATTTCCTGAAGCGGATGCAAAGAAATCTGCGCAAGCTTTGCGCGAGAACAAAGTATCCTGTATAGTATTACAAAAATAACATTGGAAGACTGCGGTGTTTGAGAACCTCACGATCCTCGAGAAAGCATTAATCTTTACACCCGGCATCCTTTTGGGTGTCGTGCTTCACGAGCTTGCCCACGGTTATGTGGCTTATAAGTGCGGGGACAACACGGCTAAAAATATGGGGCGCCTCACCTTAAATCCCATCAAGCATATGGATCTCTTTGGGACATTTCTTTTGCCCATGGCCTTGATTTTTTTCAAGGCACCTTTTTTGTTTGGTTATGCGAAACCTGTCCCCGTTGCTTTTCAGAACTTACGTAATCCAAGACGCGACATGATCTTAGTTGCCGCAGCAGGTCCTGCCACAAACTTTATAATTGCCCTTCTTTCAGGTATTGGAATTGGTTTTTTTGGTCATGGATCAGAAGTTCCTCCACCTTATTTGATGGATATTTTGGCCTTTTCACTCTTGATCAATGTGACACTGGGTATCTTTAATTTATTTCCACTGCTTCCTTTGGATGGCGGTCGCATTCTCACAGGTCTTTTGCCCCCACCACTAGCCCGTGAATTTGCAAAAACTGAGCGTTTTGGTTTTCTGATTTTGCTGACCCTCATCATTGTTTTACCCATGATTGGACAATTATTTTCCCATGAAATTAATTTCTTCCGGGAAGTGATGGGACCCCTGATTCAAAGGACTGTTGAATTTATCTTAAATCTAACGCATAGTATTCACTAAACAGGAGATATCTCATGAGTGTTGGTGCAGGTCAAATTATTATCATTATTCTAGCTCTTTTACTTTTATTTGGTGCAGGACGTCTGCCCAAGATAATGGCAGATTTAGCCAAGGGCATTAAGTCTTTCAAAAAAGGCATGAACGACGAAGACGATGAAACAAAGCCAGAACCTAAGAAAGTTTCAGCGCCTTTAAAAAAGCTTCCGGCCCCCGTTACAAAGAAGGCAACGACCACAAAAAAAGTAACGCCGGCTCAAAAGAAAACAACTTCTAAGCCTGCTGCCAAAAAAGCGCCCGCAAAGAAAGTTGCTGTAAAAAAAGTCGCAGCTAAGAAGACGCCCGCTAAAAAGGCAGCGCCTAAGGTAACTGCTGTTAAAAAAGCGCCAACTAAAAAGGTCGCGACTAAAACAACAGCTGTGAAAGCGGTCGCCCCTAAAAAGACGACCACTAAGAAAACAACTCCTACCGCGAAAAAAGCAGCGCCCAAGAAGACAGCTGTGAGGAAAGCGGCTCCTAAGCGGAAAGCAGCACAGACAGCCGCAAAGGGAACCAAGTAATCTATGTTTGATTTAGGGGCGTGGGCTGAGTTTATCATTATTGCTGTTGCGGCCCTTGTCCTGATTGGTCCCAAAGAAATGCCCACTGTCCTTCATGCTGTGGGCCGGTGGATCGGGAAAATTAAACGACTTTCGGAAAATGTCCGTTTGGGGTTGAATCAATATATTCAAGAGGGTGAGTTCGAAGAGTACCGCGATCATATGAATAAGAAAGTGATCAACCCACCCCGCAAGCGCCCTGGGAGAAAAAAGAAACCCGATGCGTGAGCAACCTCTTTTAGAGCACCTGATTGAACTCAGGTCCCGCCTCATTTATTGCGTGGCTTTCTTCTTAGTTGCCTCGGGGCTAAGTTATGTGTTCGCCGAACATATCTTTGAGTTTTTGGTGCGACCCCTGTCCCATGCCTTAAAGAACTCTCCCCAGCATCGCCTGATCTATACCAGCTTACCCGAAGCCTTTTTAACCTATGTGAAGGTGTCTTTATTTTCAGGAGCCTTTATCACGTTTCCATTTCTGGCCGTTCAAGTGTGGAAATTTATAGCACCCGGTCTTTATAAGAACGAACAAAATACCTTTATCAAATTTCTCATTGCGACCCCTTTTTTGTTTTTATTAGGGGCTCTCTTTGCCTATTATTTTATTATCCCCAATGCCTGGAATTTCTTTCTACAATTTGAGACCCCAGCCAGCGCCACAGCTTTGCCCATACAACTCGAAGCCCGCATCAGTGAATATCTTTCTATGACATTGCAGCTTCTTTTTGCCTTTGGTATTTGCTTTCAGTTACCCTTAGTCCTGGTGCTGCTGGCCCAAATTGGCATCGTCTCGGCGGACCTTTTATCCAAATCAAGACGATATGCGATCTTGATCATTTTGATTGTTTCTGCAATCCTAACACCACCAGATGTTCTCAGTATGATTGGCCTCGCCGTCCCACTGTGTATTCTCTATGAATTGGCAATCTATCTGGTAAAATGGACACAAAAAACAACCTCAACTTAACGTAAAAGAGAAAACACCCGTGCTTGATATTAAATGGATTCGCGAACAACCTGAACTCTTGGATAAAGGCCTAAAGCGCCGAGGGCTCGACAACTTATCACAAAAACTCATTGCTTTAGATTCAGAACGCCGGGATCTTTTGACCCGAATTCAGGAAATTCAGAACGAGCGTAACACCCTGGCTAAAGCCATTGGGTCGGCCAAGCAAAAGGGCGAATCCGCCGATGAGTTAAGCAAGCGCGCCAGCGAGATCAAAGAACTTTTGCCCGCCCTTGAAACACAAGAAACACAGATTTCTGAAGAGCTCAATTACCTGTTGTCCGTCACCCCAAATATTCCCCGGGATGAAGTTCCCGATGGCAAGGATGAATCCGCCAACCAATTGGTCAGCAGTTGGGGGGATAAACCCACATTTTCTTTTGAACCCAAGCGCCATTTTGAACTGGGTGAAGACCTGGGCCTCATGGATTTTGAAATTGCCTCCGAAATGTCCGGTGCCCGTTTTGTTGTGCTTAAGGGTGGCCTGTGCAAGTTAGAACGCGCTCTAGCCCAATTTATGTTGGACACACACACCCGGGATTTTGGTTACCAAGAAGTGTCACCTCCCCTTTTGGTGAAGGACGATGCCTTTTACGGCGCTGGTCTATTGCCCAAATTTGCGGACAACGCCTTTCAAACAACGGACGGACGTTGGCTCATTCCCACCGCTGAAGTGTCCCTCACAAACCTAGTGCGGGAGAAAATTCTCGAGGAAGAACAACTACCCCTCCGTTTTACGGCGCATACAGCGTGTTTCCGCTCCGAAGCTGGGGCTGCTGGCCGGGATACACGGGGCATGATTCGTCAGCATCAATTCTATAAGGTTGAGCTGGTCAGCATCACCCACCCCGATGAGACCATGGCAGAACACGAACGGATGGTGGGCTGTGCCGAAGAAATTCTCAAGCGCCTCAAACTCCCTTACCGCAAAATGCTGTTGTGTGCCGGTGACATGGGAATGCAATCTGAAAAGACATATGACTTAGAAGTTTGGCTGCCCGGTGAAGATACCTACCGAGAAATTTCCAGCTGTTCCACCTGTAATGATTTTCAAGCCCGACGCATGAATGCGCGGTTTAAAGATCTCTCCGAAGGTGGCAAGGGCAAGAATAGATTTGTGCATACCCTCAATGGTTCAGGCCTTGCTGTGGGCAGAACCCTTATTGCTGTTCTTGAAAACTATCAGCAAGCGGATGGATCCATCACGATCCCTGAGGTTTTAAGACCCTATATGAATAACCAGCATACAATAGGAAGTGAGTAGCCATGAACAAGAAACCCTTGAGAATTGTACTATCCAATGACGATGGCATTCACGCCCCTGGTCTCAAGGTTCTTGAGAACATCGCCAGTCAACTGAGTGATGATGTTTGGGTCGTTGCCCCTGAAGCGGAACAAAGCGGGGCTGCCCACTCCATCACGTTGGATCGGCCCTTGCGCATTCGTAAAATTTCCCAGCGCCGCTATTGTGTAGATGGCACACCCACCGATTGTATGGCCTTGGCGTTGATGAAAATCATGGCTGACATTAAACCTGATCTGATGCTCTCTGGTGTAAACCACGGCAGTAACTTAGGCGAAGACGTGACCTATTCCGGAACCGTGGCTGCTGCTATGGAAGCCACCCTTTTGGGTGTGCCCGCCATTGCCTTGTCCCAGTCCACCGATGGATCGGACTTGATCAAGTGGGGAACGGCAGAACATTATGCCCCGGATCTCATTCGCAAGTTGATGGCTATCGGATGGCCTCAGGATGTCTTGATGAACCTGAATTTTCCCAACGTTTTAAAGGATGAAGTCACAGGCGTTAAGGTTGTAAAACATGGACTCCGCGAAGGAAGCGGCGATATCACAGAGTGGCATGATCCCAAAGGAAAGCCTTTCTATTGGCTGCTGTCAGCCCTGCGTTTTAACCACACGGAAGATGATGACACAGACCTGATTGCCAACAGGGATGGTCACATTACCATCACCCCCTTGCATCTGGATTTGACCCACTACGAAACCTTAGAAAAGCTGAAAAGGCACTTTTAACAAAGGCCTATTGAATAATAAGGAATTGTTCAGTACAATTACTGAAAAATATTTAAGGAACTCCTATGAACTTTTCAATAATTTCCGAAGCAAATGCCTCTGCAACCACTGCCGTCGATGGTGGTTTTAACTTTATGAGCTTGCTCCCGTTTGTTGCACTCCTCGGGATCATGTACTTTTTTATTATTCGCCCCCAGAACAAGCGCGCCAAAGAACATCAAGAAATGGTCAATGGCCTCAAGCGCGGTGATCAAGTGGTCACAGCCGGTGGTATCATTGGTAATGTGTCCCGCATCACAGACGGCAACGAAGTTGTTGTAGAACTCGCGTCCGGCGTTGACGTGCGCGTTGTCCGTTCCAGCATCACTCAAGTTCTTCAAAAGACTGGGTCTGTTGTGCAGTTGGATACAAAGCGCCCAACGACCTCAACAACGACGACCACTTCCGAAACAAAAACCACAGGTTCAACTTCGGGCACAACAAAGACTTC